>Ga0210019_1001088_pt1 | contig 30290 bp, 33 predicted proteins | sample CryGeyCG2114_020_2_FD_183969 | JGI IMG/M metagenome (GOLD analysis project Ga0210019, IMG submission 183969) | Groundwater microbial communities from aquifer - Crystal Geyser CG11_big_fil_rev_8/21/14_0.20 (SPAdes) (version 2) | ecosystem: Environmental > Aquatic > Deep subsurface > Groundwater ...
CGGTTTATCTCAACACGATGATGGAGGCATTTATCCAAAATCAGGATGAGATGCGCCGTAAAATGGAAAGCGGCAGCACAGATTTCACCCCATTCTCGCAATTTGGCGATATATATAAATCCGTCTGGCAAAATCAGCAGGAAATGTTCAACAAAACTTTTGATATTTTCTCCAGCTACAACCCATTAATGAACCCACAAAATCCAAATAATAAAGAAGGTAAATAAGATGAAAAAAACCGCATTATTCGCTGCCACTCTGGCATTAATTTCCGCCCAACCTGCCCACGCTTATGATGAGCCTGTTGTTGTTTTTGGATTGGGTTATGCAAATATTTTCCAAAATGATGATGAAGATATCGGCTTACGCGCTGAATATCGCAGTGAGCGCATCGAGCCAAAATATGTGCTAAATGCCGACCATGTCTCATATTTCGTCGGTGTGGATGCTTATCTTGATTTTAGCGCCTATGCCTATGGCGGGTTCTTATATGACTGGAAAGTTGCAGATAACTGGTATGTCATACCAAGCTTAGCCGCTGGATTATATCACGAAGGCGGTGGGCGCGATCTGGGTGGGATGATTGAGTTCCGCAGCCAGATTGAAGTTGATTATGAAATGCAGGATAAATCCCGTATCGGACTTTCTCTGAATCATGTCTCAAATGCCAGCATCTATGATAATAACCCCGGCACTGAGCATATATTCTTGAACTACACAAAACCGATTGGCGCAGGACTATAATTTATAATTATATAGTTTCGCAGAATCTGCTATAATCGAAATATGTACTCCGCAATTACGAATAATATCAAGGTCACGGCTACCCCGTTCTATATTGATGAGCAATCATCTAAGAATAATAGCAACTACGTTTGGGCTTATCATATAGTCATAGAAAACATGCAGAAACACAAGACTGTGCAGCTTTTGAGCCGCTATTGGAAAATTACTGATGCGCAGGGAAAAGTGCAGGAGATTGAGGGAGAAGGCGTGGTCGGCGAGCAACCGATTATTCCGGCAGGTGCGAAATATGAATATACTAGCGGTGTGAATCTAAAAACCGAATCGGGTATTATGCAGGGAAATTATACAATGCAGTATATTGATTCTCCGCAAGATTTATTCACCATTCAAATCCCCGCTTTTTCACTCGATACACCTTTTAGCGAATATATGGTGAATTAATGAAAAATTCAGAAAAAGCCGATACAAAGAAAACTGAAAAAGAATCGGAAAAGCAGAAAAAACTTTCCGAGGCATTACGCAGCAACCTCTCGCGCAGGAAAAAGGCAAAAGATAAATAATGTTTTTTAATGGCAATAACAGCAAGGCAAGAAAAAGAAAGAAGCTGCAAAAGAAGCTCAGGCAAAGATATAGGCAAGAATTTAATCGCCGCACACATATTATATTAGAAGCCCGTAAAAAGCATGAGAAAAACCGCCTAAAAGCCAAGGAAACCCTTTCCATGGGCGGCTATACCGAAACTCCTTCAATTGAAGATGAGAATTTTGGCTTTGCAGTGGCCGCCAATATCACCAAATCCATCCAGATGTCGGGCAATGCTATTGAGAAACTCAAAAAACGCGGGCGTAAATTGCAAAAAAGTAAGCAAACCCATTTGCAACGGATGAAAAAAGCGAAAGGTAAAATGAAATCACGTTCACGGACATAATATGCCGGATATCATCGTAAAGGCTGACAGGCTAAAATTTAATAACAAAGAATATCGCTGCGCTTACGGCAAAAGCGGCTTTGCGCAAAACAAATTTGAGGGCGATAACTGCACGCCCATCGGCAAATTTCCACTGCGTGAGGTGCTTTATCGCGCTGACCGAATCGAAACGCCAAAAACCAAGCTCCCCATCAGTGAAATTCAGCAAAATGATGGCTGGTGCGATGATGCGGAAGACATAAATTATAATCGCAAAGTCACCCTTCCGCACCCTGCCCGCCATGAGCAGCTTTTCCGCGATGAACATATATATGATATTATCATCGTTGTCGGATATAATGACGCACCACCAGTAAAAGCCAAAGGCAGTGCGATTTTCATACATTTAGCGCGCGAAAATTATGCAGGCACGGAAGGTTGCATTGCCCTAGATAAAACAGATTTGCTAGAGATATTGCACGACTTAGACGAGAATTCGCATATTATAGTTGAGGACTCTTAATTCTGTTTCTCTTTCGCCTTAATCTGGATTTTTTGAATCTGCTTTCTGGTAATTGTACCGCGAAAAGTTCCATATTTGAAAAAGCGCAAAAATCCGATTGTTGCCACAAAATTCAGGAAGGCATAAACCAATGCGACATCAATATAAGACGGGTTATCTTTGATAAAGGCCAGAGCGACAATAAGTAATACAACATTTGTGGTGAACAGGTTGGAGGCCAGAATCCTGTCAAACACGCTAGGACCCAAAATTGCCCGCATCAGCAGCAATATCATGCTCACACATAAAAATATAATGACACCCAGCCACAGCATCAGCTTACCGCCCTTTTAACACGCATATCCATATTCCCAGATGAAAGCTCATCGCGGCCTTCTTCGGTTAGGGAATGGGCAGTAATAATTTTACTGTCATCATCAATATAGACACAAACCGTACCCGGCGTGAGAGTGATTGAATTGCCGTAAATCGCAAAACCCATCTCATGCTCCTGAGTAGTTTTGAGATAAACGAAATCCGGCTGGAATTTCAAATCCGGCATCCAGATATGCTTCAAAACCTGCATTGATGAAACGACAATCTCTTTAGCAAGCCAGAGCCAATAGCGCAGAATCTTCATATTCATCCCCGGGGTTTTCAACACATCCATCTTAACCGCGACATAAAGCCCAAGGAAACTGGATATAATTCCGGTAACGATGAAAAAAGGCTCGTTATAACCGGAAAAAATATAGTAGCATCCAAAGAGCAGAAGAAATATGTATATCTTATTGTACATAATATATTTGTAACCTACGCGGGGCTTTTTGCAAAACAAAATAAATGAAATCCTTGATAAGTTCGCAAAAACTTTCAAAAAAATTGACCTCACTCTGGATAGGCTGAGCCTGTTTCTGGCTGAAATCGGCAATCCGCAAAATTCCATGCCGCCGGTTATCCATATCGCAGGCAGTAATGGCAAAGGCTCAACCCTCGCTTTTTTGCGGGCTATGCTCGAAGCGGCGGGAAAAACTTGCCATGTATATACATCCCCGCATCTGATAAAATTCAATGAGCGCGTGGTAATAGCAGGAAAGGAAATCAACGATACGGACTTGCTCACGCTTTTGCAGGAAATCGACAAAGCCTCGGAGGGCAAGGATTTAACCTATTTTGAAAAAACCACGGTGCTGGCATTTTTGGCATTTTCGCGCAATCCTGCCGATTATGTATTGCTGGAAACCGGACTTGGCGGCAGGCTGGATGCGACCAATCTTGCAGGGAATAAGACTCTCTCCATCATCACGCCGATTTCGCTGGAACATCAAGAATATCTGGGAGATACGCTGGGGGAAATCGCCACTGAAAAAGCCGGAATTATTCCCGAAAAAGGCAGGCTTATCCTTGCCCCGCAAGCAGAAGATGCTGAATTTGCGATTAAACAAACCGCCAAAAAACAAGGGGCAAAAATTATTAATGTGCAAATTCCTGAGAAATTCCCGCCACTGGCTTTGAAAGGTGAATTTCAAAAGATAAACGCAGCAACCGCAATGGCCGCCGCGCAAGAGCTGATGATTGATAGCGTGAGCGTCAATCAGGGCTTAGCCTCGGCAAAATGGCTGGCGCGTTTACAACAAATCACTAGCGGGAAATTCGCCGGACTATTGCCCGATTATTTTGAATTATGGCTCGATTCCTGCCACAATGCCGGCGGCGCAGAAGTTATCGCCGCATCATTCTCCCCCGATTATATGATTATCGGCATGCTAAATACTAAAGATGCGTCTGAATTTATCGCAAAATTCCGTGGTAAAACCCGCGAAATATGGGCAATTCCAATTCCCGATGAGGAAAATTGCCACGCGCCCGAAAAACTTGTGGAAATCGCAAGAAAACATGGAATTCCGGCTTTTATGTCTAATAACCTTGAAAATGCCATAACAAATATAGTAATAAAGGAACATAAGGCGGTAAAAATATTAATTTGCGGGTCGATTTACTTGGCTGGCAAGATTCTGGAGGAAAATAATGTCTGATCACCAACGTATAACCGATAGGCTAAGAGAATATTGGGAAAGCCTGTGCCAAGGCAATGATATGCCCAGCGAAGACCAAATTGATTCCGAAGAAATCAGCGATATCTGGGATAGCTGCTATCTGGTCGTCAAAGAAAATGGCAAATATCACTATAGTTTCTTAGGCGAATCTATAATTGAAGCTTATGGCGATAACCTCGAAGGCGAAGAAGTTGTGGAAAATGAGATTTATCCTGAAAGCCCCGGTGTTATCAACAAGTTTCAGGAAATTGAAGAGGCAAAAGAGCCACTGCTATTTGAAGGCGTGTTTATCAATAAGAATAATATGGACATCAAGTTCCGCAAAATATTGCTGCCCCTCGGCAAAGATGGAAATGTAGAATATATCCTCGGCGGCATGCGCTGGAAGGCGTTTTAGATTAGCTTCTAGCTGCTAGCTGCTAGCTATTGATAAACTGACTATTGCCTAAAACTTCGCCGGATCGGCAACGATGATTTTACCACCACGAACTTCCATAACCTCGTAGGCGCGTTCATTCACACCATCAGCTTGCAATCTATATAATCCGTTTATTCCGCTATAACCCATCTTATCCTGCAATGCGCTCGGAGTAAAACCTTGTCCGGCAACATTGATGGTCAGCTCAACCGCCTCATAGCCCAGAGATGCCACATTATCCGGCTCATATCCATAATAGCTATAGAACTTATCCTCAAAGCTGTTGCGCCCGCGATATGGCACGCTTACGTAATAAGCATTATCAAGTTCGGGAATTGATAATGTTTTGCGATTATCCCAATATGCCGTACCGAGCAGTTTCACATTATCAAGATTCACACCATTCTGGTTTAGCGCGATTGACAGCCTTTCCAGCTTTTCACCACCTTCGGGAATCAAGATTCCGGTTCTGCCATTATGCGATAAATTCATCAATTTCTCGGCAACTTTGGCGGCAACCTCTTCATAATTCGCCTTTGAGCTGGAATAATATTCAGTAGCAATAATCTGCGCTGAATTATCTCTGGAATAGGCTTGCACAAGCTTTGCCACCTCATGTCCATAAATATCATTTGGCAGAATTGCGGCATATCTACTGATTCCCTCAGCGTTTGCAAAATCCATTAGCCTTTTTATCTGCTGATTCGGCATTAAGCCCAATATATAAACGCCATCACCTGCTACGGATTTGTTGTTTGAAAAGGCAATCACCGGAATATTCGCCTCACGTGCAATCGGCGCGATTTGGCGCACAGAGTTGCTGAATAGCGGGCCGATTATTATATCCACACCATCCGTCACCGCTTTTCCGGCAGCTTCGCTTGCACCTTGCGGCGTGCTTTTCGTATCATAGGGAACGAGCGCGATTTTCTGCTGGCTATTATCCATCACTGCCATTTGCGCTGCATCCAGCAAGCTTTGTCCAATCTTTTGCGCGCCGCCCGATAATGGTACTAATATTCCGATTTTATATTCAGCACTTATAGCGATATTTTTTGCATCATCAAAGCTATGACCGCGAAGCTCCATATCTTGCGGATGCCCTCGCTGCCCTCCATATCTCCCCGGCTCTTGATATTCGTAGCCTTGCTTTTCCCCATAACGCTCCGGATAACGCTTATTATCCTGCGGAAAAGTTTTTGTTACCCCGCATGAGGTAAGAAACATTAGTAATAATAAACCAACCAAGTATAATGACGGAAAATCGGATTTATATTTAATCATGCCAGCACCTTTATGAATTTTTCGGATATTAAACAATTAAACCTAATGAGTAAAGAGGCAGGATTATATATTATTGCCACTCCTATCGGCAATCTTGGTGACATTAGTCTGCGCGCACTTTCCGCCTTAAATTCCGCCGATTTGATATTATGCGAAGATACGCGCACCACCAAAAATCTACTTGGAAAATATGGTATTTCGGGGAAGCTGGATTCTTATAATGATGTGAATGGTGGAAAAAAAAGACCGGCAATTCTTGAAAAATTACAGCAAGGTCAAATGATTGCGCTGGTCAGTGACGCAGGAACACCGCTCATTTCCGACCCCGGCTACAAGCTGGTTTCGGAAGCGGCAAATCTTGGTATAAAAATCATCCCCCTGCCCGGCGCGTCTGCTCTTATCGCTGCGCTTTCCTGTTCGGGCTTACCCACCGATAATTTCACATTCATGGGATTTTATAACAAAAAGAAACTCAAAAAATCAGCCAATTCCGACATATTGATATTTTATGAATCCGCAAAAAGGCTGGTCAAAACTCTGGAGGAGCTGCAAACAAAATTTGGCGATTGCAATTCCTGCATTGCACGCGAAATAACCAAGATTTATGAGGAATTCCGGCGCGGCAAGCTTTCCGAAAATATCGAATATTATAAAAATCACCCGCCAAAAGGTGAAATCGTAATTATTATTGAAGCCGAAAATATTGAATCGGCAAGTGATGAGGATATTGAGAAAATGCTGATTAAAAAGCTGCAAACGCAAAAGCTGGGACAAGCGAGTGAAGAAATCGCTACCGAGCTTAATATAAGCAAAAAAAAGGTGTATCAAATTGGGCTTAAACTCAAAAACCACTAGCAAAATCACGAACAAAACCTCTTATCAAAGCGGCGTTGACGCAGAGAAATTATGCGAAAATTTCCTCATAGCGCATGGTTTTGATATTCTGGAGCGTAGATATAAGACTAAACATGGTGAGATTGATGTTATCGCAGAGATTCACGGAGTTTTAGTTTTCATCGAAGTCAAGAAGCGCAAGCTTTTCGGATTTGATGATCCGGTTAGCGAGAACCAGAAAAAAAGGATAATTAATGCAGCATTACAATATATTTCAGAGAATCCGGAAATAAGTGACCATGAAATGCGATTTGATTGTATTTTTATTGATTCGCATAATTTGGTCACACATATTGAAGATGCATGGAGGACGTAAATCATGAATATTTCTAAGCTATTTGCACTATCTTTAATTTCCGTATTTTCCCTAAGTGGGTGCGCGGCAGGTGTGCTGGTAACAACGGCAGAAGCCGCAAAAACCATCGCGCAGGAAAGATCGGCAGGTAACAGAGTTGATGATAATGGCATTGCGATACAGATAAATAATGCTTTCATCCAGAAAGATGTTGATGATTTATTCGCCGGAATTAATACAAAGATTTCCGAAGGCAGGGTGTTGCTCACCGGAACTGTCAGAGACCCGCAACACAGGGTTGAAGCCGAAAAGATGGTTTGGAAAATCGCCGGAGTTAACGAAGTTATGAATGAAATTCAGGTAGTGGACTCAGAGAAATTCTCTTCCTACGCGCATGATGTATGGATTTCAAATTATTTGCGCGGAAAGCTTTTATTCGCAAAAGGTATAGCCGCCTCAAACTATAATGTTGAAACTGTGAATGGAACTGTATATTTGATGGGCATTGCACAAGATGAGCTGGAGCTCCGCAAAGCGATTGAAATTGCCAGACGCATCGAAGGGGTGAATCAGGTTGTTAGCCATGTTATCAAAAAAGATGACCCGCGCCGTTCCAACTTAGCTGCTGCAAATCGCAATTAACAAATTCCACTTACTGCTTTTATATAAAGGATTTCTTTACCTTTTTCTGATTAAATTGGTTGTCTATATAACTAAACCAAACAATCAAGGGTTGATAATGCGCAAAATCTTACTATTCACTATGGCCATATTCCTAATGGCTTTTGATTCAGATGAAGAAAAAGAAATTATCACAATTGTTGCTGATGAGTGGTGCCCGTATAATTGCACCAGCGATGCCGATTTGGAAAATTTTCAGGATAATTATAAAAACAAGGTCGAAAAAAACCATAATCCCGATAAATATAAGCATCGCCAAGGTTATGCTATTGAAATTATGAAGGAAATCTTCCAAGCAAAAGGGATTGAGGTAAATTATAAAGTCATTCCTTGGGCACGCGCACTAAAAGCCGTTGAAGCTGGCCGCTACACTTCCGTTATCGGGGTTACAAAATACGAATCTCCCGATCTTGTCTTTCCCGATGAGCATGTTGGCGAGAGTATTTTCCACTTTTTTGTTACCGCAGATAATAGCTGGCGCTTTGATGGTCTGGATTCTCTGTCAAATATCATCCTCGGACTTGCCACGGATTATGGCTATGAGAATATCGAAGATTATGTTGAAGAATATAAAGAAGATAATATGCGGATTCAATATATCACCAGTGATGACCCGCTTAAGTCTAATATTAAAAAGATGATGAAAGGGCGCATAAATGCCATATATGACGATAAATTCGTTGTCAGATATCAGCTTAAGGAGTTGGGGCTGAGCGATAGCGTGGTTTCTGCCGGTACGGTTACAAAAATACCTTCTCCGATAGATGATTATATATATATCGGCTTTGCACCAAAGAATCCAAAATCTCCGGAATATGCAAAAATATTATCCGATGGTATCGCTGAAATGAGAAAAAGCGGCAGGCTAGCTGAGATTTTATCCTCTTATGGATTAAGCGACTGGAAAGAATAGATGTTATTAAAACTACCAAGATTGAGTTTTAAGACGAAAATCTCGCTAATTATGCTTTCCATAATCGGGATGATTGCTTTCAGCTATTTCTCTTTCTCGGTTATAGATTCGCACTCAAAAGCAGAAAAATCTCTGATTATCCGTGGAGATTTAATTGCCAATATGCAGGCAAAATCCCTATCCACAGCATTGTGGAATTTGGATGAGGAGCAAATCCACGATATACTTTCCTCAATAGGTGACGATCCGGATTTATCCGGCGGAATGGTGGTTGATGAGCATGGCGAATTGGTTGATAAATACGGGGAATTCTCCGATATAAATAAGAGCCTGTTTGTTGAGCGCGATATTCTATATAAGCTGGGCGAGCAACTCAGAAAAATCGGCACTATCAAAATCTTCCTTTCAAAAGAAAGGATTGATAAGGAGTTTTACCATCAGCTCATCTTCAGCTCTTTTGCCTTTCTTATTATCATCCTACTCACTACAATCGCAATCTTCACCAGTCTGAGATTCATCATCAGCCCTGTTATCGAAGTTAGTGAAGCGATGAAGAAATATGCAAAGGGTGATAAGAATGTTCGCATACCGGATATTAAATCCGGTGATGAAATTGCCGATTTGACACAAAGCTTTGCCACCATGAAACATGATTTGGATATATTGCAAAGCGACCTCGAAATGCAGGTTTCAGAACGCACTAAGCAGCTTGATACGGAGCGCAAAAAGGCTGAACAGGCGAGTAATATAAAATCCGAGTTTTTGGCTAATATGAGCCATGAGATACGCACTCCGATGAATGGCGTTTTAGGCATGGCAAGCATTCTGGCGAAAACCGAGCTTAGCGCAGAGCAGCGCGAGCAACTAAACCTGATAGTTTCCTCAGCGACCTCCCTACTCTATATCATCAATGACATATTAGATATTTCAAAAATCGAGGCGGGTAAGCTTGAACTGGAAGAAATCATGTTCACACCTAAACAGGTTTTCAGTGACGTGAAGGAAGTTTTCACCTATGAGCTGCAAGCAAAAAACCTTTATTTAAAATATGAATTAGATGAGAGTGTTTCAGGCTTTGCGCTAGGTGATCCAAACCGCATCAAGCAGATTTTGTTGAATCTGATAAGCAATGCCACAAAGTTCACCAAGGAAGGTGGAATAACCGTGAAAGCGAACTTCAAAGATAAGATATTGCATGTGGAAGTGATTGATACCGGCATGGGGATTCCCGAAGACCGAGTTGAAAAGATTTTTGAAAAATTCGAGCAATCTGACAGTTCCGTTACCAGAAAATTCGGCGGAACAGGGCTGGGGCTAGCGATTGTAACAGAATTAGTGCATATGATGAATGGCAAACTCACCGTCACTAGCGAAATCGGCAAAGGCTCAAATTTTAGCTTTTATCTGGATTTTAACAAATAAACATCCAGCCCAAAATGCAGTTTTATTCCTTTAGAATCAACAACTTGTAAAAAAAGTCCGGATTTTAATTTTACTTATCTCCCCCCACTCCCGCATAATGCCCATATTGAGCTCAATATCGTGATGGTTTTAGCGAATTATCACAAAAAAGACTAAAAAAGCCGTTTTTGCCGAGGATTATTTTGTTAAAGGAATGATTTTTGACGGGAACGCAAAAAAGCCGACGTCGGTGATTTGAAATTAAGAATGGAGAGTAGAGAGTAGAGAGTAGAGTGATTTGGAGCATTGAACATTGAGTCTGAAATAGCTCCCCTCCTTATAGGAGGTGGGTATTGCGGGGAAATCTCCCCCCTATTAGGGGGGATTTAAGGGGGGTGGCTTCAGGCAATGACGATTACTAAAAGCTAAAAGCTAAAAGCTAAAAGCTAAAAGCTAAAAGCTAGAAGCTAGAAGCTAAAATAAAAAAACCCACCTACAATTCAACCCCGTGGATTTTATCTTTCCCTGCACCAACATTGCGGGCAGAAACCGAGCTGTCTAGATTCTGCTTTTGCTCCTGCGTCAGATTATCAACCGCGTCATTTTGCTGCAATTGCGCGGCTTTTGAATCCAGTGCGGGGCGGCCTTCATTCTGGCTTTGCTTAATTCCGGTTTCCTTCTTATCCAGCTTATCATTCGGACTTTCCTGATTTTTGCCCGCCTCTTCCAGCTTCGCAGTTTCCTGATTACGCTGCCGCGCAACTTCTAATTCGCGGCGCTTTCTTTCCTCGCGCTCTTCCTTGGTTTCGCGGTCACCATATTCGCGCCCCTCGAAATATTCCTGCTCAAATTCGATATCCTGAGATTGCGCAGGGCCTTCCACATCAATTTCGATGAGTTTGCCGTCAATTTCTGCCAGAACCGCGCCCCTATCCTTGAGCTTTTTGCCGGTAAGCTGGGTGCTCATAGCACTATCTTCATCAAGAAAATCTTTTACCATATAGCTATATTATACAGCATTTTATGATTTTTTTAAAGCATGAAGCGCAAGGCAACAAAAGTAATCCTAAGAGACTGTTTAGAATCTCTACATTATATTGGCATATTGATATATAACAATATACTGATATATATATTATTCCACCAGCACAGAATCTCTGCATTCCTTCGGTATTACAACATAACAGAATCTCTGCATTCCCTCGGCATTCCAGCATATATGGAAGATTTTGAAAAAATTATGGATGAAGATGGACGCGGATAAGGAGCTAGTGATAAAGAGCTAATTCGGCATTTTGTCAAAACTGAGAGCGAGCCCCATTCGCCCTAATATCTAATATCTAATATCTAATATCTAATATCTAATGCCGTTCTTTTTGCTGGTCTTGGGCGGGCTGCATTTTCTTCAAATCGTTCATCGAAACTTCGCTGTGATTAATCTCACTCACCCCACTTGTGCGCAATTTTCGTATAGCTTCCTCGATATGATGATGAGAACCATGCTCCACCCCATGTTCCGCCGATTTTGCGGCTGATTTTGAGCGCATACGCTGCTGCTGCAATTGCTGGATAATCAGGCGTTGATTCAGGCGCACCCGCATTTGGCGCTGCAAATCACGATTGCGGCGACTTTTGCCCTGCTCTTCTTCTTGTCCGCTATCTTTTGATTGCTCTTTTTTGCCTTCTTTGCGCGCTTTGACAATATCATCAATCACCTTGGAGCTTTGCACATCCTTATCGGATTTCTTCTCGCGCGAGGTTTGGGCGGCACGGTTCAGCGCAGCTATATCATTCCCCTGTGCTTTTTCTTGCGCTTCCACCTCATGCTTATAATCGGCGCTATTTTCCAACTCGGCTATCTTATCTTCCTTACGAGCTTTGAAATTGGAATCTTCATCAAAATCATCGTGAGAATTACTGCTCAGACTCGTTGCATTTGATTTCTTTTTGCGTGAGAATATACGGGTGAGCAGCGTATTTTCCTCTTGTTGCGATTCATCCTCGGCGCGCTCTGCCATTTTATTTCTCGCTTCACAGAAAACCGTACGGCTTATTAAATCACGGATGGAGCGCTGCAAACTAACCTGACGCTGCTGCTCACGCGCTTGTGTGTTAAACATAGACATACGCACATTGACCGCGATAAACTGCGCGATGAGGCTTTTGAATACGGATTTGACCTTACTACGGCTTTTCCGGCTTTCGGGAATTTTGGCGCGAGATGCGTAGATTTCGCTGGCGGGCTTGCTATCATCGCCCAAAACCCCGCGACTATCGGCACGCTGAATTTCCATATTATCGAGATAATCAAGGATTCTGCGCTTTTCCGTATCCATCAATGTTGAGGATTTTATTGCTTCTGTCGAGGCTTTTATACTGACTTTATCAAAAAATGTCGGGTCAAACACTTCCGGAATGCCGAATTTTGCCAAATCAAGGTCTTTTTCCTGCGAGGTTTCCCGCACAGCCTGTTGTATATCAAGGATAAATTCAATTGTCGGCAGAAAAAGCGGGCTATCTGAGCCACCCAGAAAACTTGCAACATCTTCCTGCATGCGGATTCCAGCGCCGCGCTCCTTCAATTCCTTTAATTTCTCGAGATTATATGTCATTTAGCTCCATCAGAATCTTGGCATTATAGCATTTTCAGCTATTTATGCCAATTTTCCTGTGATTTATCCCCATAAACTCTGCGTTTTTAAGTAAATTATTGTTAAATATTAGGTTTTTCCTAACGAATTTGTCGTAAAATGATTCTTACCTCAGATATGTAAAAGATTTGTTACAAGCCACGGTATGTAACATAAAATTCATATTTATACCTTTGTAAAAGGCGGGGTTTTTTGTTAAATTGGGGTTAAGGAGAGTTAACGTTTATGCCTAAAACTGACGAAGAGCATAAGAAATCAGTAGAGTGGGAGAAAAGAGAGTTAACTAGACATTTCCGCACTCTTAGCGACGCTGAGATTGATTCTTGGTCAGAAAGCCTTGCCCGTTTAGAAACTATGCATGAAAAAGACGGTATATATAGATTCCTCAATGTTTTAGAAGAAAGGCGGAAAATTCACGGTCGTGAAAGAGAAGAATTTCAGGATAAATCAATGGCGCTGGAGCAAGCCGTCAAACTTTATGGCGAAAAGAGATTCACCAAAAGTGATGATTATTACGCACAAATTCAGGAAGATGCGCTGAGTACTGTCGGCAAATCATATATCGGTATGACCGGCTCGCAGGAAGGCATCAAGATTGTTTCCAGCCTGATTCAGGAACATCTGGACGCTACGGATGAGATTATCGAAGGCAAGGTCGGCACGGGCAAAGATGGCGAAGAAATGCCTGTGCACGAATTAAATGATATGATGATTCGCGCACTTGATACTACTTATGAATCATATGTTGCCGCCACGGTGTTTTCCTATGCACATTTATTCAATCGCCATACTGAGATTGATAAAAAACTGATAAACGGCGAAATGACTGCCGAAGATGCCACAGCAGCAAAACAGCTTGTGAACCAAACATCATATGTGGTGGGAACGAATCTGGAAGAATTCAGAGATTTATATCTACACAAACGTGAAGTGATGGTTGATAAAGCCTCACGCATTGAGATTGCCGAACTCGCGCTGGAAGGCAAAGTACCGAATTATTTTGGATTTCGCGGCACAGGGCCAAAACCGGATGCACCCGAAACTTTTATTGATAAGCTTGTTGATGTTGTGCAAACCACATTTAGGGAAGAAGGCGAAAAATATATTAAACAGGAACAAGGCGAGCTTTACGAGAATTTGCTATCATATAAAGATTCTCTCCGCGCCGAAACTAAAGTTGCCAAGAATACCAGCCCTGACCGCATAATACATACATCATCTGAATATGCCATGTATGCTCCGATGGCAGCTGCCGCTGCTCTTGCAGGGTCTACTGCATCCGCTATTGGGCTTACAGCAAGAGTCGCCACTGCAGTAGAATTTATTGCAGACTGCACGGCAGCTGCAGCAGATATGGTAACAGATGTAGCTAAAAAAGGGGCAGATATACACGCTGATATCACAAACATTTTTATTGATCCTGAAAATAAAACTATTAGAGCTGACAAAATTGAAGTCACCGAAAAAGGCGAGCTATTGGAAGGATATCAAGTTCCGGCGCAAAAAGTTCTTGATACAAGCTATAAAGATGCGGTAGGAAGTCCCGACTCCACACCGGATGCAGAGTTTCATAATAAATTTAAGCTAGCTTTTCAAAGATTAATAGATTATAACACTTCCAAGGAAGAGGTTAATGAACTAACAGAAACATTCGAGCAAGCCACCAAGCCAAGTGCCACAAAACCAAGTGATTTGCCGACACCACAACAACAAACAAATAATAATGAACTAGGAAATAAGGGAGAAGAAAATGGGCGTTACTAATAAAGGTTTATCCGCAGCTGATGAAATAGCAGAAGCATTAGGAGTTAAATTTGGCGCAAAAGCCATCAGCAAAGATGCGGTATTTCTTGCCACACACGCTGCGGATGACGTTGCCGAAACAGTTGTTAGAGGTTTGGATGATTTGATTAAACCCGGCAAGGCTTTTGATGTTGTTGCATTCAGAGGCATTATGGAAGAAGCCGGAGTTATCCTTGGTATTACGGATGATGCATTGATTGCCGGCGCGCAAAACGCTGCAAAAATGAATACTATCAAAGCCACAGAAATAGTTAGTGATGTCGCAGGAGAAGCGGCAAAATCAACAGCCCGAACAACCAGAACTGTTGATGAAGTATTTAAACGAGCACAAGCTGTGCGGGAAGAAGCAGCAAAAGCCGCAGACGGAACACAAAGAATCAGCACAACGGTAGAAGTTCCGACAACGCCCAGCGCTCCAATGCCCACACCAAAGCCGAGATATGAAGTAGTTAACCCTAGCAATGAAGAAGTTCGGGATATGGCGCTGGAAACAGCTAAGGGGAAAACTGCGCAGTGGAGAAGCAATACAAAAAGTGCCCAGAAAGCGTTAGAGGATTTTAAAACACGGCATCAGGACTGGGAAACGAATCCCGATTTAGATGCAACAAGACAAGTGCTCCAAGATGACTTTGACACCGCCAAAAGTAATTATAGCTTATATTACAGTATAGGTAATGCAAAAGAACAGGCTGCCGAAGAGGCTGCCGAAGCTGCCGCGAGAGCTGCCGAGAAAGCTGCCACACCTGCTGCTGTGAAAGCGCCTGCGCCTGCACCTAAGGCTACTGCGTCTGCGTCAGCGCCGACTCCAACGCCCGTGGAAGCGCCTAAGGTTGCGCCTGTGGAAGCGCCTGCACCAACTTTCAGCCCTGTTTCTTCGCCATCAGCGCCAACATCTGCTGCGCATTTTGAGAAAATCACGCTGCAACCAAAAGAAATTGATGAAATGACTAGTAAAAACGCCGCAGTGAATAGAACCATATGGGAAAAGCGTGCGAGCGATACTGAACAAGCACTTACAGATTTTGACAAAGCCAATCCACCGGATACACTAAAATATGGTGATGCGGATGGTGCACTTGCGGAACGGCGCGCAGCATTATCGGAGAATTTGGAGACTGCACAAGCAAACCAACAAACATTCGCGGATTTGCATGAGCAGATTGTAAATAATAACGGCCAGCCATTGGGAACAGTGCATGATGCGGTGGAGAATACAAGTCCGGGCATTAGTACGGAACCACCTCCGAGTGGAAAGAAAAGAAAAGAAAAGAAACCAGCTGATCCTGCGGCAACTGATCCTGCGGCAACTGATCCTGCTGTAACTGATCCTGCTGCGGAAGCTACGCCTGTGCCTGCAGATCCGCCCTCACCAACCAAAGCTAGTAATGAATCGGCACCTACATACTCATCTCCCCCAAAGAAGAAAAAGGAAGATACACCTGCACCTAAGGAAGATAAACCTGCACCTAAGGAAGATAAACCTGCACCTAAGGGAGATAAACCTGCACCTGAGGGAGATAAACCTGCACCTGAGGGAGATAAACCTGCACCTAAGGGAGATAAACCTGCACCTAAGGGAGACCCAGCAGATTCCACAATTCCAAAACCATCATGGCAAAATTTGCTTGATAACCCAGATAAGCTTAATGTTTTTCTAGATGAATATATAGAGTGGTATATTGAAAAAAGCCCACATAGCTTCCGTCAGCTAAATGACCTAGACAAAAAGCAGGTACAAGCCTTTAAAGATGGGCTTACTGTTGACTTCCTCAAATATGCATCTGAACATCTTAGTGACTACCCCAGAACTCCTAGTCTATACAGTGATTACGTAGATGGGCGATTTAGTTTATACACCGACGGGAATTTTGGCACTTCATTAATTGCCGAAAAGAGAAATGCGCAGATTAAGGCGGGACATAAAGACCCTGACAAATTTTGGCCTACAGCAATGCGTACCCAAACTAGAATCAAGCAATCTATGATGGACAATGCTGGCAATTTGGCTACTGCACTTGCTGGGGTTGGACTAGCAGTTGGCGCCTATTTCCTAGGCGATAGGCTCATTGTCACGGATGCGGAAGAGCGGGAAGCTGCGGCCAGCCAAAAAGAAGCTTTAGATAAACTAACCGGAGGCGGTGCTGAAAACAAAATACCCGAAGTAGATGCAATAGATTTCAATGATGAAAATACTGTTAGCGCAGCACGCCAAAGGCTCATAGACAGAATAAAGTCAAAAGGAGCTTCTGAGAAAGCTACGCCAGAAGCGCCAGACGCAGCTGAGAATGGTGCCGCAGAAACCTTGGAAACTCGAGAAAAAGCAATTGACCCAAAGAGACTTCTTGAAGAAAGACGCGCAGCCAGAGGAGCAGAACGAGATGGTGGGCGCAGCCCAAACTAAATGTGAAATTTATGTGACATGCTTGAAGTTTGCTCAAAGTTTCGCTATTATCAGGTTAAATAGAGGAGATTATTATGAATCAGGTTGCTACTACAGAAAGAAAACTTTCTAACATAGATATCGTTTTAACTGAAGCGCTGGTGACATTGCAGGATAGAGCCAAGCTCGAAAGCGACCCAAAATTTGACGGCGACTTTACGGTTTTTGATCCGGAATTACACAAAACTGTACGTGACTCCCTAGTTAGTGGCACACCCTCCACGCAGCTCTTAGATTTATACGATGAAGCCGCGCCGGACATTAAGGTGATTGCGCAGAAGCAGAATCTGTTAAACTTCACTCATTCCGACACTGATTTCAGCATGAAAGAAACATACAGAAATTTACTTGAGCGTACTGTAGGAAAAACAGAAGCCGACAACAGAATGAAATTACTTGAAAGCGCTATGAAAGAAGCGAAAACTGCGTTAGGTGGAAGCTCCGTAAGCCAAAAATCTGATGGCATTGACCCTACCGAGCATCCGATTGATTACATTAAGGCGAAAGCATCTGAAGGTGTAGATGCGGCCAAAGCAAAGATTAAAGGGCTTTGGGAAGATATGGCCGGCAAAGACGGTGAGGATGGAATGGCGGCTACTTTGTATGGTGCCGCTAAAGATGGCCTTAAGAAAATCGGTCTTGATTTGGATACCACAGGCGGAAAGCTTGGTGCAGCAGCAGCAGGAATCGGCACAGCGGTAGTGCTTTCAAAACTTCTCGGCACAGCAAAAGGCTTTATGTCTGCTGGTGTACTTGGTACGCTAGCCAATCCAATGGCTTCCATGGGTAATATATTAGGTGCTGTATTTAGTAGTCTGATGACTGTTTTTGTTGTCGCATTAATAGCACTTGCTTGCAATGCCTTATTTAATGATAAAGACAAAGGCCTTGCCAAAAACGAAAATGGCTCAGAGCAAGATCCTGAAAAATCTGCACATGATGTAAATGGAATTGATTTTGCTGATTTCGCATCACCAGCTAGGGCATAATTACAATCTTGAGCTTGCAAACCAAACCTGAACAACTCTTAATGGAACTTTAGATTTCATTTATATATCAGGTTGCATTTTATTAATTTATATAAATCATTACTTGACAAATTGCCTAACTGTGCAATATATACCCACAAATTATTAATTTACAGATGCTCTAAAGGCATATAATAACTAGCGAGGCAATAAAAATGTACAGCGATAACAATTCAAACTTAGCTACCGCAGAGAGACCTGCCGTAGAGAAACAAAAACCTCAATATCCAAGTATGCAGGAAATTCGTAGTGTTACAAATGATTTATATACACGCACTGCAGAAGCACTTAACGAAGCTATGAATCTCATAGCACCTGAAGACCATCCAAACACTTTTGAAGAATATACAGCTGCAGCAAAACGACTAAAAGAATTAAGAGATGTAATTTGTAACTCAGTCGATGATGATGGAAATTTTAAGCTAGGCTATACAGAGGAATTCAATCATGTATATCATGGTAAAGATGTAGAAAGCACAAAACCTCATGCTTGCGATATGGGAAGTTCAGATCTCATTAATGCAATCATGAAAAACGACAGAGTTCGCATTGATCCAGATGTTAGAATTAATTTAGGCGTTTTGCATTATGCCATGGCTCTGATTCCCGGTAATAATTATCAATCTGGGGAGGATATAGATCACTATATAAAAAGAGTAGAAAGATTGGCGGTTCGGAGATTTGCAGATGAGTTCCCGGAATTAGAGCCCTTGGATACGCAAGTTGAGAGTTTGCGTACGCAAGTTAAATCAATTCAAAATACTATTCAGTCTACCATTGATTATCTTCAAGGTAATCACTTAGATTTCACGTCCGCACTAGAAGGCATCAAAGCACAAATTAACGAAGAGACTTTAGGTATTAGTCACATTGAAGACAAAATTGCACAGGCTATAGAATCAAATGGTGGTGCACGTTCATTCCTGCAAAGACGCATTGAAGAGAAAATGTCAGAAGCCCATCAAAACAGGTAAATCACCGTGCGTTGGATGAGGATTTTTCCTAAAAAACATTTAGTTAATTTGTGTCAATTATTCCTTAACATCTTGCTATAGCATCTATAACAAATGGCATTCATTAGCTATATTTAGCGAGCAACTGAATTTTGGAATTAGTAGTAAATAACAACAATGAGATTTTAATGACTGCTGAAGATAAGCAACTAGCCTACGCTAGTCAAGTCGCACCTATAATAGAAAAACTGTATGCAAACTGCACAGCTGCCTTGGCACAAGCAAGAAGCAATCTATCTAGCCGAGTAGATTCTGCCAGAGTTGATACAGTGGATCACGCTCAGAAAATGATAAATAGATGGCGCAATGAAATATATCAAGGGCTAGAATCGGGCGATATATACCCAGATTGCGGCTCTCCCGATAACCCCGCAGGTATACATTGGTCCTCAAGATTCTTGGACTTATATTACAAAGAATCTTCGCCTGCCTTTGATATCATTAACAACGACACCTCTATTGACAAAGACGCAAGATATGAAGCCAGATTATGTCATTTTGCCATGATGCTTCTATCCGGCGGCAACTATGAGCAACAAGAAAATTTAGACTTCCAAGAAAATCTTGACTGCTATAGAATGATGGCTGCAGTAGCCCTCGTAGATGTACCATTTGATGATCAGTTAGCTGAGTTCAATGAAGAGCAAAAGACCTTAGGTACAAAAATCGCTGCTAATAATGTTAAAATTGCGATTCTTGAGAAGGAGAATGGGCGATTTAGTTCAAGGCTTGATGAGCTTAGGATTCTCAGCACTGACGTTGAAAACAGAAGAGACGAAGCGCAGGTAAATCCAGAAGAATACCTACAAAACCAGATTAAAAGGTAGCTCCCTCAGCGTATAACGCGCCCCACCCAACGTCAAAACAGGTAAATCACCGTGCGTTGGATAAATTGCAGGGCAATCAGCAATATTAGTGGCGATAAATCCATTCCGGCAATCGGCGGAATCACCTTGCGGATGCGCGCATAAACCGGCTCGGTCATATTCCGCAAAAACAGCCCCAATTGCTGCACAAAAGGCTGGTAGCGATTGACGATATTAAAGCTTATCAGCCAACTCAAAATCACGCTGGCAATCACAATCACCATATAAATATCAATCACCGTGACTATTAGCCACAATACCGGATTCTGCATCATATCTTCCCCTCATTTATTGAATCTTTATAGTTTTGCATAAACTAGTTATTGTCAACTTAAAGATAATGATTACCTTATACCTATCTCAATTAACCAAAAAGGAGAGATTATGAAAAATAAACTAGCAATTGCCGCACTTACCGGCGCACTGGCAGCAGGCAGCGTTTCTGCATGCACTAGCACAAGCGGAAAATATGACGGATATCCGTATGGGTCTTCGGCAAAAGCAGGAAATAAGAACTCATGCAAGTCAGCAAATTCTTGCGAGAGCAATTCCTGCAAATCCAATTCCTGCAAAAGCAATTCGTGTGAAAGCAATAGCTGCAAGCATTAATTGATTACTCATATCCCGATTATATTGCAGTAGCGTATAGTCGGGATATTTTTTGGCGGGATATTTTTTGGCATAGGCATATATGAATAAATTCGGATTTCCTAATATTGGCTTCGGGCTGGGCTTACGGTCAAAGCATTTCAAACATATTATTGAAAACAAACCGGATATTGACTGGTTTGAGATAATCTCCGAAAATTACATGGATTCCGCCGGAAAGCCGCGTGAAACGCTGGATAAGATACGCGCTGATTATCCGATTGCAATGCATGGGGTTTCACTTTCAATCGGCAGTGCAGATGAGCTAAACAAGGATTATCTGAAAAATCTAAAAGCCCTTGCCGATGACATAAATCCGGTTTGGATTTCCGACCATCTTTGCTGGACGGGGATTAACAAAAAAAACTCGCATGATTTGCTGCCCGTGCCACTTACTGAAGAAGCGCTGAATCATATTATTCCGCGCATCAAACAAGTTCAGGATTTTTTAGGGCGCAATATTCTGCTCGAAAACCCATCCAGCTATCTCACCTATAAGGCCGATAGCATTCCCGAATATGAATTTATGGCGCGCATGGCAGAAGCGGCGGATTGCGCCCTGCTGCTGGATGTGAATAATATTTTCGTTGCATGTTTTAACCATCGCCTTGACCCGAAAAAATATATTGATGCAATTCCGATGGAACGCGTGGTGCAAATTCACCTTGCCGGACATCTCAACAAGGAAACGCATATTGTTGATACACATGACGCAGCAGTGATTGATGAGGTTTGGGATTTGTATAAATATGCGCTTGGAAAAGCGGGGCACGATATCAGCACAATGATTGAATGGGATGCAAAAATCCCCGAATTTGAAGTGCTGGAAGCCGAGTTGAATAAGGCTCGAACATTTTCCAAAGAGCCATTTGCCGAGATTCCGCCACGCGATGAGTTCAAATTTGACGGGCAAGGAAATTCCAACCATTCCATGCTGAATTTGCAGAATAATTTGCAAGATACGATTTTGGATGGTGACATCAAATCCCACGCGCCAGAAACTTGGGTGGTGGAGAAGCCCGGATTCCCTGCATCTGAGCAGGTTCAGGTTTATGTAAAAGGTTATCGCATCAGATTATTCAAGATGATTATGGCGGATTATGAAGTCACGGCGCATTATCTCGGCAAAGAAAAAATGGAAAAAACCGTGCGGGAATATATCGCAACCACGCCATCTGAATTTTATGATGCCGGAAAATTCTCCGAGCAATTTGCCGATTGGCTGAGCGCACAAAAAATTGATAAATTCGCTGCCGAACTTGCCGAGCTGGAACGGGATATTTCAATAAGGTATAACCTAGCTCTATCTGCGCCGCTTTTGCAGGAGGATTTGGCAAATCTTACTCCCGATGATTTTATGGATATGAAGCTGGAATTGCTTATCTCCGCCACGCTCAAGAAATTCCGCCATGATGTAAACTCATATTATACCGAGTTTTATCATGGTGAAGATAAGCCCGAAAAGCCCCCGAAAACCGCAGGGGAATTCTTCCTGATGATATACCGCAATGAGAAGAATGTTTATCGCTTAAATCTGGAAAAACCGGAATATCAGTTGCTGGAAATCATTCAGCAGACGGAAAATATCGGTGAGGCAATGGAGAAATTATCGGAAATTAGCGATTTAAACGAGGATGAGCTTTCCGCCAAAATCCAGCAATATTTCGCGAAATGGCTGGAGCATTCCATCCTAAAAGCCGCCTAGCTTCTGCCCTTCAAAAACAACTTAAACTCCGTCATCGTGGTACAAAAAAATCCGTCATCGCGCACCCCCTCCGTCATCACGCGCCCCCTTCGTCATCGCGCGCCTCCCTCGTCATCGCGCACTTGTTGCGCGATCCGTAAAACGCTCATTTGGTAATTTGTTCGTATAAATCCTTCCAATTCGGATTATCTTTTTCAATCAAATTATATTTCCAAGCTCGTTTCCATTTCTTTATGGTTTTTTCGCGCTTAATTGCCGATTCCAAATCTGCGTGAAGTTCAAAATAAACCAGATTCTTTATGCCATATTTCTTGTTAAATCCGGCTACTAAACCATTTTTATGCTCATAAATTCTTTTGACTAAATCAGAGGTAACGCCTGTATATAATGTGCCTTTGTATTTTTTTGCCATGATATATACGCACGCTTGTTTGTGATAGGGCATGCTGCATTTTAGCTGATTGATGCGGATCGCGCAACAAGTGCGCGATGACGATAGGAGTATGCGATGACGGTTTAGAGAGGGGGGAATGATAAATAATGATTCATAACCATTTGAGGTCATCCGCTAAGCAAATTTCATCAGCCCATAGCAGATGCTATCATTTATCGCGTTGAATGAGGCATCAATCACATTTTCGGAAACACCGATTGTGCTCCAGCGCTCGCCGTTCCTATCTTCGGTTTCAATCAAAACCCGTGTTATGGCTTTTGTGCCAACGCCGGGATTCATAATCCGCACCTTATAATCCACCAATTTTGTTTCATTCAGATGTGGGTATTTATCAATCAAAGCCGCGCGTAGAGCCTTATCCAGCGCGTTAACCGGCCCATTACCCTCACTCACCGAAAGCTTCTCTTTGCCGTCCACCGCAAGTTTTAAGGTCGCCTCCGATTGCGTTATCAAAACTCCCTTTGCGTTGAATCTACGCTCAGTCAGAACGCGAAAATTATTCAGCAAAAAGAAGGCGGGCACAGCCTCAAATGTGCGGCGTGCCATCAATTCAAAACTCGCATCCGCCCCGTCATATGAATAACCTTTATTTTCCAATTCCTTGATATTTGCCATGAATTCCTGCAGCTTATTTTCATCGCTATAATCAATTTCCAAATCATCCAGACGATTGACGAAATTTGATTTCCCGGCTTGGTCAGAAACCAGAATCTTGCGGCTATTGCCAACTTTTTCCGGCTCGATATGCTCATATGAATTCGGGTCTTTCGCCACCGCAGAAACATGCAAACCACCTTTATGCGAAAATGCCGCTGCCCCAACATATGGCGCTTGGATGTTTGGAATGCGGTTTAATTTTTCATCGAGAAAATGAGAAAGATGGCTTAGATCGGAAAGGTCTTTAACTCCGGTTTCAAACCCCATTTTCAGCATCAAGCTCGGTATTATCGAAACCAGATTGGCATTCCCGCAACGTTCACCCAACCCGTTTATTGTGCCCTGCACCTGACGCACTCCGGCACGCACTGCTGCCAAACTATTTGCCACTGCGTTTTCCGTATCATTATGGCAATGTATGCCGAGATTTTTACCCGGAATATGCTTGATAACTTCACCGATTATTTCCTCAATTTCATCAGGTAATGTTCCGCCATTTGTATCGCATAAAACCACCCAGCGCGCACCCGCGTCATAGGCTGCCTTGATGCATGAAAGCGTATATTCCCTATCCTGCTTACAACCATCAAAGAAATGCTCGGCATCAAACAATGCTTCACGCCCTTTTTTGGTTAGCTGCTCAATGCTTTCAGCTATCATTTTTAAATTCTCATCCAGCGCGATTTCCAGCGCAGTTTCCACCTGATATTTTGAAGCTTTACCAACAATGCAAATTGATTTTGTACCGACTTCTAGCAAAGAATTCAGATTCGGGTCATTATCGGCGCTGCGCCCTGCCCGCCTCGTCATCCCGAAAGCGGTGAGTTGCGAATTTTTGAGCTTTAAGGGTTTTGCAAAAAATTCATCATCTGTCGGATTAGCACCCGGCCAGCCACCCTCGATATAATCTATGCCGAATTTATCCAGCTCGGCTGCGATATCCTGCTTGTCGACCACGGAGAAATCCACACCGCGAGTCTGCGCCCCGTCCCGCAAGGTTGAATCATATATGTATATCCTCTCTGCCATAGATGCGGATTATATAGTAAATTTACATAAACTACAAGATTTGTAGACTAGTTTATGCAGAGCTATTTCCGCCGCCATTCGGTTGAGCCATCTCGGTTATCCTCGATGATAATTCCCAGCGCATCGAGTTTCTTGCGAATATTATCAGCCTCGGCAAAATCCTTATCCTGCTTGGCTTTTTTGCGCGCGGCAATCAATTCGTCAATCTCCGCATCATCATCTGCCCGCCCGAAATATTCATCCACTGAATAATTCAAAAAACCCATAAATTTTATATTACCCAGCAGCTTAGTAAGCAATTCTGCATCATTGCTTTTGTTATAATCACTAATCTGCTGATTTATATAGGCAAAGGCTTTTGAGGTATTTAAATCATCTTCTAGATATGAGGATAATTCATCATCTGCTTTGGCCGCCGCATCTTCAATTTCCGGCAGGCGATAGAATTTGTCCATCGTGTTTTTCGCGTCATATAAAAGCTTTTCATTCCAATCTAATGGCTGGCGGTAATGCGCGGTCAGGAAGGCATAGCGGATAATATCGCCGTTCACCCCTTTATCCAGCAATTCGGATACGGTGGTGAAATTGCCGAGTGATTTGCTCATTTTCTCGCCATCCACGGTGAGGAAGCCGTTATGAATCCACATTCTGGCATACTCGCTATCTTCATGCGCACAAACTCCTTGCGCTACTTCATTTTCATGATGCGGGAAAACCAAATCCAACCCACCACCGTGAATATCATAAGTTTCGCCCAAAAATTTTGTACTCATCGCGGTGCATTCAATATGCCAACCGGGGCGACCAATGCCCCACGGGCTTGCAAATTTTGCTGATTCATCATCACCTTCGGAAGCGGGTTTCCACAGCACAAAATCCGCCGCATTTTTTTTGTATGGTGCAATTTCCACTCGCGCACCTGCCTGCATTTCATCAACAGAGCGGCGCGCTAAGCAGCCATAATCTTTATAGCTTCCGACATCAAAAAGTACATGCCCTTCCGCCTCATAAGCATGGCCGTTTTTTATCAGGCTGGAAATCACCTCTATAATTTCAGGAATATTTTCAGTCACTCGCGGCTCATGCGTTGGTGGCAAGCAGCCTAACGCCGCCATAATCCGGTGGAAATCTTGGGTTACTCTTTCAGTCAAATCCGAGATAGACTCACCATTTTCTTTTGCCGCCGCGTTTATCTTATCATCCACATCAGTGATATTACGCACATAGTTCACTTCATATTTTGCACGCAATACACGGTAGAGTAAATCATAGATAATCGCGGAGCGAGCATTGCCCAAATGCGGACTGGCATAAACCGTTGGCCCACAGACATACATGCTTACAATATTGCCACTAAGTGGCTCTAATTCTTGTTGTTTTTTGTTTTTCGTATTGTAAAATTTCATTGGTGCTTGCTTATAATTAATAAATGGCAAAAATAGATAGCATGTCTAGCATGTTGAAAATAAAGAAATCCCTGCGTTCTGTCAAAATTCTTTTGGTAGAAGATGATGCTTTGATTTATTCCCTGATAAAAGATGTGCTTGAAGTCATGGGCTTTTCTAACATCACATATTGCAAAACCGGAGAATCCGCAATTGAAGAAATCCGAGTAAATAGCTTTGACTTGATATTATGCGACTGGAAATTATCTGGAATTTCAGGTTTAGAATTCACCAAAAAATTGCGTGAAATTGAAGATTCAAAAAGATATGCACCGATAATTATGATTACCGGTAAATCCCGCGAGGCTGATGTAAAAGAAGCGCGCGATGCCGGCGTTACCGAATATATGATAAAACCGTTTAAGGTGAATGCATTATGTGAAAAGATAAAATATATACTTGAAAAACCAAGAAATTTTGTGATTGCAGGGAGCTATATCGGCCCCGACAGACGGCGCAAAGATAATCCGGAAGCAATACCAAACGGCATAGACAGAAGGGAAGGATAAAACTAATGAGCGAACAAAAAAAAGCACAAATTATTGAACAGAAAAGCTCATTTAATGAGAAAATGGGCAATGTGAAATTTGATGAAGTGTTTGATAAAACAACTCTGCACAAGGCGGAAAGCATTGTTTTGAAAAAAGAGTCAGAGTTCAAAAATGCAACCAAAGAAGATTATGAGAATCTGCTAAAAGCAATTGAGAAATTCAACAGAAAAGAAAATCTGTTTAAGGGCGATTATGAAGAATTGACCGAAATAATATTGCGCATCAAATCGCGTGCGGAAACTGGCGGGTTTGGCTTAGTAACATTAGTAGCAAAATCTTTGTTTGAATTCTGCGAAACTGCCTCGCAAAAAACCCCGATAGATGGCAGAAAAGTTATCAGGCTGCATATGGCAAGCTTTGAGCAGATTTTCAGCGGGCTTTTTGATGAGAAAAACCACGAAAAAGCCGAAAAACTGGTTGCCGGATTGAATGCAATCGTTGCCGCAAACTTTAAGGGTTAGCCCACCAGCTCGGCTAATTCTTGTGCGCTGCCGCAAGCGAGTGTCCAGCCCAGCATGCCCTGTCCGGTGTTGAGATATAGATTCTCATATTTCCCAGCTTTTTTGATGATAGGCACGGTGCTTGGTGTCATCGGGCGCAGCCCCGTCCATTCCTCCACCTTGCTGAAATCTCCGGCATCCGGCATTGTGGTTGCGGCATCATCAATCAGCCTATCCATAATTTTGCGGTCAATTTCATAATTATAACCGCCAAACTCGGCAATTCCCGCCACGCGCAAACGCCCGCCAATGGTTGAATACACAATGCGCTTGCCCTCATCGGTGATGTTGATTTTCGGCGCTTTTACAGTTGCCGGAACGGTGATACTATAGCCTTTCATCGGATAAATCGGCACGCTGATGCCCAGCTTTTTCATCACGATTGGGCTATAAACGCCAAGGCAACAAATAAAATCATCAGCTTCATATTCCTGCCCGCCAGCCAGCACAGATTTCACCCTGCCTTTTTCACGTTTAAAATCTGTCACGGGTGCGTCATAAACAAATTTTACCCCCATTTTTTCGCAAGTTTTTGCCAGCTCAAGGGTGAATTTATATGCATCGCCGGATTCATCAATCGGACAATATGAAACGCCGACCAGCTTATCTTTGATATGCGCAAGTGATGGCTCTTTGGCAACCGCCTCGTCAATATCCATAAAGCGCCAGTCAAAACCATAGGCATTTTGCCCGTCAACATAAGCGGCGGCGGCGGCATAGCTCTCTTCCGAGGTATAAATATACATTTTGCCGCGCTGGTTGAAATCAAACTCAATTTTGCTGCGTTCCAGAACATGTTGCAGGGCTGCTTTGGATTTCAGCGCTAATTTCACGACTTTATCATTGTTATTATGCGCTTTTTTATTGGTAGATTCTGCCAGAAATTGCAGCCCCCATTTATAGAATGCCAAATCAAATCCGGCATGAATATGCATCGGCGAATCTTTACTGAACAAGTAAAATGGCAGTTTTTTCAAGGTTTTTGGGTTGGAAAGCGGAAATGTTTTTGAATAGCTAAGCTGCGCGCCATTGGCACGGCTCGTCCCCTGACCCGCAGAAGATTTCGCTTCTAAAACAGTAACTTGATAGCCTTTTTCGGCTAAAAAATAGGCTGATGTAACGCCAACAACACCTGCCCCTAAAATAATAATTTTTTTCATTAATAATAAATTAACTATATATATTTTATAATTTGAATGCTATGAAAACTGATATGAACTCAATTTATTCCATATTACGCCCTGTTGCAGAAGATACTGGGTTGGTTCGTCAAAATCAACAAAGCATTGCAAAGGATGCGCCAAAACCTGATGTTCAGGCTCTAAAGTATCCTTCAAACGACAAAATCTCAGAAATGATTGCGCAAGTTCAGGAGCTCAGCCAAAACGGCTCAATTGTCGAGCGCGGCTCAATTGTAAATATCTTGGCATAATAAGATATTTTGGCGTAATATAGGCTTGTGAATAAGAAACTAATAGCACATAAATTCCCCGATACGGGCAAAGATTTTGAAGTCAGGAATCCGGCTAACGGCAAACTGCTCGCAAAACTCCCCGATATGGGCGGGACGAAATTCATCACGCAAACAATTGATAATGCTGATTCCGCATTTGCAGAGTGGAAGGCAAAAACCGCGTGGGAACGTGCGGAAATCCTGCATAAATGGAGTGATTTAATCCTCGCCCACAAGCAAGAAATTGCCAAAATTATGCATTCGGAAAGCGGGAAATTGATGAGCGAATCCATTGCCGAAGTGGAATATGCCGCATCCTTCATCCCGTGGTCGGCGGAGGAAGCTAAACGCAGCTATGGTGAGATTATCCCGATGCGGAATGCGGCGCGTGGAATTGTGGCAAAAGAGCCAATCGGCGTGGTTGCAGCGATTACTCCGTGGAATTTTCCGGCGGCGATGATAACACGCAAAACCGCGCCCGCCTTGGCAGTTGGCTGCACGGTGATTTGCAAACCGCCACAAGCAACGCCACTCACCGCAATTGCGATTCATAATCTCGGTTTACAGGCGGGGCTGCCCGAAGCCGTGTTCCAGCTTGTGCTGGGAGATTCCGGAGCAATTGGCGAGGCGCTATGTGCGAGCAAAAAGATTCGTAAATTAAGCTTCACCGGATCAACTGAAATTGGCAAAAAACTGATGGAACAATGCGCATCAACCATGAAAAAAGTCACGATGGAATTGGGCGGCAATGCGCCGTTTATCGTGTTTGATGATGCGAATTTGGAAAAAGCGGCAAGCGGCGCGGTGAGTTCCCGCTTTCGCAATTCCGGACAAACCTGCATTTGCGCGAATCGCTTTTTAGTGCAGGAAAATATTTATGACGAATTTGCAAAATTAGTGGTGAGAAAATGCAAAAATCTGGAGCTTGCGCCTTTGATAAATGAAAAAGCCGTACAAAAAGTTGATGCATTGGTGAAAAACTCAAAGGCAGATTTGCTTTGCGGCGGGAAATCAAACGGGAATTTTTATGAGCCAACGGTTTTGAAAAATGTCACCGCGAAAATGGAAATCTATAATGAAGAAATTTTTGGCCCAGTGCTGACTTTGGTAAAATTCAAAACCGAAGCAGAAGCGGTGAAACTCGCCAATGGCACGCCATATGGGCTGGCAGGATATATTTATACCGGCGATTTGCAAAAAGGCTGGCGCGTTGCCGAACAAATTGAATTTGGCATGGTCGGCATCAATGAAACCGCAATTTCCGCCGCGCATTCGCCATTTGGTGGATATAAGGAATCCGGAATCGGGCGCGAGGGCGCGCATTATGGCATCGAGGAATATCTGGAAACCAAATTCATCTCAATTGCAAAGTAGATACCCCCATCATTTTAGATTCCCCTAGAATTTGCAGGCAAATTCAGGGAATGACAGAGATAGGGATGAGGTTTAGAATTATGCGCTTCTTCCGCCGTCGCCTGTGTATTTTCCGAGGTTAATACGAGGGCTAACCATAAAATCTTCAGTAGCAAATCTTCTAAGAGTTTCTAGTTTAACATCAGGCTTCAAACCGGAAGTGCGGCCATACCATGCCTGCTGAACATCCTGCCCTCTAGCTTGTGTTCTTTGGCCAACTGCTTGCCGCCAATGAGTACCACCATGCGCCACATGCAATGCCCTTCTATCATCAGAACCCATATCTGGAGCAAACTGCTGCTGCTGTTGTTGCTGTTGCTGAATAGCGGCCGCATTTTGTTGCGGCTGTTGTTGCACCAATCTCTGCTTCTGCGCTTGTTGCGCTTGTTTCTCTTGTTGTGCTACTTGACTTTCCAAGCAGTGGTTTAAGCCACCGACTTCAGTCGGTAAAAGTGGACTTCAGTCCGTTCCTTATTTATCCATAGTATACTCCTTTTTAAAAGCCGAACCGCAGGGGCGAAGCTTTTAAAAAGGA
>Ga0210019_1001089_pt1 | contig 30288 bp, 23 predicted proteins | sample CryGeyCG2114_020_2_FD_183969 | JGI IMG/M metagenome (GOLD analysis project Ga0210019, IMG submission 183969) | Groundwater microbial communities from aquifer - Crystal Geyser CG11_big_fil_rev_8/21/14_0.20 (SPAdes) (version 2) | ecosystem: Environmental > Aquatic > Deep subsurface > Groundwater ...
GTAGCTGCAAAGACGGAAGAAATCGAAGTAACGCTATAAATAACAAGAATAACTGCCATTACTATGGCTATTTGCGAAAGAGAAAATGCTTTATTTATATAGCTAAACCTATTCATTTGTTCAAATTTATTACTCTATGAAATAGAGGGTCATGTATTCAGTATAGGCAAAGATGAGCATGAGTTTCAAGTCATATATATACAGTAAGTGGTATTGTTGAGGAATTGTTATGATTGTTAATATTGCTCGATATAAATTGCTGTAACGGGCCAAATACCAATAATTAGGCACGAAAACTAAAAAAGTATCCTATTTGTCAAATCACGGAGTGTACATTTATTCTGGTGAAGGTTCTTTACTTATGGACTGTCATATCAACAATTCTAACAATATCAACAAGGTAACAATTTAAGAATAATGCTCAATTGTAAGAAAATACTATGAGTAGAATAACAAGAATATAAGCCTTTGCATTTTGATCAATTAAATTGAACATAATACGGTATTCTTCTGTTATTATTGTATTTCCTTCACGACCGTCAATTAGTGTATATCCTGAACAACATACACTAATTGTAGTGATTAAGGCTCTGCATGGGGTATCTAACATTCGTTATTCCCGATTACCCCTGTCATCCCCGACCCTGATCGGGGATCCAGTCTGGATCCGCCAGCTGGCGGATGACATTCAGACAACCCTGAAGCAAACATTCAACGACTTCTACTATTAAATACGGCGTATCGAGCAATTTTGCCAGCTGAATCATCGACGAATCTTCTGAAAAAGATTCTTTGTTTTCGTTATAATGAATACATGCGGAATATTGTTCTTTTTGCAATTTGCTGTTTTCTCCTGACAACTCCTGGGGTATTTGCTGGTCCCACAAGCACAAACTTTGAACTCCGAAATTATGATTTCGGCAGTGGCGCAACGGAAGACTCAAGTTCGACAAATTTTTCACTGTTTGGTATTGCGGGAGAAGGCTCTCAGGGTAGTCTTTCTTCTGGTAATTTTGGTGTTGGCGCCGGACTTCCTCATACTATCATGCCGGCACTTCCACCCGCACCAACATTCACAAATCCCGGTAATACCTATGATCGACTGCACATTGTTATTGCCACCGCAGGCAATCCGAGTGATACCACCTACGCGATTGCAATCACCGAAAGCACGGATACCAACTGGAATAACATCAAATATGTTCAAAGTGATAGTACTCCTGGTACCATTTTGGGGATCGAAGATTTCCAAACGTATACCGCTTGGGGTGGAGCTTCAGGAAGTTATATTACCAATCTGTCAGAAAATGTGACATATAAAGTTAAGGTTAAAGCTCGACAAGGAAACTTCACCGAAACAGGCTGGGGTCCTGAATCCACGGCAACTACCGATGTCCCAACACTTACCTTCGGCGTTGACTCTGATGCGATTGTGTTTAACGATTTGAATTCATTCAATAACTATACTGACTCATCAAAATCCACGGTCCTTACTACTTCGACCAATGCATATAATGGATACCTCATTTATGGATTTGCAACACAGGTTCTTACTTCAGGTGTCAATACGGTACCCCACTATGCAAGCCCGAACTCAGCACCAACAACATGGACTGGATATGGATTTGGGTATTCGACCGACGATACAAATCTTGTCGGCGGCACCGCGAATCGATTTACCGATAGTGGACCAAAGTTTGCAGGATTTACCGGAATATCGCCCGGAGATCCGGTGGCTGATACGAGTGGACCGATCGTATCAACGATATTAAGCCAAGATTACACCATTTCATATCGAGTAAGTGCAAATCCCACGAGCTTGGCAGGCAAATATTCAACAACATTAATCTACATTGTCGTCCCAACATTCTGATTCATCTATGAAAAAAATTATTATCAATACCGTATTCTTCGCACTACTCGGCGTATTTCTTCTGGGACAGGTTGCTGCAGCAAATGCACAGGAACCACGCAATATTTTGAGTATTTCTCCCTTTATATTTAACCTCCGTCTTTCGCCGGGTGAAACGTATGAAAGAACGATGACCGTACAAAATATTCTTAATGTCCCCCTCCCGATCAAGCTGAGTGTTGAAGATTTTCTCGTTCAAGATGAAGATGGTGGATACAACTTCACAAAAAATGATTCGTCCTCAGTTATATCATGGATCACCCTTGATGAAACCGATTTTATTCTCGAACCGAAAGAAAAACAAGAGATTCGTATAACAATTCAAATACCCACTAAAATCCCATTTGGCGGCTATCAAGGAATTATTTTTGTTCAGCCAATCCTTCCCAACCAAGAACAATACAGTACCTTGTTGAATGCAAAAGTCGGTGCACTGGTGCTTGCAAATATAGGTTCGCAAGCGTATCAAATACATCCCGCACGAATTCTCACCTTCGATATGCCGTTCGTACTATTTTCGAAAGAAAATATTCCGCTCACCTTCCGAGTTCAAAATAATTCTCTGTATCACTTCTCAGCAAAACCCCTCCTTTCGTTTGATCCGCTCTTTGGAGAGATACAATCTTACCCACTTCTGGAGCAATTTTTATTCCCAGGAAAAGTACGACGATGGACAGAATCCATGAATCTTGAAGATCTTCGTCCGGGTGTTTATTTGACAAAACTACAAATTTCAGTTGGAAATGGAGTACAAATATCATCTCAAAAATATATGGTATATGTCCCAAAATGGCTTGGGATCTCGTTGGGAGCAATCATAATGATGGTTATTCTGGTCATAACCATCATGAAAAAGCCAAAACAAATAACGAAATTTTTACGAATACTTGTTCGAGGGAGATAAATACCTATTGACATGATAGAGAGAATATGCAAACATGAAGCAATCTAGGTAAATTGCAGAATTTCATATATGAATAAACGGTACGTTTTAAAAATCATAAAAGCAGGGCTTGTATTCACCCTTGCAAGCTTGCTTGTATTTGTCCCATCTCTTTCAAATTATATGCTCTCACAGGTATATGCAGGCACCTTTACTCAAGCTGATATGACGATATCCGACTCCCGCGCAGGTCTTGCGAGTGTCGAACATGACTTTGATTTCACCACAACCGTCACAACCGGTATTAAAGAGCTTCATATCATTTACTGTACTTCCACAACGGGAGCATGTTCAGCGCCTGCTGGTATTGTTACTACAGGAGCAACTCGAAGCGCAGACAATATTGCTGGTACGGGACGTACTGACACCTTTGGAGTGAACGGAACACTGAATGTTGGAATCAGTACAACTGCCCCTCAAGCAACGCAAGCAGTACAAATTGACTTTACCGGTATCACCAATCCAAGTACGGCTGATACCTCATTTTATGCACACATCATTACCTATTCAGATGCTGGTTCAACCGAGATTGACTCTGCGTGGGTTGCGGGCGCTGTTTTGACTACGACCTCAATTTCTGTTACCGCATCAATCGGACCGACATTCAGCTTTATTGTGGCAGGAGTTATCCCCGGAAGTGATAGCTCAGGAATTGGAGATGTAGTCGATCAAGTAAATGGATCAACACTCGACATTACCACAACGGCATCAACCATACCATTCGGCACCCTTTCAACAGGTGATCCAAATATTGGCGCTCATGATTTGACTGTTGCGACGAATGCAACAAATGGATTTGTGGTTACGACACGGTATATCGACGTGGGAAGTTCTGCACCACTGGTTGATGGATCAAATAACATTGATATCTTCACCGGAACCGATGCCGCTCCTACAACATGGAGTTCTCCCGCAGGTACTGGTGCAAACGTAAACACAGGTTTTATGGGATATACCACCGAAGATGTCACTCTTGGTACGGGAACAACCAATAGATTTACTTCAAACAAATGGGCAGGACAAGAAAATGTCACGGTGAAAGAAGTTTTCTACAATGGGACTGCTCCCGCAGGAGGCACAGAGTCTGAAAGAATTGGATGGCAAGCAGAAGTAAACGCATTACAACCAGCTGGAAATTACACTGGCACGGTCATCCTTGTAGCTACGCCTACATACTGATATAATCCACGTATGCAAAAGAAAAAAATCCTTCTTTCTTTTCTCATCATCTCAGGAATTCTTGCAATAGCAATTTTTACTCTCACCTCTTCATACTACGCCCAAATAACTACTCCGGAACAAGCGATTGAGATATCACCACCATCACAAGAACTAGACGTTGACCCCGGAGAAACTGTCCAATTTACGACGATCGTACGAAATAATGGAAATGTTTCATATCCCCTCAATGTTCGTATCGAAGACTTCACCGCTTCTGGCGACGCGGGACAGGTGTCGTTGATTGAGGATGGACCCTGGTCTATTGCAAGTTGGGCGACAATCGAGCCCTCTGAGTTTTCCTTGGATCCAAAAGATGAGCAGAAAGTAACCATAACGTTGAATGTTCCTAAACAAGATATCGGTGGAGGAAAATATGGAGCAGTCGTTTTTTCTCGCAAGGGTGAGGGCAGCGAAAATGCAACCAGTGTTTCACAGGAAATTGCGTCGCTTTTTCTCCTCAGAATATCTGGACCGGTTAATGAACATATTAAAATATTAAATTTTACTGCTCCCAGTTTTGTTGAGTTTGGACCAGTTCCCTTTGAAATGAATTTTGAAAATACGGGAAATGTTCATGTAAAAGTCACCGGCATTATCAGTGTTATGAATGTGCTCGGGAAAAAAGTCGACGACATTGTCATTCCCCCAACGAATGTCTTTCCAAAAGCAAGACGAATTGTTGCCTCAACCCTTGATAACATATTTCTTATCGGTCCCTATCAAGCAGTTGCAATCATTTATTATGGCGCAGACAATAAAAGTATTACAACCTATACGCCATTTTTTGCGTTCCCCGTAAGAATTGTCGCAGCAGTATTCTTAGTCCTATTCATTCTGTTTATCCTTCGAAAACGTATCAGAAAAGCCTTCAAAGCGCTCACGGCAAAATCATGATATCATGATACTATGAAGCTCAAACTTCTTTCAGTTCTTATCGTAGGATTTATCATAGGTTTTTATACCAATGCACTTCTTATGTTTAAACCTCCCGATGTACTTCTTAAATACACAGAAGCCCAAGATTTTGCCGAGAAAACACAAAATGCTCTCGAAAATAGTAAGACTTCAGAGGTAACAGTCGAGTTTGATGGAACGCAGTTTACGCCGGATCAGGTGGTGACAAAAATTGGAAAACGAGTTGAAATATATAATCGAAGTCCTGATCGACCTATGGAATTAATCTCAGACACTGACCAACTAAATACTACTCGGGGATATGGTGAGTCAGAACGATTTCGAACCGTACTTATGGAGCCAGGAGTATATACCATCACTACAAAAGATGTGCCGACTGCAAAACTTGTCGTCACAGTCGAAACTTACTAAGAATAGATTATTAGTAACAATTCACTCTTCTTGACAAAACATTTGTCATTCCCGTGAAAACGGGAATCCAGTCTTCAAACTATTTCAACAATCTGGATCCCCGCATACGCGAGGATGACAATACACTTGTATCATTCCTGTACATGACACTATATGATATAGCTTTGTCAAAAACTGTAAATTCTTTCATAGAGTAGTACGAGTTCACGCTCATTGACACGCATGTCATCTCGAGCGGAGTGTAACGGAGTCGAGAGATCCCTTTTTCACAATGCATAAAGAGATTCCTCGACTACATCCCGCTTAGCGGGACTTCGCTCGGAATGACATCTTTTGATATATTTTTTTCAATGACCATAAACTCTTACATAGAGTACTTATTATTGCATTGCAATGATGCGCTTGATACAATGGGAGATTGATTCCTATGGGTCCGTAGCTCAATGGTAGAGCAGTAGCCTTTTAAGCTATTGGTTCGGGGTTCGATCCCCCGCGGACTCACCCGTATGACTGTGATAAACACAGTTTATGTACTTTTTAATACAAACAGAAATAAGATCTATATTGGGAGAACAATGAATCTGGAGAAGCGAATAAAAAGACACAATAACCTACTTCCCACCAAAAAAACTTCATATACTTCAAAAAATTCAGGACATTGGATTGTCGCATATGAAGAACGAACAAACAACCCCCAAGTTGCAACCCTAAGAGAAAGATGGATGAAAAGTGGAATCGGACGGGAATATATCAAAAAGAACCTAGCGATCTGGCTTTCCAAAAGAAGAGGTGCGCTTAAGGCAGTCAATAAAGATCGTCCGTAGCTTAAATGGTAGATCCGCCGTCGGCGGACTTTTAAGCTATTGGTTCGGGGTTTCCACCACAGGCGGACAGGCGATCCCCCGCGGACTCACATTTTTTGTTCAAACTCTTCATTTCTCCTTTATACTTAAAAAATGATTTCCTGCATCATTCCATTTCACAATGAAAAAGATCGTATTCATCGAGTCCTTAAGGTGATCACTCAGATAGTAAGTCTTGATGAAATTATCTGTGTTGATGATGGCTCCACAGATGGGGGAAGAAAAATTATCCAAGAAAATTTTCCAAAATGTATTTGTATTTCTTCAGAAGGGCAATGTGGTAAAAGTCATGCAGTGCAGCTTGGGCTTCACACATCTCACGGTGATACTCTATTTCTTCTTGATGCCGATTTGAAGAATCTTAAAGCTGATGAATTATCCCATGCAATTAAATATTTTGAAAATAATCCCACGCTTGATATGCTTTTACTACCTGATCTTCATCCAAACATAGAGACACGTCTGTCGCGCCATGACATCATATTTTCAGGAAAGCGAGTTCTTAAGAGACGTGATTTACTCTGTATTTTTTCCAAATACTCTCCAAAACGCTATCAACTTGAGATCGCGATAAATCAGTACATGATGGATGAAAACAAGAACGTTGAATATCTCAGAATATCTTCAAACGATACGGTAAAATCAGAAAAAATCGGTCTGATTCGAGGAACATTCAAAAACATATCGATGCTTTCTTCGATTGTTCTTTTCAGAGGGTTTTTTGGCTACATTTCACAGGTTGTAATGTTTGGACATGATGAAGTACGTCTCTCCTCATAAACAATGCATTTTAGCCATATTTTGAGGGTATACAACTGTGCTGGTGACAGTAACCCTATACGATAAAATTGAGGATTTTTCCCGGTACGTAAATTGCTTTTTTGTATGAATTGTCAGTGATATATTGCTGAACTTTTTGCACAGTGAGGGCTTTTTGAATGACCTGCTCTTGAGGATCGTCAACTGAGATATTTATTGATCCTCGTACTTTTCCATTGATTTGAATCGGGATCGTTACCGTACTTTTTTGAAGAGCTGATTCATCAACCATGGGCCAAGAAACGGTATGAATTGATTCTTTCCCGCCAAGTTGAGATCGCCAAATCTCTTCGGTCATAAACGGCGCAAATGGTGATAATATTTTTAAAAACTTCTTAGCATCATCCAAACTCAAATTATCGTCGACTTCATTGAGAAATTCCATCAAAGCAGCAATCGCCGTGTTGAACTTTAGAGCTTCAATATCGTCCCCTACCTTTTTTATAGTTTTATTGAGAAGTTGAGTTAGCGCCTCATTGTCATCCCGAGCGGAGCCTGTCCTGAGCGAAGTCGAAGGATCGAGGGATCCCTCCACGCTGGTCGGGATGACACGTGATCCAAACAAACTCCATACTCGTTTTAAGAATCGATACTGCCCTTGAACACTTTCAACACTCCATGGTTTATCGGCATCGATTGGCCCCATAAACATCTCATACATACGCAAGGTATCAGCACCATATTCGGTGATCACATCATCAGGATTGATGACATTTCCCTTGCTCTTGCTCATCTTTCGATGATCGGGACCCAAAATCATCCCTTGATGTCTCATTTTTGCAAACGGCTCATCAACAGAAAGATATCCCTCATCACGAAGAAACTTGGTGAAAAATCTACTATAGAGTAAATGAAGCACAATATGCTCCGGCCCAATCATATAAAAATCCACCGGCATCCATTTCTTCATGTGTTCCGTCCGTGCAAATTCATCTGTATTTCGTGGATCGGTAAATCGAAGATAATACCATGATGAATCAACAAACGTATCCATGGTGTCATACTCTGGAGTCCATCCCTTTCCGTACAATTTTTCCACACGCTCATTAAATTCTTTTGAAAGCTTCAGTGGACTTTCTCCAGTGGGTTTAAAATCTACGTCCGTCGGCAACATCCACGGGAGATGTTCTTCTTTAACCATATGTGCATTTCCTTCTGGATCATAGACAATAGGTATCGGTGCACCCCAGTATCGTTGACGAGATATGAGCCAGTCGCGGAGCTTGTAGGTTATTTCTCGTTTTCCTACAGACATATCATCCAATTTCTTCATAATATTTTCTCTCCCCGCTTCAAAATCTTGACCATCAAATTCACCTGAGTTTATCAATAAAAATTGTTTTGGATTCTCTTTAATTTCCTTTGAGTAGCTGATAAATTCTTGATTACTTGAGTCGTTCTTTTGAGCTACATATGTAATAGGAAGGTCAAATTTCTGAGCAAACTGAAAATCTCTCTCATCATTCCCAGGAACTGCCATGATTGCCCCAGTCCCATATTGAGCGAGTACATAATCTGCTATCCAGATAGGAATTTCTCTTTCTGTTAGAGGATGTATTGCATACAAACCAGAAAATACTCCTGTCTTCTCCTTATTTACCAATCGCTCTTCTTCAGTTTTACTTTGTGCACTTTTGAGATATTCTTGCACGTCTGTTAATTTTGATGCTGAAACCAGGCTATGTTCTGGCGCCACAACAAGGAACGTTGCACCATAGATCGTATCATGCGCAGTCGTGAATACGGGAATTTGAGTTTCGGAATTTGAAATTTGAAATTTGATCTCTGCGCCCTCACTCTTCCCGATCCAATTGAGCTGCTGCTGTTTGGTCGCTTTTGGCCAATCAACTGAATCAAGTCCAGAAATGAGTTCATCCATATATTGAGTAATTTTGAAAAACCACTGCTCCATTTTTTTTTGAATTACGTCTGTATCACATCGTTCACATTTACCCTCAACTACTTGCTCGTTGGCAAGAACCGTCTGGCAACTGGGACACCAGTTGACGGGCGCTGATTTTTTATAGGCAAGCTTTTTCTTATAAAGTTGGAGAAATAACCACTGCGTCCATTGATAATAGCCAGGATGACAGGTTGCAATTTCTGCTCCCCAGTCATAAGAAACACCGATGCGCTTAATCTGTCGAGAGAAGGTGTCGATGGCATCTTTTGTCGTTTTGACCGGAGGAATTCCCGTTTTTATAGCGTAGTTTTCTGCAGGAAGTCCGAATGCATCCCATCCAACGGGGAAAAAAACTTTTTTACCAATAGAACGATAGTAGCGAGCTAATATATCTAAAGCGGTTAGTGGCTCAACATGACCAACATGAAGACCACTTCCTGAGGGATACGCAAATGCATAAAGTAAATACTTTCTATTTTCGTCAGTGACATCTTTGGCATCAAATGTGTGTTGAAATAATCCATCAGCGACCCACTGTTTAGACCATTTTTCTTCAAAATCGATGGGGAAATATTTTGACATGAGGCTATTATAGCATGATTCGATGTTAGAGATTAGAAGTTTGAGATTAGAACTTCCAACTTCCAACTTCCAACTTCCAACTTCCAACTTCCAACTTCTAGCAGTATACTATCTCCATGCCCTATCAATATAAACATGCAGTACTTGGCGGCACATTTGATCATCTTCATGCGGGACATAAGCATATTCTGTCCAAAGCATTTGAATCTGCGCGCCACGTGACCATTGGAATTACTTCAGATGACTTCGTGAAGGAAAAAGAGCTGTCAAGCTGTATTCAGCCTTATGAGGTACGGACGCAAAATTTAAAAAAGTACATTTCACACATGCATTTGGTCGATCATGTATCTTTTGAAAAGATCCATGATATTTATGGTTCGGCAAATACCAGAGATGATATCGATGCAATAATAGTGACAAAGGATTCCGAACCAAACGCACATGTTCTCAATAATAAACGAGTAGAGAACAATCTCTCCAAGCTCCCCCTCATTCAAATCTCATTACTTAAAGATGCAAGTGACGAAGTAATCAGCTCTACGCGCATTCGTCAAGGCATTATTAATCGTAAAGGAAAAATATTCATGGACAGTTTCTCTCAAGCACAAAAACATTCACTTCCCCAAAAAATACGAGAGCAATTACAGTCTCCCATTGGTGAAGTCATACAGGGGACTATGAATTCTCCCATCGACACCGCTCAAAAAGTGGTCGAAAAGATTCGAAAAATGAATCCAACAATGGTAATTGCCGTTGGAGATATTGTGGTGCAAACTCTGAAACATGCTGGCTTCATTCCGCAAATAGAAATCATAGACTATCGAACAAGACGTTCGGATTTGAGCCCGAAAGGTGATCGACAAGAAGTGGATGCAATCAATCCTCCTGGAACCATCACGAGTAATGCAGTGGCAGTTATTAAATCCGCGATACGAAGTTCGCAAAAAACACCTAAGGTGAAACGGATTGTCATAAACGGTGAGGAGGATTTACTTGCCTTACCAGCAATACTACTTGCTCCTCTGGGAAGCACCATCATCTATGGACAGTTTGATATGGGAATCGTCTTAGTTGAGGCAAATGAAGAAATGAAAGAAATAGTTGCCGAAATCATCGAGCAATTTGAGTAAAATACACAAACACCATGACAATAAAAAACATTTCACCTCAAGATATCGACCAATTTTACCCCGTATTTACTTCGGTGCTCAATACTGAATTTCCAGGCTATACTCCCGAGGTGGTTCATTATTTACTCAATAGAATTTATACGCGAGACACACTCAAATTTTGGGTTCAAAGAAAAGAAAAAATAATTATTGGAGCCTTCGAGAACGATTCTATCGTTGGTTTTGCCGTGATTGACTCACCGTATGGCGGTGTCTCATTTTGTCGCTGGCTTGGAGTATTCAAAGATCATCAAAGGAAGGGCATTGGCACATCACTTATTCAAAAATGGGAAGTGTTTGCACGAGAAAGTAAAGCACACAAAATGGAGGTTGCAGGACAACCAGAGGCAAAAGAGTTTTATGAAAAAATGGGGTTTGATCTTGAGGGAATGAGAAAACAATCCTATTTCGGTATCGACCAATTTCTCTTTGGAAAGGTCATTGCAGAGCCAAATACTGTGAATATGACGCGATAACCATTTATTGATTCGTGATTTAAGACTTAAGATTCATAAATCGAATCTAACGACTAAAAGCTAATGTCTAATGTCAAATAGTATACCCCTACCCAGTATATCTATTTTAGCCACAACGGCCCATCTTCTCGTTGTTGATAGTCTCCCTCATACACTGTTGCCCTGTCTAATTCCGTCAATTGACCTATCATTCCTTGGATTCCTGCACCCAATATTCTCAGAAATCGAATTGGAGGTTCTGTATTTACAATCATCATATGAAGAAGTTCGCATCCAAAAGTTACTCCAAACTGTTCTCCCATCATCTTCAGTTCACCACTTTGACTTTCTGGCACGATTACGCTAAACAGCTTCATCTCCCTCATACCTCGTTTTATACTAGATACCCTATACAAAATACGATATACTACAATCATGACCATAGATGAACGCATGAATCTCATAGAACAAGTGGGTGAAGAGATCACCAAAAAAGATGAACTAAAAGTACTTCTTGAATCAGGAGAAGAACTCATCGCATATGATGGCTTCGAACCATCAGGTCAGATACATATTGCCCAAGGCATTTTGAAGGCCATCAATGTGAATAAAATGACGAAAGCAGGCATCAAGTTCAAAATGTTTGTCGCAGACTGGCATGCAATGGCAAATAACAAGATGGGCGGTGACCTTGAAAAGATCAAGATTGTAGGTAAATACTTTATCGAAGTTTGGAAAGCCTGTGGCATGAATATGGATATGGTTGAGTTTCACTGGGCATCAGATATGGCAAAAAACCCTGAGTACTGGAAGCTCGTGCTTCAAGTGGGTAAGTCAAATGCGTTGAAGCGTTTTGTGCGTACGGCCGAGATGATGGGTCGTGAGGAATCACTGGACAACCTCACCGGCGCGCATATCATCTATTCTTGTATGCAGGTTGCAGATATATTCATGCTTGGCGCAAAGATCACCCAGCTCGGGATGGATCAACGAAAAGTCAATATGCTTGCCCGCGAGGTCGGACCACAGCTTGGCTTTTGGAAACCAGTGGTGATCAGTCATCATATGCTTATGGGTCTCACTCCCCCCTCTAAAATCGAATCTGAACTCACCGATGAAGATAAAATATCACGAGTAATCGCTCTCAAAATGTCCAAATCCAACCCTGATTCAGCGATATTTATGACTGACTCGACAAAAGATATTAAACGGAAAATTGGAAAAGCATGGGCTCCTGAGGGGGAAATCAAAGAAAATCCTGTTCTAGAATACTGCAAATATATATTATTCGAATCCTTCGACGAGCTCAGGATTTCACGTCCGGAGAAATTTGGGGGCAACAAAGCATACAAAACATATATAGAACTTGAGCTGGATTATGCCTCAAAAGCACTTCACCCAATGGATTTGAAAAATACAGTAATAACTCTTCTTGATGAGCTTCTCCAACCGGTGAGAAAGCATTTTGAAGAAAATGAAGAAGCAGCTGCGCTCCTCAAACAAGTGCAATCCTTTCAGGTAACAAGATAAATTACCTCACTTTCCACGGATCAAATCCATTTCGGCAGTTCATTGCTGTCCAGTACTGCTTTCCTTGTTGAATTGTAGCAGATCGAGAAGACTCAAAATCATTGAGCCTTACAATTGCTGCAGCTGGGAGATTGCTTTTTGTTGCAAATGAGTCAACATTATCATTCCACTCTGCAAAAAGGGTTTGGTTAACATCACAATTAGCTCGAAGATTTAATTCGTATGTATCAGCTGCCAGACAGGAAGAGCTTGGTGACACCTTCACCGTATCACCTGCAAATAATCCTTTGCCGCCATTCAACTCCTGAAGGTCTAAATATGACAGGTTTGGGGCACATGCCTGAGCTATTATAGAATATGAATCACCTGTTCCAACAATAACGAGCTTATATACTTCTGGGTCACGAGAGGCTACAACTTGAGCAACATCTTCAGCACCACCACACCCAAAAAGCACCGATAAGATTACTATTCCTAAACTTGTTGCGCCAGCTTTTTCACGAAGTGATAATTCAGACCATCTCCTTCGTTTTTCCATGTTTACATACCAAATATGTAATAAGTAGGTATTATTACATATTATAGGCTATATGTCAATACCTGAAAGATTTTTCCTTTATATGCGAGTTGCATCTCATTTATCTTCGTATGATATACTAATTTCCATATGAAACCAGACCTCAAAGCACTCACTAACCTGATCCGGTATGACATTCTCACCATGACCACTGCAGCAGGTTCTGGTCATCCAACGACCTCACTTTCGGCGGTCGAACTGATGACCGCACTGTGGTTTGATGGTCATTATCAATACGATCCCAACGATCCGAAATATATTTTCAACGATCGTATGATTTTTTCAAAAGGCCATGCGTCTCCCCTCCTGTATGCTCTATACCATGCGGCAGGATGGATAGAATACGATGAGCTTCTCACGCTTCGACAATTTACCTCTCGTCTTGAAGGGCATCCCACCACAGATCTTCCTTGGGTAGATGTTGCGACAGGATCTCTCGGACAAGGTCTTTCAGTCGGTATTGGTATGGCCCTCGGGATCAAACTACAGATGAAATCGCAAAAAATGAACGTGCAACGAGAACCAAATGTATACGTTCTGATGGGTGACTCTGAGTTTAGCGAAGGACAGGTCTATGAAGCGCTTCAAGTCGCATCTGAATATAAGCTTAATAATCTGATTGGCATTCTCGATGTGAATCGTCTTGGTCAACGAGGTGAAACCATGCTTGGATGGGATATTAAGACGTACAAAGAACGCATTGAGTCTTTTGGATGGAATACCATCGTGATTGAAGAGGGAAATGATATTGAGGCTGTCCAGAAAGCTATTGCACAACTTTCAACAGATGGATCGAATCCCACAATGATCATTGCAAAAACTAAAAAAGGAGCAGGAATTTCTTCTGTTGAAGACAAAGATGGTTGGCATGGAAAGCCCCTGCCAAAAGAACTGATGGAAGAAGGAATTAAAGAACTGGGAAAGATTGATAAAGATATGCGCGGAACAGTAGAAATGCCTGAAAAAATTGTATTAGAAAATAGTTCAAATACCGAATCTCTTGCTCAATCCTTCGACATTCCGGCCGAACCGCAAGCGACACGCGAAGCATATGGTGCGGCACTTAAGCTTATTGCAAAAGACCAACGAGTAGTAGTTTTGGACGCTGAGACTTCAAACTCCACATTTGCAGAAACTATGAAAGAAGTTGCTCCTGAGCGATTCTTTGAGATGTTTATCGCCGAACAAAATATGGTATCGGTCGCACTCGGAATGAGTAAAATTGGACTCATCCCCTTTGCCTCAAGCTTTGCAGCATTTTTGTCGCGCGCATATGATCAGATCAGAATGTGTCAGTATTCAGCACCAAATGTAACAATCGTCGGATCGCACGCAGGGGTATCTATTGGAGAAGATGGCTCATCTCAGATGGCTTTGGAAGATCTGGGCATGATGCGCTCACTTCTGCATGCAGTCGTTTTGTATCCATCAGATCCTGTTTCAACGATCAAACTCGTTGACGAACTCAGAACGCACGATGGACTTTCCTATCTTCGCCTCACCCGTGCAAAAAGCGAATCACTCTATGAAACCAATGAATCATTCCCAATCGGCGGATCAAAGGTGCTTGTTTCGTCTGAAAAAGATGATGCTGTCATCATTGCGGCAGGTATCACCGTACACGAAGCGCTTAAAGCTCAAAAAGAACTTGCTGAAAAAGGCACAAATATTGCAGTCATCGATGCATACTCGGTCAAACCACTTGACACTCAAACAATCGTCAAATACGCCACAAAAACAGGCCATGTGATCGTTGTGGAAGACCACTATCCTGATGGCGGACTTGGGGATTCGGTGAGACAAGCACTTGATGGAATGGATGTCAAATTCACTCACCTTGCCGTCGGAAAGACACCTCGATCCGGCACGTCAGCAGAACTTCTCAATTTTGAGAAGATTGACGCCGAAGCGATTGTAAAAGCGGTACGATAACTAATTCACAATCCACCAGCTAAACTCACTATCTGCATCAAGTGGCCTATTGAGCTTGAGGACAAAGCCCTCTCCATCATTTCGTTCAGATATCCAATATCTCGTGGCAGGTTCATAGTCTCTGATAAAGGTGACATAAATGAGCGAATCCTGTGTGACAGCTTCGGTATAGACCACGATCTCTTCATTCCCTGCTGGAATCAATGAATCTCCTGCTGCAGCACTCTTTGTATTAGACGTATCGATGACAAATTTTTGTGCAGAAATAACCCCATCAGATGCTATGTTTCCTGCGGTATCAATTGATACGAGCCCTCCCATAAACTCAACATTTGCGAGTCGTCCTGCTTGAAGTCTCAAGGGATCACCTAACGTATTTATTGTGCCCTCAACCCCATCAATCACCATTTGGCCTGCCATCAATGTATTTACTACAGATAAGTCATATATATTTGCTTTGTCTGTTACCGTCAAATTTGAGATGGTTGCAGCGTCATTAAATATCGCTGGTGTTTGATCAGCGAGAACTGCAGAAATAGTTACCTCCTTATCATAATCATTTTTCATATCATAAATAAGTGCGCGAAGAGATGTTAATTCAGCAGATATTGTCGCTACCGATTGATCATCAAGTCGAACAACAGGATTATTCTGCTGATTTTGAAGGTTCTCAAGAGTTGTTGACAATCCCAACACATCTCCTTTCAACGAAGTTACATCGCGCACAAGCTCCTCTTCAACGGTCTTTTTAAGTGCGAGAAACTCGGGGCTTGCTTCTTCTGCAACGTCCATTGCCTCAAAATCAACGACCGGTAAATTACTTGTATCAGCTTGTAGCGTCTCAATCGCACCTGAGCTATTGAGTTCAAGTTGCGCACGTTGAAGATTACCAATACTTTTTTGTTGATCTTTCATAATTTCAAGAAGATATATCGGTAATCGATCATATTTTAATGCATCAGGACGACCGGATTGATCGTATACCACAAGATCGCTCAGTCCAAGAGCGTCAACTTCTTCCGCGATATATCCAATGGTATGCATGTTTGTTTTTTTAAAGTCGTATGAGACCGGATTCAGCTGAAGAACTTTTGAATAATCTGCAGAAAATGATTGAATATTATCTTTGTATCGTGCTGATGAGCTATCTTTCCAAACATTTCCAGCTGCATCGATAACAAGAGTCGTCCCCGTACTTGAACCAAGACCACTAATCGAAAGTTTCGACCCCGGTGAGGTAGTCCCAATACCAACGTTTCCTTCTATGATCAATCCCCCATCGGGAGGAATAGCTACGTTCGTGAATAATGATCCGGCTGCAGTTGTTCCAATACCAACGCCCCCCGCAACTGACAACCGAGCAGTTGGCGCAGTGGTTCCGATCCCAACGTTTGCATTAAACTCAAAATCACTATTCACATCATCAATGCGAAAGTACGTATTATTCAATGAGTTCCCATAATCACCAAGAATATACTCATGTCCTGCCCCATCGATACGCAAGTGTACTTTTCCACTTCTCTCAACCACAAAATAAGAGGTTGGAAGTGTCGTACCGACGCCAATATTGCCATTTGCCGTTACAACCAGTCCTACATAAGCAGATCCACCTTTAATTTGAGCCGTACCTTCAACTTGAAGCATTCGTGAAATATTTGTCGTCCCAATACCTACATTACCACTACTATTTACGATAAGTCCTGTAGTTGAGCTTGATCCCATAAGCTGCGCAGTCCCCTTCACTTCAAGAGCACTAGCTGGAGTCACTGTCCCAATACCAACTTCCCCATCACTATCAACAAAAAGCCCAATCAAACCAGGGTTTCCTTTGAGTTGTGCAGTACCTTCAACCTGAAGTTTAAATGAGGGATTTGTAGTCCCTATCCCTAAATTTCCATTGATGCTTAATACATCATTCCCAAAATCGCCGTATATAAGCGGTTGGGAAGAATTTGAATTTTCAATATATAGTTTGTTATTTCCAAGTTCAGAATATCCAGCTTTATACCCGATCAATATGTTTCCTGTTTTACTATGAACCACTCCTCCATATCCTGCCTGATACCCAATAATCACATTGTTTGCACCTGACTGATTATTGAAATTTGCTGCATCTCCGATGATGGTATTATTTGATCCGGTTGTGTTGAGAAAAGCTGATTGTTCTCCAATGATTGTGTTACTGCCTCCCGATATGGTCGAAGCTCCCGCAGCTCGTCCAACAAATGTATTTGCAGAACCCACCGTCAATGAAAGCCCGCTGAACTGACCAACAAGAGTATTATTGCTTCCCGTTGTATTTGCTTCTCCTGCGCGCATTCCGGCAAATAAATTATTTTGCCCATCACTTCCTGAAACATGTGAAAGAGCCGTTCCTCCATCTCCCAGAACCAGAGTACCCGAAAAATATGAGCTTGATTGATCAGGAAGATAGATGGCTTGAGTTCCATTTATCCCAATCTTGCCAGCAATATCAAGAGGAAAAGATGCCGCAGTGCGACCAATGCCTACATTTCCCGCCGCATCAATAATAAACGGCGTTGCATCAGAGGTAGAATCATTTACGCGAAATGACAATGATGATCCTGTATTGGTTAATGATAATGGTACGCTCGTTCCGGTTGAGATCGACATATAGTCTCCAATTGTTGCCGGCGTTAGCTCTCCACCGCCCGATCTGCTCCAATATCCGCCGCCGCCGCCTGATGCGATCCAATCAAACACACCGGTTATTCCATTATAAGAGAGCACATATCCATCCGTCGGTGTCGTTGCATTGTCATTGATGTCATCAGGATGAATTGTTCCATTGGTGATCTCACTTGACTCAATGGTTTGACCAAGAAGCGAGACATTACTCGATAAAGCCCCATCTGCAACCGTACCACTTGATGAGATTGTTAATGCATCAGAAATATACGCATCGACAATTGGCGTTCCATTCCATGTTCCGCTCGTAATTGTTCCAACAGTGATTATTGATGATTGACCCGGATATGTATCAGATATTTTCAAACCAGATGCAGATTTCGATAGCGTCACCCCATCAAGTTCAAGTTGAAATTCCGACCCTACAAGCTCAATACCCTCTCCATCAGCTGAATAAATGGTACCTGAGTTTGTCAAATCAACCCAACCTGACGTTGTGTATACGTATAAATTCTCATCGCTTGAATTGAAATATACTTTTCCCGCAGATGTTGCCGGCGCTGTCCCCGGAATATAGATCAAATCTGGCACACTTTTGCTCGAAAGGGTTTGGTTATCGGTCGTACCAACAACATCTCCGGAGGGTGCTGTTTTGGTCGCCCAGGTGTCAAGATCAGCGTCCCATGCCTGAACACTCGATCCGATATCTCCCGATGCAAGGATTGATTCATTTCCAATATACAATGTGGTTGATGTGGCACCGTTACTTGCATCATCAATGAGGCTACCCGAATCATCAAGTCCCACATGAATTCCGGCGGTGATCAACGCATCACCAACAACATGAAGCGTGTCAGTTGGTGCAGAAATACCCACACCAACATTTGCATTCAAAAAGCTGATGATGTCAGTTGCCTGGTCATCAAATGAGATTCTTCCCTCAGTAGCTCCAAAGCCAAGCCACTGATCATCTGCCGTTGCTGAACTGAAAAATGCCACCCCACTTGCAACCGATCCAACTTGCGTGATATCTCCTGCACCGACTCCTCCTCCGGTTGCCGCTTCCCAGGTCAGAACACCACTGCCATCATTTGCCAACACGTACCCTGATCCTGCAGCTTGAGAAGGAGGAAGTGAATATATTAAGCTTGACGCCAAACTATCGGGGGCTTTAAATCCCGTATAATTTGTCCCATTTGCCAAGAGTTCCATATATCTGAGCTCTCCCGTCTCACCGGCAGATGTTCCAAATGGATTTATCTGAACTGAGGCTGCGGTACTACTTTCGATCGTTAATAAGCTCGATCCTCCGGTCGTTCCGATACCAACGAATGTTCCATCATCATAAATTAACGAGTTGGTGAGATCAAATGATCCATTCCACTTGGCTACATAATTTTGAGTTCCCGTGCCACCCAAACCTGCACCGGTTCCCGCACAGTTTCCCGTTGTTAGACAAATTGTTCCATCAGCGTCTGGAATGGTAAGCGTACGAGTAGTCAAGGTTGATACCGTACTCAGCTGAAATTGAACCTTTTTTGTATTATCAGTTTCATCTTGAAAATAGGTCGTTGAATCAGTGAGGGTTTTATTTGTTAATGTTTGAGTGTCGGTCGTACCTACAACAGTGCCGGACGGCGCTGTTTTTGTCGCCCATGTGTCAAGATTTGTATTCCATGCTTGTACGTTCGTACCAATGACAAGTCCAAGAGTTGATTGTGCGGATGAAGCATCAATATCATCAAGTAACGTGCGGGCAAAAGAAGTTAATGAGGTAGTTGCATAGGTGTCTGATCCCGTCAGATAAATCATCTCATCTGCCGAGGTTGATAGACCAGAAATACTTTGAAGTCCCGCGTCATATGCCTGAACGCCGCCGGGAGTTCCAACATCTCCACTGGTCAATATCGATTCATTTCCAATGTATAAAGTGGTTGAAAGCGCACCATTTGTCGTATCGTCAATTAAAGAGCTCGTAGCATCGGTCCCAACATGCAATCCATCGACGGCAAAAATACTTCCATTTACATGTAATGCGTCAGTAGGATTGGTCGTACCAATGCCAATATTTCCCGCTGCTGGAGCGTAAAGCTGCGTACCATTTATTCTAAAAACTCCGGTTCCGGTTGAAACCGTAATATCGTCTGACCCACTTCCATTTCCAAGAAGCACTGATCCCGTAAGAGAAGTGGCAGAGCCTGCTAACACATTTACTGTCCCCGTCATGTTAATAATGTCTCCCGATCCATTCCCAAACGTCAAAGTATCACTGCCACTTGATGCAAGAGATACATCTCCATTTACATCAAGTCTCACGGTAGGGTTTGTTGTTCCGATACCGACATACCCTTCGATGATTAATCCTCCGTCAGGAGCTTTTTTAGTATGATATACAGACGAAATATTTGTCTTGCCGATACCAACCCCCCCTGCCACAGATAATGTTGCTCCCGGTGTTGACGTTCCGATACCAACATTTCCATTGTCAAACAATGTTGAGTTTGCAAGAGCATACGTTGATGACCATTTTGAAATATAGTTTGTGGTACCCGATCCACCTATTCCTGCTCCCGTTCCCGCACAGTTTCCGACAGATAAACATATCTGACCACCGACATCAGGAAACTCCCAGGTACGATCACTGGTGAGATCAACACTCGTAATGGTTCCTTTATGAGCGCTTGCGCCCGCACTGACGGGGCTTATCCCGATCGGATCTGTTGCATCTGGAGCAACGAGAAATGCATCTGGAGCTACTGATGAATTTCCAACAATGACATTTCCACTCGAATCAACACGGAAATAATTCTCGCTATTATCATTCGTAGAGACATTGAATATATCATTTGTTCCCCCTGGAGCTTGAGATACGATCAATCCGGTCATACTCGCACTTTGCGGCACAATGATTTGAGTAACCGATGGATTATCAATGAGACAATGAGGACATGCGCCACCTCCCGATGCTGTTTCCCAAGAAAGCGCGCTCCCACTAATTGACAATATCTGTCCATCCGACCCAATTGCCAACCGCGATAGCGTGCCTGGTGCCGATGCATAGAGCAAATCACCCGGTAGATATGCTGTTAAACCTGTTCCCCCATTGCCAACGGGTAATGTTCCTGAGACATCTGTCGAAGCGAGGCCTACCGCAGAAGAAGTAACCAAGCCAACTGCAGAAATATGAGCAATTCCCTTGCCATAAAGGCCAAGGGTGACTGTTCCATTTGTTATCAAATTCCCCGTTGCCGTAAGGTTTCCCCCAACTGACACCAACGTTCCAGAATCGGTAATAATTGAGTTGCCAAGCGTTGATGCGCCGGTAAATTTTGGAAGCGTATTTGTCGTTCCGGTGCCGCTTACCGATCCGCCCAGCCCAACACAGTTTCCTCCCGTGTCACATACTTGATTTCCGTCTTGGTATATCGTGTTTCCATCAATTCTTCCAGTCACATCAAGTGCTGTCAACGAGCCAACCCCCGTAACTCCCGTATATGCCCCTGAAAGCACCGCCGTTGGAAGTGTCCCGGTATAACTTAATGAGTCAAGAGCAAGTGTCCCTGAGGTAAGCGTACCGGTGTTGTCTGTGTCGAAAATATATGCTTCAATTTCTGCTTCTGAAAGTTTGGAATCGTCAAATGTTTGGTTTGAAGTAAGTGTGATCGTTTTTCCGCTTGTTGTAACAGTGATATTTGTTCCTTCTAGATTTATATCTCCCGTCAGCTCTTCAAGCGAAACTACTCCATCATTGACAATAGTTGGTTTTTGTTTGTCGCCGGTCAGAGAAATCCCACTCCCCGCGGTAAGACTATAAATGATATTTGGTGCAGTAATATCTTCTTGGAAAAGTACTGTATTTGTGAAAATTGAAGACAAATTAAACTGCATTGAGGCGTTATCGAGTGCATTTGGTTGAGAGATAAATGTTGGCGTTGGAATACTTGTTGTTTCTCCATTGGTGCTCTTATTGTTTTTTGAGGCATAAAACTGTAAATACTCTTGGACAGAACCCAGTAGTGGACCAGCATCGGCGCGTGGGAACAGAGTAAAGTATGATAAACTCAAGATCAAAAAGAGGATAAAAACGATACCGAGAATGATATATCTTCTTTTTATTTTCATACTTTGTAGAGGGCTATAATGTAATTATGGTACAATTATTTTGAACAGCAACATTATATTCCCCTCTCATTTTTCATTATTACAGAATTTTTCAGACCATGCAATATATATAGACAGTAAGTTGGTTTTTATAAGATCAACTTATTTACTCTATATATAATGTTTTGGCTTTTGTTAAAGCTAATAGTTATTTGATTTCAATTTTGTATTATTTTATGTCAGATCTTCAATAACTCAATTTAGGAAATATTTCAACAATTGTTTTTGGAGAAAATTTTGGTATGTACTTCTTTGAAAATGTAGTCTAGAATGAATTAAGACGTCATGAAAACTATAAAAATAAATCGAATAAATACACGATCGTTTATTTTATTTCTAGCTTGTTTTTATAGTCTATTTGTTTTTCTTTTTACGAACGTGCAGATTAATTTTGCACAGGATCAATCTTTTGGTTTCTCAAGCAGAGTTATCGTCAAAGGTGACACAATTCTTGACGGATATATTGTGGCATCAAATGAAGATGGATTTTCGACCACTACCGAAGCATATCAAGATAACATCATTGGCGTTATTACTGAAAACCCTGCAGTTGAACTTAATCTGGGTAATACCGAAAATACGTATCCGATTGCAACATCGGGAGAGGCATACGTTTGGGTCTCTCTTGCAAATGGCTCAATAAAAAATGGCGACCCCATTACCTCGTCCCCTTGGGAAGGAATTGGGATGAAAGCAACAGCAGTTGGCCCCATTTTAGGAATGGCTCTTGAAGATGTAAAAGCAAGTGAAGACAATACAGAAAATGAAAAGACGGTGACGAAAATTCGTGTTTCCGTAAACCCTACTTCTGCAAATCAAGGAGCCCTATCGGGAGGTGGTATAGCTGGATCATTAAAAACAGGTCCTCAGTCTCTTTTGAGTTATATTGTGAGCGGAATTATTCTTCTTGCAACCATTAGTATTAGTCTCTTTTACTTTGGAAGATTGTCAATGAAAGGCGTAGAAGCAATGGGGAGAAATCCTCTGGCGTATAAACGAATTCAGTTTGGTATTTTGGCAAATTTACTCGCAGGATTACTCATTGCAACCGTCGGCATCGGTGCCGCTTTATACATAATGAGATGAACATACTAAAATACTCAAGAATCGTTATCAATTTGCAGTTATTAAATTAATTACGCATATGAATATCACCTCAGATCAGCTATTCCCGGTACTTCTTTGGGTTCCCATTGTCAGTCTCTTTATCAACTTTTTTCTTATCACCTTTCTTATTGTGATTATTCAAAAGGGCAAATTAAAACCGAAAGAGCAACAAGAGATCGAAAAACAAATGATGGAAACGATAAAACAAGCAGAACAACGTACTACCGAAATTATTGAAGACGCTACAAACAAAGCAAAAACGATCATCAAACAAGCACAGGGAACTAAGCAAATTCTTGACGAAAAGATCGACAAAATGGTCACTGATACGACAGATATTGCTCAAAATGAGCTTGACTCTGAAAAAGCTACGATCGTAACAAAATTTAAAGAAAGCTATTCTGGACTTGTTCAAGAGTTTGAAGGGGAAACACAGTCTCTGATGGCAGCACTCCAACATGATTCGCGTGAAATAAGAAAGTCGTTTAGTGATTCGGTACAAAAATCAACCCTTGATGTTTTGAAGGGTTTGAAAGACACCGCTCAACAACAAATCATAGATGTTGACAAAGAAATTAAAGATTACCGGACTACCACCTTCAAAAAGATTGACGAACATGCAAATAGCATTATCAAACAAATTGTAACCGAATACTTCAATACAGAACTTACCAATAAAAATCAAGAGTCTATTCTCACAAAAACGTTTGAAAAATTTAAAGACCAAATTCACCATTAACCCATGGAAAAAATCGATTTGTATGCACAAATACTGAAAGAACTTTATACTACCCGTCAAAGTAATATGTTGATCGATGCCCTCGGGCATGCGGTCGATTCAACCTACGATGACAAAAAAAATATTCATGATGTCCTGCGATCTGTTCTCCCATTTGATCAATCTGATACGCTCGTAGAAATTGCAAAAGAAACACAGGTTGATCTCGACGACAATAGTCAGGCTCAAACATTTATTTCAGACTTGATCGCCATTCTTAAAGAACTTCCGACAGTTGACTTAACATTGGCATATAGCCCAACCTACGAGCAACTTCGTTCTTTTTCAAAATGGTGGAGAAGAAATTCTCAGCCATTTATTCTCCTCAATATTACAGTAAATAAAGAGCTTATTGCGGGGGCAATGATTGGATACGACGGAATCATGCAGGATTACTCTCTTCATAAAGTTTTGGGGACATATATTGAGGAGAAAAGTGAAAAATAATAATATCAAACCATTGCATATCATATGAACAGTTTTGACAAATTTCTTCAATCTACCGGCGTATATGGAACGGTACAAGAAGTCAAACATCCAATCATATACATAAAAGGCCTTCCTCTTGTGCATCCAAATGAAACAATTGTATTTGAAGATGGACAACGTGGTCAGGTGATGGATATTGAACAAGACGAAGTACGGGCGTTGCTTTTTTCGAATACTTCGATCGCTATTGGGTCAAAGGTCACTAGAACCAATATTCAATTTCAAGTTCCGGTCGGCGACATGATTCTCGGACAAACAATTGACCCATTGGGTCTTCAGATGGAAACAACGGTTCAACCAGAAGATCAAGAGTATCGAGATGTTTTTACTCCCGCTCCTGGTATGGCAACACGAAGTAAAATAAACACTCCTTTTATCACTGGCATGACAAAAGTTGACCTTCTCCTCCCTCTTGGAATGGGACAACGAGAACTAATACTTGGTGACGTGAAAACCGGAAAAACGTCTCTCGTGCTTTCAATATTGCAGAACCAGTTGAAAATGTCCAATACCGTTGCCATTTATGCGGCAATTGGAAAAAGACGAAGCGAAATTAAACAACTGAATCAAAGATTCCAAGAAAATGGCATCATCGATAAACTTGCTATTATTGCATCGTCATCTTCAGACGCACCAAGTATTCACTACTTGACGCCATATGTCGCAATGACCCATGCCGAATACTTTCGTGATAAGGGTTTGAATGTCGTTATCATACTCGATGATTTATCCACCCATGCACAAAGTTATCGAGAGATATCTCTCTTGAGTCAAAGATTTCCCGGGCGTGATTCCTACCCAGGAGATATTTTTTATGCCCATGCTAGTTTGCTCGAACGAGCGGGTAATTTCCATCATCCTGAAAAAGGATCTGTCTCCATAACCTGCTTGCCGGTTGCAACTACCGTTGAAGGAGATCTTGCCGGATATATTTCAACAAATCTCATGGGTATGACTGATGGTCATATTCTTTTTGATGCAGATATTTACAATAAAGGTTCACGACCGGCTATAAATATACCTCTGTCGGTCACTCGTGTTGGTCGACAAACACAAAATGATTTATTGCGTAAAATTACTCTTGAAGTATTATCTGTCCTTTCTCAGTATGAAAAAATTCAAAATATATCACATTTAGGAAGTGAGATTTCTGATGATTCGAAACGAATTCTTGAAAAAGGAAAGGCGTTTCAAATTATGCTTCATCAAGAACATTTGATTATTCCCCGAGAGATTCAAATTGTTTTTTTTGGCATCGTTTGGCTGAATATGTATGACTTATCAACTCAAGAAGCATATAAAAAAATTCTTGACTTGTTCTTATCGCTGTACGAAAAAGAGGCTGTACGAGATGAGTTGGTGAGAATCACAATGATTGAATCATTGCCACAGTTTTTAATCCAGATGAAACAAAATAAATTAATTCAAACAATATGCAAACAAAAGACATCGTAGAGGATCAAAAATTTATGGTCGTTCTCCAAACAATCGCCACGGCGTATCAGGATATCTCAGTCATGAAAATGAAAGAAACACGTAGTTTTATTGATCATGCACGATTGTTTGTAAGTATGCTCAGAGATATATTTGAATCGCTGAAGTATTCTCATCCCCTGCTCAGTCGACTCGAGGGGAAAACATCGGCAAAAAAACCTTTGGCAAAAGTCCTCATTACGGCAAACACAAAATTTCATGGAGATATTCTGAGGCGGATATTCGAAACATTTCTCAAAGACAATAAAGAAGAAGGCGATGTCTTTCTTATCGGAAAAATTGGAAAAGATTTACTTCGTGAATATGGACAAAAAGACGAAGTTAAATTATTTGACGTATCCGATATTAATATGAAAATGAGCGACTTAAAACCACTCATATATTACCTCCTTCAATATAAAAAAATATATGTATATTACGCAAAATTCAAAAGTATCGTAACACAAAACCCTGAAGTATCAGAGCTCACCAACATCAACAAACTACTTGAAGAAGAGCTTGAAGCTGAAAAAGAGGGACAGAATCTTAAGGAAGCACCACCTACCTATTTGTTTGAGCCTTCTGGTGAAAAGATCGTATCTTTTCTCAATAATAATGTCATTGTCTCTCTTATGAGACAGGCAGTTCTTGAAACACAACTTGCTCGATTTGCATCACGACTTAAGGCAATGGACGCCTTACTTGTCAAAATTGATGAAAATATGAAAAGCCTTCATAAACAAGAGCGAAAAATCAAACACGATATAACTAATAAAAAACAACTCGAGCGTATATCAGGAATGGTATTTTGGCAGCAATAGCTTTGAGTGATTTCCAGTAGAATAAAGATACTATGAAAAAAAAGGGATCAATTATTTCAATAAAGGGTCAAATCGTAGAAGTTGCATTCTATGACAATCCGCCCAAGAGATATGACTTGTACACTATGGAGGAAAATCCAGAAGCAATTCTCGAAGTGTACACTTCTGCTTCTCCCCGATCGGTATACTGTCTATCCCTCACTCAAACGCACTATTTTTATAAAGGTGCCGTTGTTATTAATACTGAGAACACTCTGACCATTCCCGTGGGAAAACAGGTGTTGGGACGAGCAATGAATGTATTCGGAGAGCCGATTGATGGAAAAGAAAACTTTAATTTTGATGAAACATACTCAATTTTTGCAAATGATAAAAATCCCTCAAATATCGCCGTTTCAAATGAAATTCTTGAAACAGGAATAAAAATTGTTGATTTTTTCACTCCATTAATAAAGGGTGGAAAAATTGGATTGTTTGGCGGAGCCGGAGTCGGAAAAACAGTATTACTGACTGAGATTATTCACAACATCAGCATCAAACACACGGAATCTCATGTATCGGTATTTTCAGGAATTGGAGAACGCAGCCGTGAAGGTCAAGAACTCTATGAAGCGCTTGGCGAAACCGGAGTGTTATCATCAGTTGCGCTTATTTATGGAGAAATGAGCAAAAATCCTGCGGTACGATATCGAACTGGTTTTGCGGGGGTTGCACTCGCCGAGTATTTTCGAGATGTAATGAAAAAAAATGTGCTTTTCTTTGTTGATAATATGTACCGTTTTGCGCAAGCAGGATACGAACTGGGCACACTCATGAGTCAGATCCCCTCAGAAGGTGGGTATCAGCCCACCCTTGCATCTGACATGGCACATATCCACGAACGACTCTATTCGACATCTGAGAGCGAAGTCACGACATTTGAAACCATCTATGTGCCAGCGGACGATATCACCGATCCTGGAGTGCAGGCAGTTCTGCCATATCTTGATGCACGCGTTGTTCTTTCTCGATGGATTTACCAAGAAGGACGCTTTCCTGCAATTGACACCCTTCTTTCAAACTCGAGCGCACTTAATCCTGAAATTATCGGAGAAAGACATTATAACGCATACCTCGAAACTCAATCTCTCCTCAAAGAATCAGTAAACCTCGAAAAAATTGCATCTCTTATTGGTGTGTCAGAACTTTCAAAAGAAAATCAAACAATGTATAAACGATCTCAAATTGTAAAAAATTACATGACACAAAAATTTGTGACTGCCTCTGGCGAAAAATTAGAGAAAAGTTCATATGTGGCACTTTCTGAAACAATTAATGATGTTGAGGCCATTCATAATGGAGATTACGATAACATGTCACCGGAACAATTTCTTTATATTCAAACATTGGCTGACTTAAAGTAGCGCCGTAAATTGCTTAATTCAGAGCCTGTTTGGAAAGTCTAGGTAGAATTATTTTTGAGGAATTTTGTCTATTACCGAGGCATGAAGAGCGATTTTAGCAGTAGCTAAATGAGCGATGAATAACGATGGTAAGAGGAAAAATAACCAAAAAAAAACTTTTTAGATCTTTCCAAACAGGCTCTTATATACCTATGGCAGATAAGACAATTAATCTATTAATGATGACTCCAGAAAGAAAAATATTTGAGGGTCAAGTCTTGTCAATTAGTTGCAAAAATGAACTCGGGAATCTTGATATATTGCCTGAGCATAGTAATTTCATGTCAATGATTGTGGAAGAAATCACAATCAGAGATCTCATGGGAAAAGAAAAAAAAATACCCGTTGAGCAAGCAATTATTCAGGTCTTGAAGGATATGGTGGTAATACTCATGAATATTAACGTTTCAGAAAATGACCTGGTACTCAAGGCCATCATGGAACAGTTTCAAGAATAGTTTCTCTTCACAATCAATCGTCCAATCCAAATTACTCCCAAGATTGAGGCAGATGTCAATAAATATATCCCAAACTCTCCCATCTCTAAAATCTGTACACGAAATACCTGAGAGAGAAATGATGATCGAACAATCATAAATTGAATGATAATTGGTGCAACGATGGTGAATATAAATATGGGAGGGATAAGAACTTTGAGCTTCGACTCTGTTCGGTGTGAAAACCAAATATCTACAAATATAAATGCTTGAACGATTGCAAGAACCGTGAATGCCGCCGTTTGTGGGTCACCACCAAAAATACCCGTGTCCCCGGCAAGCAATCTATAGGTAACAATAACGATTGCTGCTGCTGCAAAGCCAATCATGGTAATATATCCGATATCTTTTCGTTGGAGAATCACCATAGCACGATCTGGCTTTTGTTGCATGACGTGCGAATTTTTTGGCGTGAAAGCCATTGCAAGCGCTGGAACCCCGTCTGAAATGAGATTGATGTACAGAAGCTGAATGGGGAGAAGTAAGGGGGGAAATCCTAGGAGCAATCCAATAACAAGGGCTAAGCCTTCTGATAAATTTCCCGTCAGTAAATATTTGATCGAGTTCTTCAATCGAACCACAATATTCCTCCCCTCTTCCACTGCGTTCACAATGGTAGCAAAATTATCATCAAGAATGACCATATCTGCAACTTCTCGTGCTACATCAGTCCCAACCTTGCCCATCGCCACCCCAACATTCGCCTGTTTGAGTGCAACTGCATCATTTACCCCATCGCCGGTCACCGTTACGATCTCACCAAGTTTTTGATACAAGGAAACAATTCGACTCTTGTGGAGTGGCGTCGTTCGAGCAAATATTCGCGTATGAGGAAGAATTTTGAGAAGTTTCTCATCTGAATAGAGATCGATCTGTTTCCCCGTAATGATCGCATCACCTTTTTTTACTAATCCGATGCTCGTTCCCACACTTTCTGCGGTCTTTTCATTGTCCCCCGTAATCATAACTACTTTGATTCCCGCATTTGCTGCGCGTTCAAGTGCGCGCATAACTTCTTTTCTTGGTGGATCATGAAGTGCGCTCATTCCTAAAAATATGAGTCCATCTTTTTGTAACGATCCATTTTGTTCATACTCCGGCTGCTCCTCTTTTTGGAGTGTTTGAAACATACTCTGGTGATGTTCGTTTTCTTGATATGCAAATGCAAGAACGCGAAGTCCGTGTTCTGACCATTTCTCAAGCGCTTTACCAACCGATTCTCGCCGCTCATCGGTCAACTTTACTACTGATCCATCAATCAGAATATGAGATGAAATATGAAGAATTGATTCAGGAGCGCCTTTTGCAAATACATATTCTGGTCCATTTTTTTCTTTTTTCTTTACGAGTACACTCATCCGTTTTCTTATTGAATCAAAGGAGATTTCATCAACAAGTTCCCAAGAATCTCGAACCTCATGTTCATTGATTTTTTTCTCTCGCGCAAGCTTAAGGAGTGCTCCTTCGGTGGGATCTCCTAATACCTCTATCCCTCCATGGGTGTCAACAAGCGATGCGGTTGAACAGAGTATTCCATTGGTCAAAAGGAGATGTTCTGCGCGACTCGTGATCGTTTGATGAGGATCAGTACTGTGCATATGTCCGTCTATCCAGAGTTCTTTGACACTCATAACATTTT
>Ga0210019_1001093_pt1 | contig 30231 bp, 31 predicted proteins | sample CryGeyCG2114_020_2_FD_183969 | JGI IMG/M metagenome (GOLD analysis project Ga0210019, IMG submission 183969) | Groundwater microbial communities from aquifer - Crystal Geyser CG11_big_fil_rev_8/21/14_0.20 (SPAdes) (version 2) | ecosystem: Environmental > Aquatic > Deep subsurface > Groundwater ...
CAAGGTTCCTGCAAGAACTAATAGCAGGAAGACCAGCCCTATGGCTAGATACGCGATGTCTCCAATCCTGTTTCGATACTTTCTCACGAGTGCTCCTTTCTGTTTCCGCCAGGGGCGGGTGTTTGGGTTCTCGTCGCGGGAGTTTTCACACATGCTGAACATCCCGTGGTCGAAGTTTCCTCTCCTTTTCTCGCGGCGGGTAGGTGGCGTCGCCCGGGGCGGCGCCAATGAAGCGCACTCGGCCCTCGACCTCTTTTGGTGAGGGTATGGCTACGCTTAGGTTACTCTTCAGTAAGTCATCGAGTACTTTACCGATGGCCGTGGCCAGCAGTTCCGTGGCTTTGGCGTCAGACCTCGTGTCGGAATAGAAGAGGTCATCCACCTCGAATAGCACCGGCTCGGTAGGAAAAGGATAGACCTCGGAGACGAAGCGCACGGTGACCTGCTCTTCGGTAACCTGGAGGACCTCTACATTCGCGACCGCCCGCTTGATATTCTTTTGCGCGAGGTATACCTCTGTTCGGTTCAGGAATTGCGTGAGTCCATACACCTTCACCGTGAACATGTTGTGCTCTCCTTTCGGCCGTATGGGCCGGTTCCGGTTGAGTTTCCAGTCCAACTAAATTGTCAAGGCCAGACCGTCAAGAAACAGGCATCGAGGCCTTGCCTCTAAATGCAACAGGAAGGAGGGCTTCTTTTTTCTGACAGTCTAGTGTGGCTAAGCTAGTAATATTAAATCACATTAGTAGCACACATGCAAAGGGTGTAGCGCCACTACTTATGAGGCCGAAATATGGTTTTTCGTCGTGGAGATGAAATGTCCTACCTTCTATAAAACGAAAGGATGGTTTTGAAGTCGTCGGGCGGGAGGGTGAAGGCGGCCGCAGCCGGGTGGCCGCCACCCCCGAAGCTCTCGGCTATTTTGGCCACGTTGACCGTGCCGTCGGAGCGCAGGGAGACCACGAGTTTCCCGGGCCGTTTCCACCAGATGATGGCCACGGGGGCACGTGGACCTACCTCACCCCCCGCCCTCTCCTGACTAGGAGAGGGGGCAATACCCGAATACATCTTATGGCCGAGCTCGGACTGCCAGAGAGGGGCGTTTATGATGAGGGCTTCGTGGCCATCTATCTTGCCTCGCTCGGCAATTTTAAAAAGGTCGTCTATTTTGTTTGCCCGATAGGCGAGCAGAAGCTTACCTTGCGCGATAAGCTCTCTTTGCTTAGTTTTATTCTCGAGCTTAAGCATAAATCTGCCCCAGGCTCCAAAGTCCATTTCTATAAGACCAAGAGCGGCGAGAATTGCTTTACTGTTAGCTAGCTTCCAGCGCCATAGGTCACCGTCCTCGATGTGGCGCAAAAGCTTAGGTACAGGTTTGTCCGGGTGGAAGAACTGCCACGCGAGGAAGGCACCAGAGTGCCCGAGGTTAAAGACGCGCGTGTTCGCGAGCTTGCTCGCCTCTTCGCCTGTGCCGTGGTGATCGATAACGGTGATGCTTGATGCCTTGCGCTTAAGGGTGTGCATGGAGGCTTCTGGTAGGGCAAGGTCGAGAAGGTAGACATCCGCACCTGTGACGACGTTGGGGATGTTGTCTTTGTGGTAGTAGGCAATATAGTCGGCCTTGGCGCCAAACTTCTTCCAGGCCGCCCACGCGGCTCCAAAGCCGTCATCACAGTGTTTGTGGTAGAAGATCACTGTCCTCTTTTTGGAGTTTTGTGTCATTTGTGTTTTGTGTCTTTTTGCTATAACACCGGTTGGAGAATATCTATGAGTTTGCCAAGAGCCTTATGGTACCATTTAGGATGCCAGTCCAGCTTTTCGTAAGGGATGGATTGAAGTTTCCATCTCGCGACTATGCGCTCAAGGTCTGCAACCAGTCTTTTTTGCCGGAAGACGGCCCCCATTTCCACGTTATGGTCAAAAGAGAGCGCGTCAATGTTTTGTGAGCCGATCATTCCCTCTATGTCATCCACAAGAAGAGCTTTGGCGTGGATCATCTCTTTTGTAAAAAAGAAGTGCAGGCCTTTTCGATATAAGCGCTCCGCTTGGATATAATTTACCACAGAACCTATCTTTGGGTCAGTGTCGCGTGGCAGGATAACCTCCACACTCACCCCGCGTCGCTTTGCTCGCAACAAGGCATCGATGAGCCACCGATGCGGAATAAAGTATGGGCTTACAATGACGAGTCTTTGCTTGGCCGTCCGGATACGCGCTTCATAATGCTTGCGCAGACCAAGTTTTCCCAGAAGAGGCCAATGTTCGACTAGGCGCATTTTCAATCTTTTTACTGGGCCGTCCGCTTGTTTCATTTCAAGTAGGCGTTTGTCTAGGCCTCCACAGAGCGCGTACGACTTCGCAAAGCTACGCAAGAGAGTATTCACAAAGCGGCCCGAAACGCGCATTTGTAAATCGAGCCAGCGAATGTACTGCTTTCCTACGTTTACCCCTCCAAAGAAGGCTACTCTTTCATCAATAATCAAGAGCTTTCGATGGATGCGGCGAAACCAAGAGGAAAAAAAGAGAAGCTCGACACCAGCTGAGATGAGCTTTGCGCGCTCCTCTCTAGGAAGATCGGCTGACCCGAATCCGTCTAGAATGATGACTACACGCAGACCTTCTCGCGCTTTACGGGCGAAGATCTCTATGAAATCGTGCGCGGGAAGGACGTCGTTGCGAAAGATGTATGACTCCCAATAAATGGAGTGCCGCGCGGCTTCCGTTGCCTTATACATGGCATCGATGGCACTGCCGGAGAGATGGTATATCTTTGAGGACATAATGCTACAAAAGCACAAAACACAAATCGCACAAAACTCTAAAGGTAGCAGAATACAAGAGGGGCACAAAGCACAAAAAGCAAACAAAATACCAAAACACAAATCACAGATGTAACTAAACTCCAAGGAGTACTAGCCGGTGTCTGCTTCAGATACTTTTGCTAATTTTTGGAGTTTTGTGTCATTTGTGTTTTGTGCTTTGACTTAATCATAGGTCTCTTATCTTTTCCATCAGTCGATGGGCGACCAGGCGATGGTCTTCGAGGGTGTAGACAGTTTTCTCTTGAATTAGGTCACAAAGGGCAAGAGGCTTTCCAAATGTGAGACTCATGCTGAGGCGCCAGGTAAAAAACTTGCCTGCGCTAAATGGTCCAGAGTGTCTTAGGCGCACAGGAATGATAGTCGCTCCCGCCTCTGCCGCCAGGTATGAAACGCCTGGCTTTGGTGGTGGATAAAGAGCGGCCCTCCGAAGCATTCCCTCTGGAAAGATGCACACGTTTTTTCTTTTTTGTAAAAGACGAAGGTGGTGAGCGAGTGTTTTTGATAAGTCTTGCTGTCCGATTAGCGCGGGGTACGCACCCCACGCCTTAAAGATAGAGCCCCCGGCGATAAACGCCCATGGTCCAAGGTGCTTGTATTCAGAAGCGGGTAAGGAGACAAAGAAAAGTGGCAAAACATTCGAAAAAAAAGGCAAGGCAGAAGCAATGAAAATAGGATCTAACTCCCACGCGTGGTTACTCGCAAATATAATCCCCGCCTTCCTCCGCTTTAGGAGAAGAACATTGCCTACCCCACTTACTCGATAGTGTAGAAATATAAAAAACAGGACCCTTATTGGAAGCCACACAAGACGCTGAAGAAGTTCGGTGATATAGATCAGCATCTTTTAATTATACCACAACAACGCTATCTTGTGAATGTCTAAGCAGTTAACCCCTCACACCTCTCACGACTCGCAAGTGTTATCCCGTTGGAGAACGGCCCGCCGGCCATTGCCTAAGCACAGCGATGGCGGGCAGGGATCCAGGTTCAACCAGGGGCTGGATCCCTGCCCGCCGCAGGCACGCCGGCCGGAGCTTACCCCGTACCGGATACGGGGCCAGGATGACATACTTGGGGTGTGATGGGTTACTCTATGAAAAAGCTGTGGAGGCAGCTCTCACCTGTCGTATTCTCTACGCCCTATTACGCCCTATGCTCTACGCGCCCTATGCCCTATTTAATTACAGTCCCTCTGCGCGCAACTCTTCCACAAGAGCGTGGGCCTTTTTTGATAGCTTGCTTGGCATCTTTACCACTACCTTTATCATTAAATCTCCTCGATTGCCACCATGAGACGGCACACCGTAGCCTTTTACCCTCAGTATTTCCCCTGGAGTAACCCCTTCCGGCACCTTCACCTTGAGGTCACCATCAAGAGTTTGTACGCTGTACGTGCTTCCCGTTAGGGCGTCGGTAAGCTTTACCTCCAGGTCCATGTTTAAATTGAGTCCGGCCCGACGAAATGTTTTATGGGCCTCTACGTGAAGTTTTACATAAAGATCACCTGCTCTTCCGTGAGGCACCGCTTCACCCATGCCAGAAAGACGGATCATCTCACCCTGTTGGATGCCTGATGGTATGGCAACCGAGACCTCCTCGGCTCTCCTGGACACACCAGCGCCACCACAGGTGGTACAATTTTCCTCAGGCACTTCCCCCGCGCCAAAGCATTTATCACAAACTGTCTCTGATGTAATGTTTCCCAATATGGAACGTCGTGTTTGTCGCAAGCGACCCTTGCCTCCGCAGGAGGCGCATTTTTTTGTGGCACTACCAACCTTGGCACCACTTCCTTTACACGTGGTACAGTGGCTAACTTTAGTGATAAGCACGTTTCTGGTGGTACCAAATATTGAGTCAGCAAAACTCACCTCTATGTCGATAGAGATGTCTCTCCCGCGAGACTGTTGTTGAGTGCGTCCCCCACCAAAAAATTCGGCAAAAATATCTCCCAAGTCTCCCGCCTCGAACCCCATGCCATTTCCAGCAAAGTCCGTGAAATCAAATCCGGCAAAAGGCCCGCCCTGAGCCGACCCCCCGGATGGTCCACCTTGGGAAAATGTTTGCCCATAAGTGTCGTACTCCTTCCGCCTATGCTCGTCGGACAGTATTTGGTAAGCTTCGTTTATTTCCTTAAACTTATTTTCATCTCCTCCCGACTTGTCTGGGTGATACTTTTGAGCAAGCCTTCGAAAGGCTTTTTTAATGTCATCTTTACTGGCTTTTTTATCAACGCCGAGTGTTTGGTAGTAGTTCTTTGTCATGGGTTTTGTAGTTTATGGATTGAGTCAGGTGGAGTACGTAATAGCTTACGAGCACCTTGCCCGTAGAATGACCACCACAAACATACTACGCCTATGCGATAATTTCCGCAAACGTTCTCTGTGGTTACTTATTCTCCCCACCTTCTACTTCTGCGTCACGAATCTTTTCATCTGTATCATTTGCATCTTTTTTGTCTGAGTCACTGGATTTTTCTGCATCATCTCCAGTTTTCGCGCCCGCCTCGTTCTCTTTAACATGCTTCATCATCTCTTCGCCAATCTTTTGCATTGACTCGGAAAGGGCTTCGCTCGCTGACTTGACCGCTAATATGTCCCCATTATCCTTAACCGTGCGCAGTGCCTCCATCTTTTCCAAGACAGCTTTTTTAACCTCTTCTGACACCTTTCCTTCCGCGTCTTTTAAGGCGCGATCGGCTGTGTGCAACATGTGGTCAGCCGTATTGCGAACATCCGCCTCCTCCTTTCTTTTTTTATCATCATCTGCGTGCACCTCCGCATCTTTTCGCATCTTTTCGATCTCTGTCTCTGAAAGACCTCCAGAAGCTTCTATGCGGATCGACTGCTCCTTGCCGGAAGCCTTGTCGCGCGCCTTAACAGATAAGATACCGTTCGCGTCGATATCGAAAGACACTTCCACTTGAGGCATTCCGCGCGGTGCCGGCGGGATGCCTTCAAGAGTAAACTTGCCTAAAGTCTTGTTGTCGGCCGCCATCTGTCGCTCCCCCTGCACAACATGAATCTCGACGGAGGTCTGATTATCGGCAGCTGTGGAGAACACCTGTTGTTTAGAGGCCGGAATGGTTGTGTTTTTTTCTATAAGCTTGGTTGCCACGCCCCCCAATGTTTCTATGCCCAAAGCCAAAGGAATAACGTCGAGGAGAAGTACGTCCTTTACGTCTCCCTGAAGAATACCGGCCTGAATGGCGGCCCCAACAGCAACTACTTCATCGGGGTTGATGGTGCGATTTGGTTCCTTGCCAAAAAGTTTTTTTACCTCCTCTACAATGGCGGGCATGCGGGTTTGGCCTCCGACAAGAATAATCTCGTCAATCTCGTTCATTTTAAAACCGGAGGCTTCCACTGCCCTCTTTGTGATCTCAATAGAGCGGTCTATAAAAGAACTGGCAAGTTCAACCAACTTTGCGCGAGTGAGCTTCAGTAGAAGGTGTTGAGGGCCTTCCGACGTTGAGGTGATGAATGGAATGTTAATCTCCGATTCGGTAGTTGTGGAGAGCTCGTGTTTAGCTTTCTCGGCCGCCTCTTTTAATCGTTGAAGGGCGAGCGGATCCTTCGAAACGTCAATGCCGGACTCTTTCTTGTACTCGTTTGTTATCCAGGCAATCACTTCTCTGTCAATGTCTTCGCCGCCCATATGAGAGTCGCCATCCGTCGATTTCACCTCTATAACGTCGTCACCTATCTCGAGCACGGACACATCAAATGTCCCGCCTCCAAAGTCGTAGACTGCTATCTGCTCGTCCTTTTTTTTATTGAAACCGTAGGCCAGAGCGGCCGCCGTAGGCTCGTTGATAATACGCTTTACCTTAAATCCAGCAATCTCACCGGCGTCTTTGGTGGCTTTGCGTTGGGTGTCGTTGAAGTAAGCTGGAACAGTGATAACCGCTTCTTCAATCTTTTCACCTAATTTCGCCTCGGCATCCGCCTTAAGCTTACCTAAAATCATGGCCGAGATTTCTTCGGGCCGATACTCTTTTTCACCCATTGTAACCACAACGCCATCCCCTTTCCCGTCTATACTAAAAGGGGCGGAAGCCTTGTCTTTCTTTACGGCTTCGTCGGCAATGGAGTGACCCATTAGGCGCTTGATGCCATAGATGGTGTTCTTTGGATTGGTAATAGCTTGACGTTTGGCAAGGAGGCCCACCAGACGTTCGCCACTTTTTGCCATTGTCACAATCGAGGGAGTGGTGCGAACCCCTTCAACGTTCTCGATAATACGAGGCTCGCCACCCTCGACAATTGCCATAGCGCAGTTTGTGGTTCCTAGATCTATCCCGAGTATCTTGGACATAGTGTGTTATGAAAAGTTATTGATTAATAAAAACTAAAGACTGATGTTTTTAATGCTTACTCCTGAGCTTGTCCCCCACCCTTTCCTGAGTAATGAGCCACTGTCACCTTAGCCGGACGAACGATGTGTTCGTGCAAGGAGTAGCCCTTTTCGAGGACTGAAAAAATTATGTCATCCTCGTTGGGGTCGTCTGTCGAGACTGCTTCCACGGGTTGGTGCAGACGAGCGTCGAATCGCTCTCCCGGCATTCCAATTGGTTTCACTTCGTGGTTCTCTAGAACCTGCTGAAGTTGACTGTATATATACTCGATTCCCTTTCTCCAGTTTTCATCTACCTTGTGCCAAGCTTCTGCGTTCGCCATTGCTCGCTCGAAGTTGTCGGCAATGGGAAGAATCTCGGTGATGAGGTCCGCTTTTGCGTATTTTCGGATACTGCTCCGACTCTGCTCCTCCTCACGTCTTGCGTTTACAAAATCCGCCTTGGAGCGTTGCCAGCCATCAAGGTACTCCCTCTTCTCCTTTTCGCAGGCCTCAATTTTTCCACGTAACCTCTTTATGAGTTCTTCGGGGTTACCGGACTCATCTGTCTCTATATCTACATCGTCTACTTCCATCGCTACTTCCTCGTCAGTGTTTTTTTTCTTTGTCATTGGCGAGTACTGATGATATTAATAATCGAAACATTTTATTATACACAAATAAAATCTTTTTGCAAAAAAATGAAAAGAGCAAGCTAAAATAACCCACGAGCCGACGAAACATCGCTCCGGCCGAGCAAGCGTCTAATAAACGCAAAGCAGTTTGCGTTTATTAGCGCTTGCGTCACAACTCTCGGCTCGTCGACACTCGCCTCGGTCGCGACCCCGCCTCGCGGTTTCGTCTGCTGACGAAATATCGCTCCGGCCGAGCAAGCGTCTAATAAACGCAAAGCAGTTTGCGTTTATTAGCGCTTGCTCCACTGGGGGGCCTTTCTGGCTTTTTTAAGTCCAAACTTACGTCTCTCTTTAGCTCTCGCGTCACGAGTCAATAATTTTGCCGACTTAAGACTCTTTCTTAGGTCTCCATCTGAGATGGTTAGTGCCCGCGCAATACCATGTCGGATAGCTTCAGCTTGAGCTCTCATTCCTCCACCCCTGACTCGTACGGTAACCTCATACTTATGATCTTCTGTTAGTTTTTCAAAAGGCGCGTTTATGGAACGACGGAGCTCTTCTGCGGGAAAGTAAGAGTCAAGAGTGCGGTCGTTTACTGTATAGGCCGTACTTTTGGCATCATACAGGCGCACTCTTGCGGTGGCGGTCTTTCTTCGTCCAACCGCCTCGAAGTATTTACCGGTTCTCTTTTCGACTTGTGTTTTCTTCACCTTATTTGTTTTTGTTGGTGTTGGCATGTTTTTAAGTGTTGCTTCTAAGCTTTCGCTAAGCAGACATCAGCGCATAAGCATTTCAAGCTCATTCTGTGATCGATACTTTCTTGAGCATTATCGGACGAAGTTTATTGGCAGGCAACATTCCTTGGATCGCCTTAAACAGAGCTTCTTTGTGGCCCTTTTTTGAAATAAGTTGTTTCATTGTTAGAGACCTCTGCCCGCCAGGATAACCGGTATGCCGCATATAGACCTTTTCTACCAGTTTGTTACCGGTGACCCTAATTTTTCTCGCATTTATAATGAGAACATCGGTGTCTCCCACTTTATTGCGGGCAAAAGCGGGACTGTCTTTGCCCATTAGGGTTAAGGCTGCTTCAGAGGCAATACGGCCGACGCTTCTTCCGGAGGCATCTATGGTGCGTTTTTTTTCTGTTTGTGCGGAATTCATGGAGTGCTATAGACCTAAAAATAGCTTAACTATACCAATTCTATAATCGCCATCGGGCTCGCGTCAGAAAGTCGCGGATTAAGCTTGATTATGCGCGTGTAGCCACCAGCTCGTTCCCGATAATCGGGCGCAACCTTCTTCATTAAAAGTTGCATCCTTGCCACTGTTCCCAATCTGGATGCCAGTAAGCGTCGAGAGGCCACGGTGTCTCGTTTGCTGATGGTAATCAGTTTTTCTACATATGGACGCAACTCTTTAGCTTTTGCCTCTGTCGTTTTTATTTTTCTGTTTTTCAGCAATCCTTCGGCAAGTGAACGCAATAAAGCCAGACGTTGATTTGCTGGTCTCCCGAATTTTCTATTGGCGTTATGGTGTCTCATAAATAGGCTCTGGGAAACTTAGGCGCTAGGCACTAGGATTGTCTAGGATAGACTATAATTAATGCATTGGCAATCCCTAGGGCTTAAATCCTGGGGCATTCTGGCTTACTTCAGTACTATGCCGAAATTTGAAAGAGCGCGCTTAATCTCACTGATGCCCTTTTCACCCAGACCAGCTATCTCTAGTAGATCTTCCTCTCTTTTGCGAGCCAAACCACCTATAGTGCGAATACTTGCCTGTGTAAGTGCGTGCATGGTCCGTGCGGATAGACTTACATCCTCTATGCGGGTTTTGAGAACATCCTCTTCGGTCTCTTGCTTTGCCGGCTCGCTTTCCTTCTTTAATTCCGTTGCCTCCTCATCTGAGATCGTTTGTTCTACCTCGGCGGGTTGTTGAAAGCCGACTATGGCCGAAAGTTGATGGATCATGACCACAATAGATCTTTCCAGCGCTTCACGGGGAGAGATAACACCATCAGTTTCTATGAATATGCGCAAACGATTGTAGTCAGTACGATTACCGACGCGCATGTGGTCAACCTCGTAATTAACTCGACGGATGGGGCTAAATATGGCGTCTAAAACAATAGTGCCCACCTCCACTTTTTCACGATGTAGCATTTCTTTGCTCACGTAACCTATGCCACTTTCCACGGTGAGTTCCGCTGAGAGGGCCACACTCTTGTCTGTGATGGTGCAAATATGTTCATCCGGATTGCACAGCTCAACCTGACCTGGAAGCTTTAAATCGCCCGCTTTAATTTCCTTGGCCCCCTTAACATCAAGAAATATCTTTTGAGGCTCTTCGGTAGACATCTTAAATCGAGCCCTCTTGAGATTTAGAAGTATCGATATAACATCTTCTTTGATTCCTTCCAGCGTGGAAAACTCATGCGCTACCCCCTTGATAGAAATAGCCGTAATTGCGGATCCGGGAAGAGAAGAAAGAATTACACGGCGTAGAGAATTACCTAGCGTGTGTCCATAGCCTGGATACAAGCCATCTATTTCATACACTCCCTTGAACTCATCCTCTGAAATGATCTTCGGCTTTGAGGGCAATATAATATTTTGGTCTGTCATTGTTTTGAGTGGGTTTGGTGAGTAAATAGCAAAAAAATGTTACGCGCGGCTGTAAAGCTCTAGCACGGCTTCGAAATTCAGAGACGGCTCTTCTTTGTGATTTGTGGGAATAGAGGCAATCATTGCCAAAACCTTCTCATTGTTTACCTGAAGCCACACCGGGGCCTTATTGTTTTTAAGACGCTGACTTATCTCCTGAAACTGTGTCTTTTGCTTACTGCTGTTGTGGAGCTCGATGGTGTCGCCCATCTCTACATTGTACGAAGGGGTAGAAACTTTATGTCCATTTACCACAATATGTCCATGACCCACCATTTGACGAGCGGCGGCCCGTGAGGGCGCAAGGCCTGTCCTGAAAACTACATTGTCTAGACGTGTCTCGAGTCTGGTAAAAAGATTTGCAACCGGATTAAGCCGATCGCGTTCGCGTGCCTCGGACACATATCGCGCAAACTGCTTTTCAAGCACACCGTAGGTAAGCTTTACCCGTTGTTTAGCCAGGAGCTGTTCGCCGTACTCCGTTTTCTGGGAGCGTCTCCGTCCGCGTTTTATGGATTTACGGCCCATGCGCACGGCAAACTTCTGTGTTTGTGTTTTCGGAAATATGGCTTCACCAAACTTTCGCGCTGTTTTGTATTGTGGTTTTCGTATCATAAATTAGGCCATAGGGCGTAGGTCATAGTGCGTAGGATTCGAGGCGATTAGAATTTTAATTCCCTACGCCCTGTGCCCTATGCTCTACGCCCCGGGTTAGACTCTCCTTGGTTTTTTGGGCTTGGGGCCGTTGTGTGGGATTGGGGTAGTGTCTGTGATGTTCGCGATGGCAATACCACGACTTGTAAACGCTCTGATAGCAGACTCTCTCCCAGAGCCTATGCCCTTTACCACCACGCGCACCTCCTTCATGCCAGCCTGCTCTGCCTTTTCTGCAAGCACCTCACCGACCTTGGCGGCCGCAAACGGGGTACCCTTCTTGGCTCCCTTAAAACCGAGAGCACCAGAAGATGAGGCCATGACAGCATTTCCAGATGGGTCCGTAACCAAAAGCTTGGTGTTATTAAAAGTAGACTGCACATGCAAAACCCCCACAGGAACTTTGGTTTTAGATCCACGACTTAGGGCTCTCGCTCTGCGTCCGGGGTCAAGCCCTTGCCCTCCTTTTTTTATTACACGTTTTTTTCCCATAAAATTAGGCTCTAGGATTTAGGCTCTAGGCTCAGGCTTTCGGTTTCCCTAATGCCTAGTGCCTAATTCCCAAAGCCTAGTTTTTACTTTTTATCTAGTTTCTTCTTACCAGAACCCATGGTCTTACGAACATTACCATGTCGGGTCCGGGAGTTCGTCTTAGTACGTTGTCCGCGCACGGGTAGGCTGCGGGTGTGGCGTTCTCCTCGGTAGCTACCTATTTCCTTCAATCTTTTTATAGAAGAACCGATCTCTCTTCGCAGGTCACCTTCTATCTTGTGTCCCTCACACTCCTTGCGCACACGCTCGCCTTCGTCAGTGGTTAGCTCTGGAGGTTTTTTGCCATAAGGAATGTTGGCGGCGTCTAGAATCGAGTGTGCTCGACTACGGCCAATACCGTATATCGCAGTAAGAGCGATTTCCATTCTTTTGCTATCCGGCAGTGTAATGGCTGATATGCGCATAAGTTATGAAAGCACAAAGCCCAAATCACAAAAGACCAAATCTGAATTCGTTTGGAGTTTTGTGGTGTTTGTGTTTTGTGTTTTGATTACCATCATCCTTGTCTCTGTTTATGTTTTGGGGTAGAACAGATAATATACAAAACTCCGCGGCGTTTGACCAGCTTACATTTCGCACACAGTTTTTTTAATGACGCCTTTACTTTCATGTTTACTCTGCATCCTCTCTATTTACACACCCTTACAATCTGCGTGTTATCCTTCCTCGCTCACCATATGCGTCAAGTTGTACGAGAACTTTGTCTCCGATCATAACCCGTATGCGATGTAGACGCATCTTACCTGCAAGTGGACACGGCATAGAACGTCCGTCAAATTCGACGCGATACATTGTGTTTGGCAAGGTTTCAGTGACTTGCCCCACAACCTCTTTTCCTTTAGTGGAGTTTTCGCTTGTAGTAGAATCTGACATTGAGCATTAGCATTGGCCTCACTCGTAATACACCATTAGCTGAGTCTGTGTTTGATTTCTCCCTGCAAAAATGATTGACGTTTTCGAGGGCACTCGACTAGATCTCAGTAATAATAACTATTTTAGTATGAATTTCTGGGTCATCTTTGAAAAACTACCCAATATGACAAATACCAAATACCCACCAAGTGAGTTAGAGCATTGTAGCAGATGTTTGAATAATAAGTCAATATTAACTATGGCCAGATAAAAATATTGAACTTTTTGGACCATTTTCCCAAAAACCGCCGTCTTTATTCACTTGACGTGCCAACGGTGGGCAGGCGCCTTATTTTAATGCGCTCAGGCCGTGTCGGGAAAGTAGACAGCCAGCTTGGACTAAAATCAATATCAGCTCTTACTATGGCCGGAAAACTATTTAAAACTTGTACATAATCAGCCTTTGGTATACCAGCAAGAGAAGCTTGAAGGTAAGATTGATCTAGATTGTAAGCAATATTAAGAGGGCCTTCTAAGCGGAAAAGCAAACTTTTTGCGCTCGCTATATCCTCTACCTGGCTTAAAAGAGAAAACCGCAAGGATGCAAGGTCTGCTGATTCTAATTGCTCGCCCTTATAACCTGGAATCTTTTTTTCCGCGATGTTTTTAAGTAGTTCGGCTTTATTAATTAGAATGGCCGTTAAGGTGCCGCCTCTACTCACCTTGACCGAGTTCGCTCCCGGGGTGTGTCTGGCGTCTTGGTCAACCGAAACAAATATTCCTTGCTCATATGTTAAGTAGCCTTCCGGGAGCTGTGCTTCTGCTTGTGTTAGTAGGGCATTTTTAAGCTTCTCTTCGAGTTTGGTTTCGGCACTTAAAATTTCGACTTCTCCCGCGACAAGCTCTTCACCAATAAAACCCCCGCTAAACTCCGTTTTTGATCTAGCAAATATGGTTGATTGTCTGGGGGTCCCCTTGAAGCCCGGTATTGTAAGATCGCGCAAACCAAGATTGTACTCTTCTCCGGGAAGGTCTGCGAAGACGCGCACTGTAAGCGCCCCGGGAACCAGCTTGCCTTCTGTGACAGTGGCGCCTGGCACATTAACATCGCGGTCAAGGCGATATATCTTCCCCTCCGGTGTTTCAAAGCGCGTTCGGGCTATTAGTTGCTGAGGCTTCTCGTCGTGTTTGTTGTAAATTATAATCTCTCCTGAGGCTTTTCTAGATACCTGCTTTTTTTCGGTGGCGGGCACATCCGTGTTTTCCTCAACCCGAATAGTCATTGTTTTCAGTGGTATGGTGCCGGCTGTCTGCTCTTTTGAAAGGGTAAAAGTGTCTTTGAGAGTTATGTTGGCGTCATGGACGACAATTCCTACTGTTGCATAAGAAAAAAATGACATGCCATAACCAACAGTAACCAGTAAAAAAAAGATCGCAGTGACCCAAATCCAAATACGTCGTTTTACGCGCAGGGGCGCGTGTTTAAGGGGTGGCGTACCTGAGTCTGTGTGGTCGCTCTGATTTTTGTGGGAACGATTATGGAGAGAAGCGATGAGCTCCTCCTTTCTTTTTGGGATGATGATGTCTTGGCCCACGTGTTTCATAGGTGAAAGAAGTAGAAGGGAGTAAATAGTAAGTAGTAAGTAGGCATGACTAGTTAGGAAGTAGGTTCTATGAGTTCTGGGAGAATTGAATCAGAGTTTCCTAATTCCTACTGCCTAGCTTTCATTATACCAGAAAATATGCTTGCAAGCATGATGTAGGGGTCTCTTGTCGCGTCTCCGTTGTGTCGACAGAATGTAGACATTGCTTCAGAGGTTAGGAAGCGTACGTCGAAACCAAGGGATTGGTTTGCTTGCATTGACGCAAAAAGCGTTCTAAGGACCGGATCGGCGAGGACAAGAAGGGGGATGCGTGATAAATCTGGCACCCCTTCTCTTTTCGTCAGGAAGTTATGCAGGCTCTTTTTTACATGGGCAATGGGACGATCAGAGTTTCGCAATATATCTTTGTCCCAGTCTACAGCTAAACGTTCCAGTTTGGTCTTTGCTAGTCCGGGACTAAGCGCGAGTTCCCTTCCAATGGCGCGAATGAGATGGTTGCCCCCAAGCGGAGCAGACTCTACGCAACGTATTGCCCCGTCGTACACAGAGACCATCTCTGCCACTTCCCCACCCCACTCTAAGTAACGAAAGTTCTCCAGATTCATTGCGTGCCTAATTGCGGTTGTGGCAGCAAAAGGAAAGGTGTGGAAAAGTACGGGGCGTTCGTGAAAAACCGGCTCCAGAGCGGCCCGCAAGGCCTCGTCTGTTTGCTGATCTATAAGGCTGACAAATACCGTACCAGAGATAGTGTCCGCACGTTTTCCTAGGGGATACTGGACGCGATATCCATTTATGCGAACATCGTCTAGTGTCGCTTCGAGAACAATGCCCCTCTTTTGCTCAATTACAAAAAGCTTCTTGGCCTCTTCAAGCAAGCTGTCTATTAACTTCTTTGTGACAATGGTGCTATCTAGATTCTCTCGGGTGATGGTTTTCGCACTGCTCACCGCAAGAAGTGGAGAGATGGTGGCAATGATGCGGTCTGGTGGGGGCAAACCTAAGCGCACCAAGCTCTCTGCGGAGGTACGCAGTGATTTCGTAGCGGATTTAAGGTAGCGTTTGGGCTCAAAAGAGTCTTGAAAAACAATAGCTTCGCGGGCTGTGTGTAGGATGACCGGTAAATTATCAGCCGGATGCGTGACGCGCGCGCCAATTACACGCGAACTACCTATGTCTAAAAGAAGTGTGCTTCGAGGGCTTGTTTGCTTGCGTGAAAAGAGCGACATGATAGAGGTATTATATCATGCGCAAATAGTAGATAACTAGCCACTACGGCCTAATGAGTGTCAGTCACTTTTGCAAGACTTGCTTTTATGCGACGAACTCCTGCCGCTACCGCCTCTTCTTTGATTATTTTAAATACGCCACCTCGCTCAATCTCCTCGGTGTTGGTTACATGTGGGCCACCACAGTACTCAATGGAAAAGGCCTTCGCGATCTTCGGGTCGTCGGCTGTTGCGTCTTTGGGTCCGACCGAATAGACAGACACCATGTCTGGGTAGTCGGCGTTAAACTCATGCTCTGCGCCAAATTGCTCCGCCTCCTCTTTTTTCATTATCGTCTTTGTTACCGGTAAGCGGGCACTTATCTGCTCGTTCACGATCTCCTCCACTCGCCTTTTTTCTTCATCAGTCATCTTATGTGGACTTGCGAAATCGATGCGGAGGCGCTCGGCCGTGATATTTGAGCCACGCTGGTGTACTTCCGGCCCCAAGACCATCTGCAAGGCCTTCAAGAGGATGTGGTGGGTGGTGTGGTAGCGCACCGTTTGCTCGGAGTGGTCGGCCAGTCCCCCCTTAAACTTCTGCCCAGCACCGGCCCGCGAAAGATCCTGGTGCGCTTTCATGGCTTCCTCATACCCTGTCTTATCGACAGTCATGTCCTGTTCACGAGCAAGCTCTTCGGTAATCTCCACAGGGAAACCGTATGTTGTAAACAAAACAAAGGCATCTTGCCCAGAAACGGTTGTGCCCGAAAGTTGCTGAAAGTGCTTTAGGCCCCGAGCGATCGTCTCGCGGAATTTTGTTTCCTCATCAGCGATTGTGCTGACGATGCTATCTTGCTTGGCAAGAACATAATCGTACACACCAGCAAACGGCGCGAGTGCAAAGGGAGCAATCTCGTGTAGCGTTCCAGCCGGGAGCCCAAGGACATCTGCGTAGCGCACCGCGCGACGAATGAGGCGACGGACAAAGTAGCCCTGTTCGCTATTGCTTGGGAGGATCGAGTCACCGATCATTTGCGTCGCACCACGAAGATGGTCGGCAATAATGCGCATTGCCTTTTCGTTCCCAACATAGGGCTTACCTGAGCGACGTTCAAGTTCTTGCATGACGCCCTGGAAAAGATCGGTACGAAAGACATCCGGAGAATCTAGCGCGGCTGCGTAAATGCGTTCAAGACCGCCACCGAAGTCGATGTTTGCTTTTGGAAGTTTTACAAAACCATGTGCGGTTTTGCGATACTCCATAAACACATTGTTGCCGATTTCCATAAAGCGCCCACAATCGCAGTTAACGTGGCAGTTCGCTCCCCACTTTGGGTCGTGTGGTGTGCTGAAGTCATAAAACATTTCGGAGTCGGGTCCCCCAGGCTCACCGACGGGCATGTTGGCGGGGACACCCGCGCGACTCCACCAATTTTTCTTTGCTTCGTAGGAAAAGATGCGAGCATCACCCATGCCTTTTGTGTACCCATCCGCATCGTTGCCGACGTCCATGAACTTTGCCTCAATCCCCTTTTTTTTAAAAAGATCCTGCCAGAGAATAACGGCTGTCTCGTCTTTGGGCACACCGATGGTAGGGTCGCCAATAAAGACGCTGACATACAGACGCTCTGGATCGATACCAAGCACATCAATCAAGAACTCGAACATCCATTCGACCTGCTCCTTACGTCCATAGTCGCCGAGCGACCAGTTTCCCAGCATTTCGAAAAACGTCGTGTGGCGATTGTCGCCGATCTCTTCAATATCCTCAGCACGAAAACATCGCTGGCTGTCCACGAGACGTGTTCCTTTAGGGTGCGCCTCACCCAGAAGGTAAGGAATCATCGGCTGCATGCCCGATCCAGTAAAAAGCGTGGTCGGGTCGTTTTCCGGCACGATAGGGGCAGACGGAATAACCGCGTGGCCGCGCTCGCGGAAAAAGTCTAGGTACTTTTGGCGTATTTCTTTGGAGGTCATGTGATTATCCTAGCGTACTTGCTCTTAAAAATGAAGTATAATTTGATTGCGGGCAGTTATTTTTTAATGCTTCCGCTACGTTTTGGTCCTCGCTGGTATCCTCTACCCAACGGCTCAACGACGAGAGCCGTTGGGCCGTTGGGTAATGAGACAAGCCTCCCACGATATTCCGCTTGACTTGCTTCAAGCCACACCTCACTCCTTGATTCCTTTGGTTACGGTGGAAGCAAAAGTATGGTTTTATGGAAATCGGCTACAGGTCTATCACAAATTACGAATTGGAAGGAGGAAGGCAGTGGCTGGTGAAATTGTCGTAACTTTGAACGAGGGAGCTAGGATGCCCTCTCTTCGAGTGATTCAGCGCCTTCTTGGTGATTATTACAAGGAGTTAGCCAAGGTGACTCGCCCGAAGAAGAGAAAAGGAGTGGTGTCGTGTAAGCTCCACAAGACCCCTTCGATGCCAATCGTTAGGGCTTCGGCGATCGACCTGTCCAGATGGCTTACTCGTGGCTATGAGATTTTGTTGAATAACCACGAGAGGTACATCCTATTCTCCACCGAGGTAAGCGACCCATGCACGAGGGCGACCGCCCTTGGTTTTGCTCGTTTTCTATGCTAGTGTGTTTTCGCAGGAAATGCGACACTGGAGGAGTGTAGATGAGGCGAACGACGGGAAGCTGTCTAATAACGCTCGTGGCCGGGGTGCTCGGAGGAGCGAGCTTTTTGCTCCTTCTCCTTGCGCTCTTGTCTCGGGCACCGAACCAAGAACCGTTCACAAACCTGATTGTCGCGCTCCGCTCTTGGGGCGTGTTCTGGGGCAGCCTCGGCTGTGTGAGCGCCACGGCGCTCGCGTTCGTCGAACTGTGATGAGGAGGCAGGAATGATTCCGAAAAGGTGCTTCATGGTCTCAATGGCCTATTTCATTTTCAACGCATGGTTCGGCCTCTACGCACACGATGTCATCGGACACCCTGCGCCTGGGGTCTGCCCGAAACTGCTCGATGGCCACTGCGATTTCTCGTACTTGGCAATGGTCGGAATGATGATGGCGGCCCTTTGGATGCTCATGGACATCAGGCTACTTGGCCGGGAGGTGAAGTCGTGATGACTGATGTTCGCTGAAGGCTGACGAGGTTGCGCTTGCGCTACATGGCTGTACGTTGGATCGGGGATGAGCCCGCCAACATGAGCCTGTCGGAACTGTCGGCGAAGCTGGCCGAAATCGGCCGGCGGCCACTTGCGAACTTCACCGCAGGGCGAGGTGTTGCTTCGGTCGAGCTGGCCTACTACATGCTCGAGAACGAGCTCAAGGTGCGACGCATACTCGCGCTTTAGCGAAAGGACGGAGGAACAATGAAGGAGAAGGTTGAGATTTCGGACGCCTCAGAACTTTACAGCCAGCTGGTGGAGGCCCTCTACTATCATCTGGTGGATAGAGTCGGGTTCAGGGCCCGGACAGGGCCCAATAGATACAGACAGGAAAATGTGTGGAATAGCTTTGACGAAGCAGTCGCACTAGTGGTCAGTTCGGCCACTGAGGAATACGGAAAGAATCGTTTTGCGGAACCGTTGGCACGCAACTCGCGATTTCAGGTTCTCGGAACACAGAAGTGCGCCGAGGTCATGAACGACGCCATGCGCTCACTGGATTTTCTGGTCGGTACAGCGACACTCATCCGCAACGCCTCGCCCCACAGGGCGGTGGCAATCGCCAAGGCCGTCGAAGGTGTACTCGGGATGCGAGTGGTGCGCTAGTAGCCACTGGGTTGTGTACCCAGCTTCCAACCAGATTCGATTTTTCAAGGTCGCGCGAAAGGCCGTGGTACAAGGTATACCACAAGGCCGACTACCGCGGCCTTTCGTATTTTCTTTTTTGAATTCACAACTTAGCTGCGATAGCAGGTAAGTTGTGAATTAGTTTTTATGTGATAATGCCACCACCGAGGCACTCGTCACCCTTCTCGTTGTAAAGGACGAGCGACTGGCCAGAGGCCACCGATTCTTGCGGGTGGTCAAAAAGCACACGGAAACTGGAAGTTGGAAACTGGCTACTGGAGTAAGCACCTTGATTATCCGAGTTTCCGGTTTCCAGTTTCGAGATTCGGCATTTCTGAAGAGCTTGGCGGTAGCGGATTCTGGCTTGGTAAGTTTTTTTTGAATCTGGCGCTTCGCCCCGAGACCAGTTTGTCTGCTCAAGTACACAAGCCAGACTTGTGTACTCACTTGGACGCGCCGCGTCCAAGTGAGTTGCCGCATACTGGGTATGAGTGTCGGATGTTGGATGTTCGGCACTTTCCCTGTGTGCGACAACTAATTGATTCTTTTCTAGGTCTTTAGCTACTACATAGTAGGGACTGTCTGTTGGGGTTTTCTTGGTGATAGTAAAGCCGCGGCGCTCGCCGATGGTGTAGAAAGTGACGCCTTCGTGGTGGCCTATTACCTCTCCTTTCTCGTTCACCACTTCACCGGGCACTTCTTTGATGTAATGTTTCAAAAACTCCTTCATGTCGAGCTTGCCTAGAAAGCACACTCCTTGCGAGTCTTTCTTTTCAGCCACCGACAGGCCAAATCGCCGCGCCTCGTCGCGCACTTGCGGCTTAGTGAGATGCCCGATGGGAAAGAGGGTACGGGAGAGTTGTGCTTGGGTGAGCGTCCAGAGGAAGTAGGATTGGTCTTTTGCGGCGTCTACACCACAAAGGAGGGCGTAGGGCGTAGGGCGTAGGGCGTAGGAACTCTGAGTCTGGATCCCGGCCTGCGCCGGGATGACAGAATTCCTGAATTCTGAGTCATTTGGAGTTTTGTGTTCTTTGTGATTTGTGTTTTGCCGTACTCGGCTGTAGTGTCCCGTGGCGATAAAATCGGCTTCCATTGCGACGGACCTTTTCAAGAACGCGTCAAACTTCACAAACTTGTTACACATGACGTCTGGGTTCGGGACTCGGCCTCGGCGGTACTCATCGATCATGTAGTCGACCACGTGCTGTTTGTACTCTTGGGTAAAGTCGAAGGTGTGGAAAGGAATCCCCAAGTGGGCGGCCACGCGTATAGCATCGCGCCTTTCTTCCGGCCACGCGCAAGGCAACCAGTCTGGCGACCAGACCTTCATAAAGATGCCTGTCACTTCATAGCCCACTTCTTTAAGCAGGGCAGCCGAGACGGCGGAGTCCACTCCCCCAGACAAAGCCACGAAAACACGTGGCTTTGTCTGGGGGACAATTGACATTTGACAATTGACATTTGACTTTATGTTCATAACTCATAGAGTCTACACGTGGAACTGTTTTTGTCCATTTGGCATCCGTGAACAAATTACGAAACTGGATTGAGCCCTCGGTCAATTGTCAGTTGTTAGTTGTCAATTGTGCGCAACAAACAACCTCACTAAAGGTGAAGTTGTTTGTTGCGCTTGTGTTCATCAAAGTCGATGGCATAGTGGAAGCCGCCATCCTTGTCGGAAAGATAGAACAGATACGGCGACTTTTCGGGGCGTAGAGCCGATTCGATGGCTGCAAGTCCGGGATTGCCTATTGGACCTGCCGGCAGTCCCGCATAACGATAGGTGTTGTATGGTGAGTCTGTGTTAAGGTCGTCTTCGGTGAGCTCATCAGAACGCTTGCCGAGAAGGTATAAAAAGACGGCGTCTACCTGAAGAGGTATATCTTGGTCGAGTCGCTTCCAAAGAATGCCGGAAACAAGGGTGCGAGAGTCGGCATCACCCGCCTCTTTTTCTATAAGCGAAGCCATGGTGACGACATCTCCAAGGTCATGACCGGAGGCTTCAATTTCACGCGCGAGGGCGCTTAAGCGCCCCGTAAAATTTTGACGCATGCGCTTGATAACATCCTCGGGAGTCTCTCTGGGTGAGAGAAAGTAGGTATCGGGAAAGAGGTACCCTTCGTGCTCGCGAGCGAGCGAGAAGAAAAGTGCGCGGTTAAAGTCAGGGAGCTTTTCTTCGAGAATGTCCGCAATCTCCCTGTTGCTACTTCCCTCCGGTATGGTAACTCGCACTGCGGTGATTCCCGAGACGCCATTCACTAGACGAGAGATAACGGTGGGTGTCCGAATGGGCTCAGTAAAAATGTAGTCACCGGAGAGGAGGCGGGTGTCGTTCCTGGATAGGCGAAGAACGGCGCGAAAAAACATCGATGAGCGGATGAATCCCTCATCATGAAGACGCTCACCTATTTGGCGGACACTCTCCCCCTCATGGACTCGAAAAATGTTATTGACGGCGAACCCTTTTGGTGGGGATATAAGGAGTACCAGAAAAAGTGTGCCACCCGCCACGAGCGCCATAAAGATAGCAACAACGACATTTATCTTCTGCAACGGGCCAGTTCGTCTAGATAAATCACTTTCTTGCTCGATCTGCCCAAGCTCATTCTCCTCTATGGTCATCGGCCCGTCGTCTAGGCCGCCGCCCTCTTCTTCTTTGTTTGTAAGGTGTTTAATCATTTAAACTTCATTTTCAGATAGGCAAGTCGAGCGGTGGCTCAGCCGCCTTCGACTCTATGCGGTCGATGGCCGGGCTTGCCGCCACCTGGCCAGGTAAATGCCAAATGGTAGCAAGTTCCTCCGTGTTCATCACAAATGTTGCCCTATCGTGGGGCGGGTAAAACCAGCCTCGAGCTCGGTAGGCGGCGAAGTACTCTTTCTTTGCCTTAGCCACCTTGGTGCCAAAGTTCTCTTGGTACTTCTCCAAGATAAAATTTTTCTCATCTACTCCGGTGACTTTCGGTTTAAAACTGTTTAAGTGGACCGTGCCATAGTGTTTTAGAAGGCCTCCGGCCGCTCCGCCGATGCCCATGCTGAACTTATCCTTACGAGCTGTGTAGATGGCGCGTATACCCACGTCGAAAGCGGGCTTGGAAACGGCGCGAGTAATTGCCTCTGTAGACTCGCGGTCAGTAGGAGCTACCAGTTTAAAATTCTCCACCGGCTCGTACACTTTGGCTATGTACTCGTCAGCCTCTTTTTTCCAGAGGGGATTGCCGTCTTTGTCTGTCTTAGCCGACATTATGAGAATCTGCAACCAAATCTGATGGTCTGGCGGAAGCGAGCCCATGGCTTCAAGAGTGGCCGTGATGGGGTCTGTCTTAAGTTCCTCCTTGAGATTTTTTTCCGAACCAAGACCGTAGTCAAAATAAGTCTTAATCGGGTAGTACGATTCTTTACGAGCCTTTTTAAACTCTACCCCGAAAATTTCCCAGTCGGTCGCCGGGTCGAGATAGTTTATCGAAGCGGTGTAGTCTTCAATCTCATTAATCTCCACACCGGGATACTGGGCGTAAAATTGTGCCTCAATGCCGTTTCTGAATTTCTCTGGTGCGTGCACGACGAAGTTCACTTTGCCGTTACGAGCCACAAGCTCAAGCGAAGACCAAAGACGCACGCTCCCTTTAAAACGCTTGCTGTAGTTGTCGCCCGCGCTGGGCTGATTAAAAGCATTTAGGACCACCTCCATGGCGGTGGGAGATTTAAAAATGTCACGAGGCAAGCGAATCTCAAGGGTGACCCACTTTACCGAGGCGAGAAATTCCATGAGAAGATACGAGCGCCACGCTCTGTAGCTAAAAAAGATAAGAATTATGGGCACCGAAATAGGCGCCATGCGTAGCGCGGAAACGAGAGCGCCCAGAAGGCCTCCAAAGATAATCTCAATAACCAAGTCCATACTTCTATTGTACTGTAACTTGAGCAATCAAGAAAGTTGAAAGGTCGCCTTGCGGGCGACCCTCGACGATGTTGTCAGTTTCAACAAAACTCAATCAGAACTCACTATTATTTGCTCGCAAGCCCAAAACGTCCCTCCTTCTCCTTTTTAAAGTAGTTGTGATTTTGAAGATTTACAACAATGGTGTTTTCTTTAACGTAGCGCTCTTTGAGGACCTTGGCAATAATTTCGTTTTTTGTCAGAGGTCCGTTTTTCTCGAGAATCTCGCGAACGATCTCTTTGACCGTCCCCTTTTTATAGCCCCACTCCTGCAGGGCGTAGAGGCCACGCCCAACAAGAACAAAACGTCCGTCCTTAATGAGTTCATTGTGGCAGGTGGCCACATGCGCGCTCCGACCAAAGGTGCTTGCAATCTCTTTGGCCACTTCCCGGAAGTGCATGGGCGAGCCATGCTTTCTCAAAATCAGATAAGCGTAGTCACGGATACCACGAGCCTTAATATTCGGTGACTGACTAGCGCCCCACTCTCCTAGTGGGTTTGCCCCAATACGTTTTGAAATTCGCATCCATCTCCGCGCGATCTCTTCGTTGTCGTTTGCGTTCGGCCGGCACTCTTTCAGCTTGTTTATAAATCGAAGGATCATGTCTGCCTCTGAAATCAACTCTTCTTCCTTGATATCTTTGTGAACAGCGTGTAGAGCCTGGCGAACAGCATCGCTCATGGCCGGGTCTACAACCCAGGTGTGGTGAAAGTCCGAGTCCTCCTTCACTTTCACAAAAGGTTCTCCTAGGACAAGGAAAAAATGAATATGGTTTTGAACATGCTTGTCATCGGAAATTGTTTGAAAAAAATCACGCTCATGAACCACTCCGCCATATTTTGTGATTAGTTCGCTTAACTCATCGAACACTCCCGCAATCTCAGTAAAACTTCTTGATTTGCGTATTTGGGCAAGAGAAAAGTTCTCGATCTGACGGACGCGCTCGCGCGTAATGCCGTACTCTTGGCCGATAGCTTCGAGAGTGAGCCTTTCGACTTGTTCGCCAAGTCCGTAGCGCTTTTTAATAACATCAGCCCCTCGTACATTAAGGGTGGCCAAAAGAGCCTTGGTTATCTTTTTGGGATTAAAACTTACTTTTGCGGTCACTTTGTCTTTTGTCATGGAAGTGGCAAATCTAAGCCTTTTGGCAATTTAGAAGTAATTCTTAAAATAGTTAACAACACAGGTGTAATCTATTATTATCAGTTTATACCATTTCCGTCAAGTATATGCAAGATAACCCCCCCAAACCTCTGACGTCTCTAGAGTATCATTCCGTTGCAGAACGGGATCCAGGTTCAACCCTAGCCTGGATCCCGTTCTGCAACGGAATGACATACTTAGGGTGTGAGGGGTTACCATGCAAGTCTTGTCAACCTGTCTCTATGTTTATTAGCTTATTTGGGATGTAGATTACTTTTGTGACAGTACGTCCCTCAAGCCACTTCTGCATCTTTGGGCGAGCGAGGGCCTGCTCCCTAGCGGACGTTTCATCCAGCTCTTCTTTGGTGATAAAGGTGTCGCGGCTTTTGCCGTCTATCTGCACCGCGATCACATGCTCGTCCGACACCAGTTTGGCGGGGTCGTAGACGGGCCAGGAAGACCGGTGAACAGAGTCCGTATTCCCAAGCGCCTGCCACAACTCTTCAGCCATATGAGGGGCGAAAGGTGCCAGCACTCTCAATAAAGCCATATAGGTTGACCTGGAAATAGTGCCCATTTTTTCGACTCCATTTACCAAAATCATCATGGCAGAGACCGCTGTGTTGAATTTGAATTCAGCAATGTCCTCCCCCGCCTTCTTTATTGTCTGATGGAGAAGGCGCTCTTCCTCTGGCGGAGTCTCGACATTCTTGACCTTCTCTCGCAGACTCCAGATGCGTTCCAAAAATCTGCGCACTCCAATGATGCTTTTCGTTTGCCAAGCGATGGCGTTTTCAAATGGGCCCATAAACATCTCGTAGAGTCTCAAGCTGTCCGCTCCATAAGTAGAGACAATATCGTCGGGATTGATGACATTTCCCCAGCGCTTAGCCATCTTTCGTCCGTCCTCGGCGAGGATAAATCCAAGAAATTCCAGACGAGCAAACGGCTCGGAGGTGCTCACTACTCCTATGTCGTGCAGAAATTTGTGCCAAAAACGGGCATAAATCAGATGTCGAACGGCGTGGTCTCCACCAACATATACATCGACGGGGCTCCAGTATTTCTCTGCTTGTGGCGATACAAGCTGCCTGTCGTTATGAGGATCCATAAAGCGTAGGTAGTACCAGCTGGAGCCCGCCCACTGCGGCATCGTGTTGGTCTCTCGCTTCCCTGCGCCTCCGCAACTCGGGCAGACGGTATTTACCCACTCATCAATATTGGCCAAGGGTGACTCCCCTGTTCCAGTCGGTGCATACTGTTCCACCGGGGGCAAGGTGATGGGCAAGTCGTCTTCGCTCACGGGCACAACACCACAGAGTAAGCAATGAATGACGGGAATGGGCTCACCCCAATAACGCTGGCGGGAAAACACCCAATCGCGAAGTTTGTAAGTCGTTTTTGGCGCGGCTTTGATTTTCTTGGCTATTGTCTCCCGCCCCTCCGCACTGGTAAGACCACTGAACTCGCCGGAATCACTCAACACTCCTTCTCCAGTATAGGCAACATCGCCTGATAGCATCATGCGTTCAATCCAGAGCGGCATTTCGGTGTTGACCATTGTACCGGGGACAAAATGGTTCGCGTCGACCCAGAGCACTTCATTGTCGTCGGCGATTTCGTCAGTGATGGGTACCCTCTTGTGACCCACAAGCTCAAAGTACACCCCGGTAGTAACTGCCACCCGATTCTCGTCTTTGTGCTTGGCGAAGTACGAGGCCTGAACCGGCGCCCCCAGGGTGCGCTTGTAGATTAGATTAGTGTAGCCACTTTCTTCCTCCACCTCCCGTCTGGCGGCTGCGACCGGGTCTTCCCCATCTTCAATCCCGCCTATGATAATTGTGTCCCAGCCCTGCTTTTCATTCCTCAAGATGAGGTATTTATTTTCTTTGGGGTCAAAGACTATCGCGTGGACATTTCTGCGTGTTTTTGATGGTTTGTCCACCCGAGGTGGATTTACCTTGTAATCAACAAGGTGGGGCATGACAACATGCTTTATGGGCAGACCATACTTTTTGGCAAAAGCGTGGTCTCGCTCGTCGTGGGCCGGTACTGCCATCACTGCCCCGGTGCCGTAGTGTCCAAGTACGTAGTCGGCCACCCAGACGGAAATCTCCTCGCCCGTGGCGGGATTAATCGCCTTTATTCCCTTGAGCTCCACCCCTGTCTTCTCCTTATCCACGGATGTCCGCTCTATCTCTGTTTTCTTTTTGCAGTCATCCAGATATTGTTGCACCTCTTTGGAGTTTTGTGCTTTGTGCTTTGTGCTTTCTACAAAGGGGTTCTCCGGCGCCACAACCAGATAGGTGGCCCCATAAATGGTATCAAGGCGCGTTGTGAACACCTTTATGCTTTTGTGCTCCGCGCTTTGTGCTTTGTGCTTTGTGGAGTTTGCCAGAGTAAATTCCACTTCGTGTCCTTCGCTCCTCCCTATCCAATTCCGTTGAGCCGTCTTGATGGAGTCCGGCCAGTCAAGGAGGTCTAAATCCTTAATCAAACGGTCTGCATAGTCGGTAATCTTGAGCACCCACTGGCGCATGGGCTTCTTCTCCGCTTCGCTGTCACATCTCTCGCACCGGCCTCCGTCGAGGTCTTCATTTGCGAGGCCCGTCTGGCACGATGGGCACCAGTTTATCGGCTCGTGTGATTCGAATGCCAGACCTTTCTCAAGCAGTTTTAGGAAAATCCACTGGGTCCATTTATAGTACGCTGGGTCTGTCGTATTTATCTCCCGTGACCAATCGTAGTCAAAGCCGATGATAGAAAGTTGTTCTTTGAAGCGAGCGATATTCTTTTTCACAGCGGCGCTTGGATGCACTTTATTTTTGATGGCGAAGTTTTCGGCGGGCAGGCCAAAGGCGTCCCAACCCATGGGGTGCAAGACGTTAAATCCGTTCATCCGCTTAAAGCGCGAGTAGATGTCTGAGGCTATGTACCCCTTTGGATGCCCCACATGGAGGCCTTCGCCGGAAGGGTACGGAAACATATCGAGTACATAGTGTTTTGGCTTGGAAGATGTGTCTTCAGTTTTGTAGACCTGATCCTTTTCCCACTGCTCCTGCCACTTCTTTTCTATTTTTTTATGGTCGTATGCTTCCATTGATATTATAACTTATCTAGTCTCTCCACAATACAATTTTATGCTTGAATAGGCAAACCTTTTGTTGGTGGTTGTGCTATGCTGTCCATAGGATAGTAGCGCAATTGAAAGGATGTGCGAAATGCGCAAAGAAGATTTTAGAGTCGTCACGACTCCGTATGTTGAGGTTGTGGTCCGAAGAGGAGTGGGATCGGGTCTCCTGCTGGAGCTCGAGCCGAACCGCCCTGACATCGTCGGCTTCTTTACAGAGATCCTCAGAGAGCGTCGTGGGGAAAGTACGGAAAACTCCGAGCACGTGTTGATGCCCGGGTGCCAACACGGTACATTTAGAATCTTCCGAGATGGCACTGTCCAGTGCGACCCGGAAGTCAGGCACGACTTCGTGGTCGCCCTGGCACGGCGCTGGAGGCGATCTCGAGAAGAGTTAGACAGACGCAACGGGACGTCAGGGTAAGAAAGGAGGTGGCTATGGCCTTACCATGGTGTAGCCTCCTGTACAAAAAGGGCCGAGCGCAAAGCGCCGGCCCAATCTGTTTATGCCGTTTAGTAAACTAACGGCACTATTTCAATGACTCGATTCCGCGACCTTCCGCGTTAAGTCCGCGTGTGTCTGCGAGATCCGTTTAGTAAACTAATGGAACTAAAGCATAATCAGCACCAGCAGAATGGCCACGATATTTGCGATTTTTATCATGGGATTGATGGCTGGCCCGGCGGTATCTTTGTATGGGTCACCCACTGTGTCGCCCGTGACGGCCGCCGCGTGCGCGGGGCTTCCCTTGCCTCCATGATTTCCTGACTCAATGTGTTTCTTCGCGTTATCCCAAGCGGCTCCGCCTTTAGTCATAGAGAGAGCCAGGAATAGACCGGTCACAATGGTGCCTATTAAAAGCCCGCCGAGCGCCTCAAAACCAAGGAAGAAACCGACCAAAAGCGGCACCACAATAGGTATTAGAGCGGGTGCGATCATTTTTCGTAGAGACGCTTTGGTAACAATGTCTACGCAGGTTCCATATTCCGGTTTAGCCGTTCCCTCCATAATACCCGGAATCTCTCGGAACTGACGACGCACCTCTTCCACCACGCTTCCCGCTGTTTTTCCCACCGCCTCCATGGCCATGGCCGCGAATATGTAGGTGATGAGGCCTCCCAAAAAGAGACCGACGATAACAGAAGGATTAGAGAGGTCAAAAAAGATAGCTCCCTTTTGCAGGGCAATCTCCTGAGTATATGCGGAAAAGAGGACAAGCGAAGCTAATCCAGCCGAGGCAATGGCGTAACCCTTAGTGACCGCTTTAGTGGTGTTGCCGACAGCATCCAGTGGGTCTGTAATAGCGCGGACATCTTCTGAAAGCCCTGCCATTTCGGCAATCCCACCAGCGTTATCAGTGATAGGACCATAGGCGTCTATGGTGACAATCATGCCAGCGAGTGAAAGCATTGCCACCGAGGCGAGGGCGATACCATACAGCTCAGCAATGTTATAGGCACCAATGATAGCAATAACTATTACCAAAACAGGGAGTGCGGTGGCCCGCATCGAGAGAGCAAGACCGGCAATGATGTTTGTGCCGTGGCCGGTCTCTGATGCCTTGGCCAGATTACGTACCGGAGCATATTCGGTACCTGTGTAGTATTCCGTGATTTTAATAATGAGGAAGGTGACTACAAAGCCAAGAATTACAGAGGACAGTATTTGGTTCTGGGTAAGCGGAAGGAAAAGCTCCGGATACCATTGTGTCATAACCGCAAAACCGATGAGAGCAAACATGCCCGTAGCGGCCGCACCTTTATAGAGCGCCCCCATAATTCTTTTTGGGTTCTTGAGGGCGATAAACCAAGAGCCCACAATTGTGGCGACAAGGGAGATGGCTCCTATAACAAGAGGAAGTAAAACAATATTTTGTAGTGCGAGCTCGCTTATCCCGGCACCAAAGGTAAGCTCACCCAATACCATAGCCGAGATGATAGTGACCACGTAAGTCTCAAAAAGGTCTGCCGCCATGCCCGCGCAGTCACCGACGTTGTCGCCTACGTTATCAGCAATGACCGCCGGGTTGCGGGGGTCATCTTCGGGGATACCGGCCTCCACTTTGCCCACAAGGTCCGCCCCGACGTCCGCGGCCTTGGTGTAAATGCCACCCCCGAGGCGAGCGAAGACGGAAAGAAGGCTACCTCCAAACGCGAGGCCGATTAGGGCTGACAGGTCGTTTGTGATGCCATAGAAGCCGGCTACGGCCAAAAGCGATAGAGATGCCACAAATATACCCGTCACTCCCCCGCCCCGGGTGGCGACCGCGAACGCTTCTCTCATCCCCACTGTGGCCGCTTGGGTGGTACGCACGTTTGCTCGTACAGATACCATCATGCCAATGTATCCAGCTAGAGCGGAAAGCATGGCGCCAACCAGAAAACCAATTGCGGTATTCAAGCCGAGTAGATACCAGAGGATAAGGGCGAGCCCGACTCCGACAGGCAAAAGCACGACGTATTGACGGTGAAGAAAGGCGGCCGCCCCTTCTTGGATGGCCTTTGCGATCTCGTTCATTTTTTCGTTACCGGCCGGCTGTTTCATGACCCAGTAAATCATGTAGATGCCGTAAACTACGCCAATACCGGAACACGCGAGCACAAAAGTGATTAAATCCATTTTATTTTAAAAGGCTACTAATTAGCTTATATATGAAAAATACCATAGCATAGAGCCATGGAGTACGCCAGACGTCAGCTCGCCGTTCTTAGATACTAATTGGATGGGCTCAGTCGTCCTAATTTTACATCTATCATACCCCAGATAAGCATTTGAAGATTTGTAGGTATTTCACAAAAAGGTTTTTCGGACAATTCACTTAACTCGGCGTTTGTAAGAATAAGATCTGGAAGCTGAGAATTTTCTCCCGCTATCTCTGAATCCCTACAGCGCGTCAAAAAACTCAAGCGTTCAGACTCGGGGAGTTTTTCCCATAGGT
>Ga0210019_1001097_pt1 | contig 30176 bp, 30 predicted proteins | sample CryGeyCG2114_020_2_FD_183969 | JGI IMG/M metagenome (GOLD analysis project Ga0210019, IMG submission 183969) | Groundwater microbial communities from aquifer - Crystal Geyser CG11_big_fil_rev_8/21/14_0.20 (SPAdes) (version 2) | ecosystem: Environmental > Aquatic > Deep subsurface > Groundwater ...
CACGGTGCCAAATCCAAGGACACCAAGAAAGAGTACCGCCGCAATGAACAGATTCGCATTCCAGAGATCTACCTGATCGACGAGAATGATAATCAGCGCGGCATCATGCCAACCAGCGAAGCTATGCAGCTGGCGCATATAGCTGGACTCGACTTGGTTGAAGTAGCTCCCTTAGCCACTCCACCCGTCTGTAAAATTGTCGACTTCGGCAAACTGCAGTACGAATTGGAAAAACAGTCTCGGAAAAACCGAGCTGGTAGCAAAGGAGGTGGCGAAACCAAAGGAATCCGTCTGTCAGTCAGCCTTGGTGAGCATGACCTGCTGACTCGCGTGAAATCTGGGCAAAAGTTCCTCGATAAGAAGAACAAGCTGCTCATAGAAATTCGTCTCCGGGGCCGTGAAAAAGCCCACCCTGAACTAGGGAGTGAGATGATAATGAAATATATCAAGTTATTGGAAAGAGAAATTACGATCGAACAACCAGTCAAACGGCTGGGCGGTCGCCTCACGTCACTCGTAAGCATGAAAAAATAAGAATCCCAATGGCCAAACTCAAGAAAAAAACTCACAAAGCCATCTCCAAGCGTATCAAGCGCACAAACAAGGGGAAGAAGAGTGGCAAAGTAACCATCCGGAAAGCCGGACAAGACCACTTTAATGCTCGCGAGAGTGGGAAAAAGATGCGCAGCAAGCGCCGCGACCGAACCGCCTCAAAGGGCGACCTCAAGAATATTGAACGACTCACCTAGCTTATGGCACGTGTAAAAGGAGGTCCAAAGCGTACTCAGCGACGCAAGAGCCTATTAAAAAAAACCAAGGGGTTTTCTGCGGGACGAAAAAACCTGACTCGTCAGGCTAAAACCGCCGCCAAGAAAGCCGGCCAACGCGCCTTTGACCATAGAAAGTTAAAGAAGCGTCAGTTTAGAGCCCTCTGGCAAATCAAGATTAGTGCCGGTGCTAAACTAAATGGTACAAGTTATAGCAAGCTGATGGGAAATCTGAAGAAGCATAACATCGAATTAGATCGCAAGATCCTCGCTGATATGGCTGAACATCACCCTGAACTATTTTCAAAAATAGTTGAAGCTGCTAGCAAATAGACCACCTACCTTTCAAAAGGTTTATAAAAACACCCCTACTGGGGTGTTTTTTGATCATGAGATTTTATCCAGTTTTCTATACAACTTTATTTACCAAGGCTATTCCTGTCTAGTTTCAATTGATCCATCAGCGTAAACATCCTGTAGTGGAGTGCTATCAGCAAAACAAAATTCAACTCTAGCATCCCACCGGCTCCCACAATGCGGACAAAGGCTTTCCACTGGCTCGCCCTTACTGACCTCGGCCAGTGGACGCTCACCCTCTGGAATAGATCCACTAATCTCAACTACCCCTTTTAGGAGTAAATCCTTAAACTCCTCAAACCCAACAGCCCCTTCTGCTAAAGGTGTAAAAGACTTGTCCATAGTGCGCAACATTACCCTACCCTCCTCGAGAGTAATAGTTAGCTTATCACCTGGATATAAAGTTTTGCCCCCCAAACGTAATTCACGAGTCAATTTACCCTTTCGTCGCAGGTCGGCTTCTTCAGCGCCCCGCGATCTCAACAGTAAAACCATATCAGCCCGATTCATAGGTGGCTTTGGAGCAGGTGCGGCTTTTTCAACCCTAGGAGTCGTCGGGGGTCTCCAGTTAATATCAATGTCATTCGGACCAATCACACTGCTTCTTCTGTCACTAAAAAAATCATCAGCTGGAGGTGGCGGTGGAAGATGTGATATATCAACTCTAGCCGGCTCAGGTTTTGGAACCTGCGGCGCTGGTGGTGGGGGCGTGAAAGAAAACGGAGGCGTTTCATCCAAGTCATCAGTCGTAAAGCCTGGATCTACTCTCTCAGCATCTTCGTCGTATCCTAAATCAACCGGTGGCCAAGTGGTTTCTCGAGTCTGACTACCAAAACCATCGTTGCCAGCGACTGGCAACTCAGGGGGACTTGGCGCAAAGCCCAGTCGCCCAAATGTCTCAAAAGGAGCACTATGATCGTCCTCTTCATGAGTTGGTCTACTAACAGGAACTGTTTCAACCCCGGCTCGCGGCAGAGAGATTCCAGGATCCGTAGAATCATCATCTTCAGTGCTCTCCCCTGATCCTAAAAAAGCAGGCTCGTCCCATGAGAAGTAGTCAAGGTCAGATGGATATCCTGGCGCGGTTACACTAGGAGCAGCAGCTCTTGGTGGCTCATAAATTCTCGGGGGCTCCAAGTCATCTGGTCTTGCAAAAGGATCTCTTCTAGGTGGCGGCAGAGGCTCACTGGGGGTTGGTTCCCATTCCGCCTCGGCTTCTGAAAAACGTGACACAGGAGCAACTTCATCATATAAACCATAATCTGATTCGTCGCCTGGACCTCGTAGAAAACCACGTGTCACATCAGGCGGCGTTATCACATCGCTTGAGGTAATTTGCGGCGTTGGCTCAATAACCACATCGTCAGCATTATCCAGTAACATACCATAAGGTAAAGAAAATTCAGCCACCGACTGCCCCTTATGACCCTCAACCTGGACTATAAAAGATTGTTGCAAATCATCAAAACTGGTTACCTGTACCCACCCTTCACGACTAGCACCACTAACCCCAGACCTACTAACTAATTCTGGCAAGGCAAATCTAGCCAAGTACCTACCCGGCCCACTCCATGACTTAATCTGCAAGGCTTCCATTAAACCAGAGCCAGATACCATTCGCTTGGCTTCTACCTGTTCTCTATACCATGCCAAATCCGCCTCAGGCGGCTCTCGACGTTCAATTCTTTCTCCATTTTCGGAAGTCCCCTCTAAAGCATCTAAAAATCGACTCATTGGAAAAAGAGAGGCGGCGCCAAGTTCACCCGTTCTATAATCAGAATCAGATTCCAGAGAAACTAATAGTCCTTCAACCGACTCACCGTCTAGATCTGTAGAAGAACTAACATCAACTATCATCAATTCCGTACCGTCTGGCAAAACCGGAGCCCCTCTACGTGGCGCCCGATACACCACAACCTCTCCAGGCCTAATTGCCAGCTCCATCCAATCATCATTCTCATTAGACAGCTCTTCTAAACGCTCCTCAGCTCCCGGTGGAAATTGAAATGGCGTTTCTTCAACGGTAATCAAACGCTCACGTTGCAACGCGCTATATAAAAAATAATCCATTTGCACCAAGGTGGATCCAACCTGTAAAACAAAATTACCACTCTCCAATGGTAACTCGCGCAAGGTTGCGCTGGTTGGTGGCGCGCTAGGTTCAGAAAATCTGCCATGTTCTGGTATTCCTAGTTTTTTTTCTAGTGCAAGCAAATCCCAAATCCTCAACACCTGACCATTACGCGGCTCCACTTCAGAAAAGCGGGGCCCTTGCTCAACGCGCATCTTATCAGCTCCAGCCTTAGCCGCCGCAGCTTTTTTTGATCTCTCGACAAGTAGATTGACTTTTCTCATTGCCAAATTTTAGCAGGTTTTTGCCGAAAAGTCAAGTCTGATTTTTATCTAAAAACAATTATAACCAGCCTTCAAACAGGTAAACAGCTATATCGAGTATAAATAACAAAACAATAATCCACTCTAAAAATAACATAGTGCTAGACTCCTTATCGCTACGCAGTAATTCTGCAGTGGAATGAAGAATTTCTAATTTCTCACGCAAAACTTCCCAGCGCTCTTGTACATCAAAAAATCCGACTACCATTTTATAAAAAGCCACATGGTCTGGATTTTGCCAAACGTACTCAGGATAATCCTTTGCCAGCAACGACGTACTTAAAGTGTGCTGCACAACTAATATTTTTCCAAGTAGCTTACCTGCCTTCTTGCCTTTCATTCGTACTACTCCACGTTTAGCTAGCACTGATGGTACAAACTTTAACTCCTCTACTAAACGATCGACTACCAGTTCATTGTAATCAATCTGCACAGATTTTACATAAGCGCTGGATAATGCGACCAAGGAATTTAAATCAAACACCGGTATACTGATAACATCCGTTACCTCATCTATCACAGCCGGAACGCCAGGCTCAAACAAGTATTCATAACTAGCAATGTACGGCTCATTCAAAGCATCTTCCACGGCGTCACATTCGGCCAGCTCACTCATCAGGGCATCAATTTGTGGGGACTCCTCTCCCCAATGAACAATAATTCCACTCGACGAATAAGCCACAAGTTGCTCTGGAGTCACGTCTACAAGTAGATCAGGATAACGAACAATATTGCGTCCATTCTGCTTAAAGTGTCGCTGTAGTCGTCTTAATGAAAAATGAGCGCTCTGCTTAGATAGCGTTATTTTTCCAGTGTGTTGTGCAAAGACTTGCTGCATATAGGCGCAGACATCCTACACTTTTCCTATAAAAAAGCAAGGGCAGAGGCATAATAAACAAAAAGGCTCATATACTATCGTCTACTTAATAAGTTTAATAAAATTATGTTTAAAAGACTTGCTTAGAAGTAATTATAAACCTCGTGCTATTATAGTAGATAATAAAACTTACCACTCATAAACATGTTAGCCATAAAAATCCTATCAATTCTGATGTGCGTACTGTTCGCTTCCCTAGTTCAGCACATTGGTCGAAAAATGATATCCCTTAAATCACTTCGTGACTTTATTGAAAATTTTAATACCACTAAGCATTCTGTTTTCGAGCAAATATTCTTTCTTAACTTCTCTCTTTTTCCAAAAATGTATTTAAGTATGGTTGATTTAATTGGAGACAATATCAGCACCTGGTTTTTTCGGGCAGCTGGCTACTTCTTTCTTACCTCTGCGGCAATAGCGTTAATAGGAGGAATAGTCTTAATCTTCATCCCCTTTTCCTAGGCATCGGGTTACCATTTCACGATAAAGAAACATATACCCAACGCCCATTGACAGATCAACACACCTAGAGCAAGCTTGGGCTGTCCTAAGAAAGGATAATGCTCTTACCAAGGAGGACAGATACTCATGCCCTCGAAGATCAACCCCATCAACTCACTCCCAACTGTCGTCACAACGACCGAGGGAAACGAGGAGGTGCCAGATGATGAACAATCGCCTGGTCTCAACGGGCCAACGGCTGCCCTGGCTCGTGGTTACCCTCGGTGGAGGACTGGCCATGAGCGAACTGGTCAAGCACTTCTCAGGAGTTCTGACGACCGAGGCGGCTCTGGCTGGCTTCATGCCCGTCATGCTCGGCCTGTCTGGCAACGTCGCCATTCAGGCAGCCACGGTCAGCATCGTGGCCATCAGTCGAGAAGCACCCACCAACGGTCAGCTACGGAAGCTGATCAGAGAGGAGCTGTCGATCGGGGCTCAGCTCGGACTGGTCTTCGCGGTGGTGATCGGTCTCTACGCCGCTCTTCGCTATCACGACCCGCAACTGGGCTTGGCCATGGCAGTGTCTGCCATTGCAGAGCTCCTCGGGGCCGCCACACTGGGAATGCTGGCACCAGTAGCGCTTCACCGGCTCGGCATCAACGCCCCCATCGCCATGGGTCCGGTCGTGACCAGCATTGTCGACGTCATGGCGCTGGCTATCTACTTCACCACTTGCAGCTTCATCCTGCAGTTGTAGATCGCCCGCGTCATCTTTTTTTTACTTAAGTCCAACACTAGCCATAACTGCGTTGATGAGAAATTGGTGAGTCATCTAAAAAGGGGTATACTGCATCAAGCTTTAATCGAAATAATACTGACATGCCAAGCCTGACCTTCTGGTTACACGTTTCAATTTTATCCATCCTAGTTCTAGCCTTAGTGCGTCTTAATTTCCGACTAGCCGTGATTGTTCTTGGAATTCGTCCAGTATTACCGTTTCTACCCACCTCACGGAGAGTTACCAAGGCCATTATTGAAGATGGTGTTTTAGCCAACAAAAATAATATCGTTGATCTAGGGTGTGGCACCGGAACCATGATTGCAAATCTAGCTTCCACGTACACCTCCGCCAGTTTTTCTGGGGTAGAACACAGTCACCTATTAGTCTGGCTAGCTCGCCTACGTTTTTTACTCACAAGACCCCAGGTTACTATCAAACGTGGTGATATGTTTGCCTATTCAGTTAAAGAGGCCGACGCCATTATTGGATTCTGGATATCAGATTTTACAAAAAAACTGCTCCCGAAGTTTGAACAAGAATGTAAACCAGGAACCGCTATTGTCAGCAATCGTTTTAGATTACCTCCCAGCAATCAATTTTCAGAAAAGAAAATTATTGCCGGTCGAAACAAAATCTACGTTTATATAAAAAAATAGCTCTCTCCGATTGTTTCTGGTCAGAGTCCCAAAATCTCAAAGATCCAGATATCTAACTTGTTGCCCAGACCACTCTAAAAATCTACCAAGATCAGGCTGTGCAATTTCTAGAGTTGCCGTATTGATGTTGGGATGATAATTCAACCTGTCATACTGCAGTAGTGCCTTGTCGATAATAACAACAACGGCTTTTTCTTCGTCGTTTATCAAGCCAAACGGCGACACTGATCCCGGCGTTAATCCCAGGTGTTTTAACAATCTTTCAGGCGAAGCAAAACTTAATTGAACCTCCTCCAAAACATCGGCTAGACTCGTCAGATTAAGTTGCTTGGAAGCTTCAATAACAATCAGGTAATGTCGGTCCCCTTTTCGATTGCGTAAAAACAAATTTTTACTACGCCCTCCTTTAACTTGCTTATAGTGCTTTTCAGAATCTTCAACTGTAAAAAGTGGCGGATGCTTATGCTCGACGTAAGCTATTCCTAAATCATTTAGTACTTGAAATATATCTTTCATATCAACCAATCAACCCTGAACCAATTGATTCAATAAATAAGTCTACCGTAGAAAACTCTTGATCAAAAATAAGATAAAGACTCTCTGTCTCTACCTGTTCACCAATCATAATGGTTTGTTTACCTAAACCGTAAGCCACTCCCGATTCAATATGACCTGACTTTCCAACCGGCATCAGTACGACTACTGCATCCGAAGCTCGCAACGCCTCCATGTCAGTTTCAAAAATATCTCGGACTCGTGGATCTTCACGCCAATTTTCAATAGACTCAAAGGCCGCCATAGCTGCCTCGGTGTCATCATCCAAAACCGCCACATGTTGAGCAGATGGCTCAGACTCGGCAAAACAATAAACCGTTTTCTTGGCAGCTCTAAGCCTATCAGCCAAATCTATAGCCTGTTCTTTATTCCGATACCTAGCCACAATAAAATAATCGTAATGCATACTACGCATTAAACCAAAATTCGACTGACTTGAAAACCCGCACCTTAACCTTCATCCGCTATCTCTTGGCGAGCATTTGAATGATGGCGTCCAGTTTCTTATTCAACTCTTCAAAATCTTGCTTGTATGATTCTGACCGTGGTGATGATTTTTGATAATCACTCTTGCCGTAGGCCATTCTTGACTCACCTTGTTTGTCTTTTTTAAAACACAAGCTGCAATAAACCGGCTTTTTTCCATTTGGCTTAAATGGTACACCGCAAGTTTTTTTACAGGTCTCACAAGTAGCCTCATAGGTTTTTACATCAGAGGAAGATCGACGTGGTCCAGATGCAGAAAATGAATTTTCATTACCATAACTAGATCGTCTTGGCTTACTAGAGCCCCCGGCCGCACTATATCGTTTCTTTGGTCCACTGACCCTGCTTTCTTTATCGTTGAATTTTTTCATAGTTCTTGGAGAATTTTTCTCTTTATAAATTTGTATCTTGTATGACCATTCGACTCTTCCGCTCAAACCTGGCGAAAATCAGTGTATCAATTGATGAAAAAACTGCCTTATCGCGGCAGTCTTCTCTTTAACCTTTTAGCAGCACGCTCCGCGAGCATGACCGCTTTTATTGCCAAGCGCTTTTTGGTCTTGTGTGAGCGTGACTTGGTTTTCTTTCCACTGAGGGCTCCACGTCGTTTTGCCATATGAATTGACTACGTTATTATCTCCTGCTGTTTAAGATTCCAGAGCGAATTGCCTGATTACACCACAAATTGATGCGACGGTCATCCTACTACGTTATCTCTTAATTGGCAAGGGTTTGAGCTTAAAAACAGCCAAACAGCCGTAGCTGGGACGTTTCAGCCCAATCTCACAATAATCATCACATAAAGTGGCAATAATCCAGTGTCATTATGTTATAATTACGCACTGTGAATTTATTGCTAACCAGTCCGCATGACGTTTAAAAATACTAGCTGGCAACATGTTTTGAGCATAGCCATTATTGTATTGGCCTTGACTATCGGTTTTTGGATACGCATTCTACTGCCGCTAATTTCCTATACTCAATTTCTCGGTGATCAAGCTGAACATGCCTTTGTCTACCAAACCATGAAAACTGGCAACATCGTCACTCTCGGTCCTGGCTCATCGGTGGGAGGTTATAATTTACCGCCACTATATTACTGGAGCGTAGCACCATTTGTTTTTCTGACCAGCGACCCACGTGGCCAAATACTTTTAAACATAGCTTGCTCATTTGCAACCATTCCCCTGCTGATGTACTTCGTTTATCGGATGTACAGTTTTATTCCTCAGAAGCCAAGATTACTAATAGCTGGCGTCAGTGGACTATGGTGGACATTTTTGTACCAGGAAATTTTAGTTAATGCTAAAGAATGGAACACTGGCCCCTTGGTCCTGGTCCTACTTTTATGGTACCTGCTGTTTGACCACTTATTTGATAATAAGTGGAACAGAAAAAAACAGCTCATCGGCTGGACTGCGCACGGCATCTTAATAGCTTACATGACCTCTCTCCACTCGGTTGGATTATTTGTCGTCCCGTTAGCTGCTCTGATTATCTATTCAATTTACTGGCGCTACAAAAAAGATATAGTTGGACCACTGGTTGCCATTGCTTCATCTATTATTGTTCTCACACCTTACTGGGCCGGTGAGTTTAAACGTGGCTTTACAAACTCCTTGTCAATTTTAGACACTGTATTTTCGAGCGCATCTGAAACCCACACCGCATTTGCACGACTTGATCATATTTTAGGTAGTTTTTTTGAGATAGGACCATTCATCTATTTTATAGACATTCCTTTTACTAATATTTTTTCAGCCTTGTTTATTTTGGCCATTGCTTGGTTTGCCTCAAACTATTCTCGTATTTCTAAAGGACTACTGATAGCGCTAACAACCACAACCGCTGTGTACGCTTTTAGCTTGATGAACTATTGGCAGGTCCAGTTTGTTCACTACAAAATGCTCATCATATTTTTCCCGGTAATTTTCATACCAGCTTTTTTACTCGCTTTCGCCGAATCTAAAAAGCTAAAAATAACCGGCACTGTTATATTAATCATATTTTGCGGAACTTCAATTTGGAGCAATTTGAAACAGATTAACTGGTACACCCAGAGCATGATCGGTAAACAGCGGATTGTAAACACTCAAGATATCAAAACCGCTTTAGTCGCTATTCCTGAATTTTCCACTATTTGCACTAATGACTACGGCTCAAAAAGAGCTTATGAATACCTAGCTCAATTTTCCGTAAAAAAACAATTTGCCTTTTCTGACAACTGCACGCCCGGTAGTTATGAGATTATTCCACACTATGTCCGAACCAATAGCTACGCACCGCCTCAGCACATGGAGATAAAAAGTGGCGCCGTAACCTTTAAGCAAGACGCACATCTCACAATTGTTAAATGGTGAGCTTTATAATTATTTTTAGCGCTTAAAACTCCTCTGGCGCAGTTGCTGGCGACGAACCAACAACATGACAGCGAACGCTCCGTTCATCAACACCAAAGACGCCTGGTATATCCAGTTTACAACCGCAAAGGACTGTAACGCGACTATGCCTATCAAGAACTTAGTGGCACTCGCCATAAAAGTACTAACGGTCTCTTCTTGCGGGTTTCTATAACCTTTACGGAAAGTTGGACAAAAACTAAGAGCGTCAGTCACGGTTATAAGAATTACTGAAAGTAAAGGATCTTTAGTTTGCCACCATAGCAGCAAGGCTAAAATAGCTGAGGCTAAAAACATCCAATCCAGCTTTGGGAAATCTCGCTTACCTTTTACAAAGGACACCACCGATATTAAAAAGCAAGCCACCGCCGTAATGCCCGTCACCCAAGCTCCGGGACCCGCCTGCTCAGTAACTTGAGCGACAAAAGCAATCGAAGTTAAAATTCCCCACATGCCCCACGAAAAGGCATGTGGTTTTGTTTTATTCAAAAAAATGTCTCTAAAATAAGGAACATAGCTCACCACGCCAATGACGACGGCGATAACGCCTAATATTTCATGATAATTCTGCATAGATAACACTATAACAAAAAATCCCGCTTAAGTGGGAAAAGCATGATACACTAATCCTCTATGGGCATACTATTTGCATTAGGAGCATTTTTCGGTTGGGGAATCGGAGATTTTCTAATTCAACGATGCACCAGAAAAGGTGGCGTCACTTTAACCTTTTGGATAATCAGTGCTATCGGCAGCGCTGCCCTACTCCCCTTTGTTATAAATTCAGAAACTGCTTTTTCTGAAATTTTGTCATTCCCAATTCTCTTGGCTACAGGTACCACAATCATGAATGGCTTCTTTTTATTTTGGCTGTTCAAGCACATTAATTTATCAATCGTTCAACCTGTTATCTCACTTGAGCTACCCTTGGGAGTTATTCTAGCAGCAATACTTTTTCACGAATCAATTCTACCTCAACAGTGGCTGCTGATTTTTGCAATCTTCCTTGGCGTGGTCATGCTTAGCTTCGCGCTCAATCCTTTTAAAGTAGGAAAAATTAAACTCGAAAAAGGTATCCTACTTACCACGCTGGCCGCTTTCGTCTCAACCAGTATGAACTTATCTACGGCTGCGGCAGTTGAACAGTTTGATCCCTGGTTCGTAATTTGGGCTGTCGGTGCTTTAATCACCTTAGTTCTGCTACCTTTGGTTTTACAAAAACGCAGAGTATATTTTGCCAGCCTTAAAGAAAATCCAATTCTGTACTTTGCAACAAGCATCATAGATGTCACTGCTTGGATTTCATTCTCATTTGGAGTTGTATATTTACCAATCTCACTTGTTTTAGGCTTAAGTCAAGGTTACGTTCTAGTTTCAGTTATATTAGGGATTACCTTCAACAAAGAACGTTTAAGATCCTGGCAGTATCTCGGTCTATTCGTAACAATGACAGCGCTTATAATGCTTGCATTTACAACTCAGTAACATATTGTTTATATATCCGCTATAAAAATCAGGAAGATACACTTAGATAATGTTATTACGGTCGCACGACAAAAGCACTAATCCAATCTCGTTTTTCTAATTTTATGATATCCTAAATAAATGAAAACGTGCTTTAAATGTAATCGGTACTTTTCAGGATGGAAGAGTCATGGTCCCGATTTCCCCTATCAAGATTGGTCTATAATTGAAAAAAAGGATATTAACGTTGGCACACAGGCGGAGGTAGCTGCGATGGAGGGAACGGCCGCCTGTAAAGCTTGTGGTTATGTCGGAAATTTTTCATGCGTTTATGGTGATGGCTACACCTTCAAAGATCCAGATCCTACACACAATATTTTTGCCTAATATATAAAAACAGGCTTTACGCCTGTTTTTATATTAATGCGGGAGTGACGGGACTCGAACCCGCGACCTTCTGCGTGACAGGCAGACGCTCTAACCAGCTGAGCTACACCCCCAAAATTAACTCTCTTTACCAAAAATGGTAGCAAAAAAGATTCTACCGGATATCCTGAAAACTGTCTAGCCTAAATAATCCAAACTTTATGATTTCCTGACAAAGTGCTACAGTAATTGGCAGACTAATAGAGATCAAGACTGATTCTCGCTCTGCCCATAAACACTCAATAAAATAAGACATTTATGGCTGAATCTACTGTCATTATCGGAGGTGGGATAGCTGGAATTGCCGCCGCCCGCACTCTGCAACATGCTGAAATCCCGTTTACTTTAGTAACACCACAATGGGGAGGTAGGATTGAAACCTCCCAAGATGGCCACACAAATTACGGTGCTTATATTCTACCTGACACCAGTCGACATATTTTACAGTTTGCCACCAAGGGTCGACGTATTCACCCACTTAAAATTCACTTTCACAACAAGAAAAAGAGCTACCGTTTTGCCTCAGCTATTTTAAAGAGGGAGTGGGAGTTATGGCGATTACTAAAAGCTACCACCTATTTCCAAGAGGAGTTTCTTACCTTTCGGGACCAATGTTTAACTACCCCACAAGATGAAGCGTTGCGAAATAGCGAATACCTCTTCAAGCTTTATAACACGCCCGCTGAGGAATGGATTCAAACCAAACGAATAGCCAACATTGTGTACGAATACATTGAAGAGGCTGTTTACATGTGCACCTTCACGCCAATCAAAGACCTCAATGCTTTTGACTTGATGCAAATTGCCATGTACATCGACATTCCAGTATTCGAGTTTGAGCTCAACTTGGAAGACATGATAGGTCCGATTAAGGATTATCGTCTTGATGCCAGTGTCGAACTTATGGAAAAATCGACCAGTGGCTACACCCTAACCCTGAATGATAAAAACAAGCTCCAAGCGGATCGGGTTATTTTAGCCGTTGATGCAGCCACCGGATCAAGCCTACTGCAACTCAAGCACGATCGAATTGAAGCTAAGGCTCACATGTTTCATGTTAAAGGCCAACTCAAAGAAAAACACGAGGGTGATCTAGAAATTTTTAATGATGATAGTCCAACGATTTTTATCTCCCGCCAAGAAGATGGTAGTCATCTTTTTTACAGCACCAGCTCAAATCCAGAACTTGATGAATTTTTTATTGACCCACAAGTTATCGCTCATAGATTCTGGGATCCAGCCTTTCTAATCGGCGGACACCAGCTCATTTCTATGAAGCAAAATAATCAGCTCTGGCTAGCTGGAGATTATAATGCCATTGGTTTGGAAAACTCCTACATTTCAGGAATCTCTGCAGCTAACCAAATCATTTACGAAATAAAAGCTAGCTAACTGACACTGCCTTGACAGTGGAAGAAACCTAAAGCCTAGTCCAAAGTAAATTGGAAGTTTGAAACTGTCTCCACAAACTCAGTTATAACTAGCTTTGGATGACTAACAAACTAGCTTCGACGACGAGGTCCACGACTACCACCAGAGCTGCTTCTGCCGCCTCCGCTACGACCACGACTAGAGCCTCCGCCACTACGTCGACCGCCTCCACCGCCTCTGCGACCTCCAAATTTATTTGAAGACCGTGAAGATCCACCACTAAGCTGAGCCGCTGGAACTCCAGGCAAACTAGCTACGGGGATTTGCATATTAACCAATTTTTGAATATCTCGAAGCTCATTTCCCTGATCAGATAACACCAACGATACAGCCCGTCCGCTTAACTGAGCTCGACCGGTTCTACCAATACGATGAACATAGTCTTCAGCTTGGTCTGGCAATTCAAAGTTAATTACCAATTCAACAGCAGAAATATCAATTCCGCGAGCCGCGATATCAGTAGCTACTAAGATGCGGGATTTTCCTGACTGGACCATATCCATGGCGCGCTTGCGCTGACCCTGGGTTCTATTACCATGCAGTTCCTCAGATCGGAACTTAGAGGTGTTTAGAAATTTAGTAACTTCCTTAGCTTGATATTTTGTTCTGGTAAAAACAATAACTGTACCCTTGGTTTGCTTAATCAATTCAATCAACGCGGTTTTGCGATGAGCTCTATCAAGAATAATTATTTCCTGCTCAACGTTCTCTGCGGCTGTTCCTTGCGGAGCCACCTCAATACGAACTGGCGTGCGCATGTGTTCACGCACCAACTGTACGATCTGATCTGGCATTGTAGCCGAGAACAACAAAGTCTGCCGCTCATCTGGACCTGGAATGAAAGAAAAGATTTTACGCAACTGAGGCGCAAATCCCATGTCAAACATTCGATCGGCTTCGTCTAGCACTAAATATTTCAACTTTGAGAAGCGAACCACGCCTTGATTAAGTAAATCAATCATGCGACCTGGAGTTGCTACAACCACCTTTGGCTTCTTGCGCAACTCTTGAATTTGACGATGCATAGACGCGCCACCAACTACTACGGTTGAAGTCACCTTATGAGACTTATCAAACCATAAGAAGGTCTCTTGAATTTGTTGAGCCAACTCACGCGTTGGAGCCAGCACAATAGCTGTTCCTCCTTCGGCTAAGTCTTCAACCATTGGCAATGCAAAGGCTAAGGTTTTTCCCGTGCCCGTCTGAGCAATACCAATACAATCGTTCCCGCTCATTATAGCCGGGATAGCCTGATGCTGAATTGGTGTCGGTTCTGTAATCTTTCGCTTATTTAACACTTGCAGTGCACGCGATGGTACACCAATGTCAGCAAAAGTAGCCCCTTGGGCTTTTTTTTCATTTTCTTGCATATATTGCAAAATCACTCGTAAAACTCGAGGATACTTCACAATACATGCTGTTTTGTGCGTAACCCGGAGGAGCACTTAAGGCACTCAATCCAAGACAGTATACGGATAATTGAGATATTGTCAAGGACTACCCACTCTAATAAATACTAGAACTAGTTAAAATAAAAGTTTGATAAATTAAAAAAAGACTTTTATAAAGTAAAATATAACAATCAAAAACACCGCCATACGGCGGTGTTTTTCGGACTGAAGAAGTTACAAACTACTCCTTTGGACGAGCCTCGTTGACCTTGATTTCACGGCCGTCGAGCTCTTTCCCGTCCCACATGTCGATAGCTGCCTGAGCATCCTCTGGGGATGCCATCTCTACGAAGCCGAAGCCTCGAGAACGGCCACTGTCGCGATCCATAATCACCTTGGCAGATTCTACCGTTCCGGCCTGCTCGAAAGCGGCGCGAAGCGAATCATCGGTGGTGTCCCACGACAGGCTACCAACGAACAAATTCTTGTTCATGGACAATGCCTACTAATTAACCAGGTATCACGCATTGGTATGCCCAAAAACGTATACCCCAGTAGTATGGCGTATTTCCATAAAAAAGCAAGCCCTAGACCAGTTTATGTGCTATTGTGTAACAAAACAGCACTATTTGAGCTTTACTAGGATGGAGGCAACAACCGACAATGATCAGGAACTAATTGTAGCGGCCCAGCGAAACCGAGAGGCCTATGCGCTACTTTACGACAAGTACTTTGATCAAATCTACCGGTACATTTTTTTTCGAGTAGATAAAAATGAAGACACTACTGCTGATCTAACAGCAGAGGTGTTTGCTCGGGGCATGCAGTACTTACCGACTTATCAATGGCAAGGTCATCCTTACTCGGCATATCTTTATCAAGTCGCCCGATCCATTTTAAGCGAAGAGTATGGCAGACAAAGTAAATTCAGCATTTCTGACATATCGGATATAGAAATTATCGATGTCAAATCTGGCGAGAATATCCTAACCCAAACCGATGTGCAATTACTGTGGCAAGCGATCATCACTTACCCCGAACCCATTCCAGAAGTTTTTGAACTGCGCTACCTAGAAGACAAGAGCTATGATGAAATTGCCGAGATTATTGGAAAGCGACCAGGCACGATTAGGACCCTGGTCTCACGAACCCTCAAGCAACTACAAAAATCATATGGAATTTAATAAACACAAAAACCTAGAGGCCAGTCTGGCAGCGAGCAAGCGCAGGACACCCAAAATCGATTCTTCGATTAAACAAAGTATTTGGAACGACGCTGTCTCCAGGGCCAATGCTAAAATTACTGACAACGCCACAACCAACAGTCAAACCAGACCTTTCTTGAGCTGGGTCATATTTGGATCAAGCGCTATGGCTATTATTCTAATCACCTTTCTGGTTACCCAAGGGATTAAGTTAAATCCAGATAAGCAAAAATTCGCTGAATCCCCTAACCAAACTGAAACTCCTACTCAAGAGAGCAATGCCAACCTCATTGAATCTGACAACACTGAGCTCGCTAATACCAACCCTGAACCAGACAATACCAACACTGCCCCAGAACAACCGGCTCCCGTCATTGCGCTAGCTCCACAATCAGCCGTGCATGCCAAAAACCTCAGCCAACTAATTGGCGGCTTTGGAGGAGGCGGAGAGATTCAGTATGACTTGTGGAAACTTACCGAAACAAGCGTCTTGCCAAATACTGCTCTCCAAACAGCGGTCCCGGAGTATGAGCTTTATCGACTAAGTGAAGCTGACCGCGTAACCACAGCTGATAAATTACCCGGCGACAACGATAACCTGATATCCATCATTGGTGGAAATACTGACGTTTCCAAAACGACATCCTTACCTCAAGCTGTCGTTGACCAAGGAATCAGCACCTGTCTTGACTATCTGATTTCAAATACCATAACAGGCGCACCCGATAGCTGCATATCAATAAGCGAGTTTAGTGAAATTCAATATGCCAGTCGCAACTCCATCACTAGCCTCTCCCAAACTCAGACTATCTCCCTTGTAGCATCGCTGACTGAAGTTAACGCAAGCAGCCTCACCACTCAAATTATAGAAAGTAGCGCCTGGGCAGAAGACGTACCGATAGGACAAATATCAGAAATAAGAATTCTCCCTCCCTATTCAAATTTAAGTGGACTCCCAGTTCGTGACGATGGTTGGCTAGCGGTATTTCAAGACGACTCGCTAATATTTCTCCAAGGCAATCTTATGAAGCCTCACCTACCGACTGCTGGCGTCAGCTCTCCTGCTCTAATTAGTCCGACCCAAGCCCTGGATAGATTGCGTGATGATTATCAACACGCTGGCAAAAACCAACCAATTTTATATTCAGTCTTTACTCTAAACCCTTTCGGTAACTTGCAATCACCCAGCACCCAAAACATTCCAGATAACAAGGTAGATATTGATATAGACTACGTGTCATTAGAATACTGGCCACTAACAAATCAAGAATATGTCGGACCGACCCAAATAATTGACCGCCTTGTTCCCATATATCGAATTCTGGGCACTGAAAAAAATACCCAAATGGATTTTGAAGTGTTTGTAGACGCGGCTATAGAGCCGTCATTAGTCACTAGAAAATTGTTAAATATTCGCTAACTTTAGCCTAATATAATCACCTGTAACATTTTATAGACTTTAACACTTATATAGGGCAGATACTTAATAATAACGAAGACATCAATGACAAACAAAACCCGTTGGTTGCTGGTAACATCTGCACTGATTCTCGGCATAACCTTACCGACCATTGCAGTTCAGGCGGCCATTCAACTACAGCCACATGTAGTAGACATTCCTCAGGGCTCTATCAGTTTGAGCGATTCCGACATCGACGTCATGCGTGACAAAACACCATGCGGAGCGCAACCTTTACCAAGCTGTGGGACGCTTGGAGAAAAATCCATAGCCGGACAAATTTATTTTCACGAAGCCACTGGAGCTCTCTACCAACTTCATGGTGAGATGGAAGGAGCTATTTACACAGTTAGATTCATCCGCTTTCTTCCTAACGGCATCTACCGAAGTGGCAACAAAGTGTTCCTAGTTGCCAATGGTCGTCGTATCAAACTAACCAAGGGTCAGGCCGTTGATAAAACCATCACAGCCGCTACCACCGGGGCAGCCTGGGGCATGACTCAAGCGAACATCGACCTTATGATCGATAAAAACAGTGCCTGCTACAATGCGGCAGAAGAAGAGACTTGCCTACTACGAGCGGACTCTATGAATAGTCAGTTCAGCGGGCAACTGATCATGAGCTCAGATACAGGAGCTGTTTACTACGTTCCTCAAGGCGGCACGCCACTTCAAGCTAGACCTCATCTTGATAACGGAGATAGTTGGTACGAAACAATGAGAGACTTAGCTGGCAATCAACCAATACGCTTGATTCACAAACTACCTTCTGGAAAAAGACTCGGCTTCGTACGCTAAAGGAAAACACAAACACGAGAGCTAACCTACTCTCGTGTTTTTTTGTTATAGACACCAGTTAATCTGAGACAATTTATGCTCTAATAGATATTTATTCGCTCGGCTAAAAGGCCTTGATCCAAAAAAACCTGAGTAAGCTGAAAAAGGAGAAGGATGTGGGCTTTCAACAATGCAGTGTTTCGAGCGATCAATCTGAGCTCCCTTCTGCTGAGCATAGCGACCCCACAAAATAAAGACCAAATGTTCTCGTTGTTCCGACAGTGCCCTAACCACCGCATCAGTAAACTCCTCCCACCCCTTACCTTGATGAGAGCCGGCCTGCCCACCTCGCACCGTCAAAGTAGAATTTAATAGTAATACCCCCTGATCAGCCCATGGCGTTAAGTCTCCACTTACCGGCAAACCGCAACCACAATCTGAGGATAGTTCCTGAAATATATTTTTCAAAGAGGGTGGCGGCGTCACAGTCGGGGCTACCGAAAAACACAAACCATTAGCCTGCCCCGGACCGTGATAAGGATCCTGACCCAAGATAACGACTTTCACTTTATCAAATGGACAATGATCAAAAGCCGAGAATATTTGTTGCGGCCTTGGATAAACAATCTCTCCACTGGTATATTCTTTGTGAACAAACTTTCTTAAAGTATCAAAATAAGGAGACAAAAATTCGTCGGCTAATTTCTCCTTCCAAGAATTTTCAATTCTAACTTCCATGCTATACCAGACTTGCTTCAAGCTTGGCAACTAGGTTCAAGTTAATACCAGAGTCTCTTAAGGCATCTGCCTCAACTTTACTCAAAATTAATCTTGCCTTACTAATCAGAGCCTGCTTCTCAACTGAATTGAGGCGTTGATTATCTAATAGACAAACATCACCAACCCATTCAACACACACTTGCGGAAGTTCAGCTGGCTGTTCAACATACCCAATCTGACCGCCAGATATTTCACATGGTGTATGGATGCTAATTACCATCTGATCGCCTTGCTCTGATATCGGGATGACTAAAGATCTAGTAAACCTTCTATTTATTTTACTCTTATCGCCAGTAAAAGTACGGTTATCAATAAGCCTAACTGCGTCTTTGCCGCCACCTGCCTCTGTCAATGATTTAGCCACTCGTCCACCAAATCCAAAATCAAAAGCAAAACGAACAAAGCCTAGATTTTGAGGCGATTCAGACCGTCTCCTTAAGATTTCTCTACGTTGTCTATCAAAAACTCGCTGGTTAACAATATCTGATACCGCTAAAGCCTCAACTGGGAAAACCATCCCCTCTCGAGAACTCTTCCATTCCATCCATTGCCTCTCCTCTGCCTGTTTTGCTTCGTACTCAGCTCTTGACGCCGCCTTTCTAGCCTCTTCGCGCATGCTATCCCACCGAGATCTGGCTATAGCATCAGTCTCAGGCTCTCTTGGCACTTGTCGTCTATGACCTTCGTACCAATCTTCACTGTACTGCGTAGTAAAACTCGCTTCATCCATTGTGAGCAATGGATGAAAAGCCCCTTGTTCAAGCACCCTGTCAATCGCTGAAGAGGCGCTCAAGTATTCACTACTCTCAACTGAATGATTTAACACCCGAGCCACCGCGGCTCTTAATCCACTCGCACTAGTGACACCGAAACTGCTTAAGACATCATCCATTTCTCGAGCCGGCAATGTTCTTATTTTGAATGACACCGGGGACCCATCAGGCATAATTATTTTTTTACCATCACGAGATCTCCTGCGAACTTCCTCTAAAGCCGCGCTAATCATAATAGCTAGATCTTGTAAAGAAAAAACCTGACCATTAGATGATTCGATAACGCCTCCAGCAGCATAAGCTCGTTGCAGCTCGGTTAGAAGTTGACCAACATTATCACAGCCAACAAAATTAGGTTCTGCTGGATTTTTATCGTATCCACCTGAATCAATATCAACTTCGGGCTCCCACCCTGGTTGACCTGGTCTTCTTCCTCGTCGATCTGGACCTTTCATTCAAAAATGATAGTCTCAATTATGCCAAAAGTCAATTGTTACAGTTAATTTCTTAGGTTGTGGTAAAATCAAATCGCAATAAAAAATAGATTATCTTCCAGATAAAAATACCTACACTCTACGCATAACTGGCGTCATTATATGAAATCACGAATCGAAGGAAAGGTAGCTTTTCTTGAATATTATCAAAACCTGTTTCCAGAAACCGACGAAGCAGATAGCATGTTCGCTTCTTTATCTCGTTCAACTCAACCAATTTTACGATTTAATATAAAAGATTCATCAACTCTTCAATCACAATGGCAAAGGTTGGGTCTTACTTGGCAAACCCTGTCTTGGTTTCCCACGGCCGTGCTCTGGCCACCAGAGGCACCGCTTGGTACTGATTTGCCCGGACATTCAAATCACCTAATTTACGCCATGAACGCCAGTTCACTGTTACCAGCACTAGCGCTTGACGCGCAACCGGGTGAGCGAATTTTAGACGCCTGCGCTGCTCCAGGCGGAAAAACCTTACTAATTGCAGAAACAATGCAGGGCCAAGGTGAACTGATTGCCAATGACAGCTCTCCAGCAAGACGCCATCGGTTGCAAGCCGTGCTGTCTGATTACAATCAGGCTTGGGTTACTACCCAAGGTAAAAAAGCTGAAACTATCTACCAGCGTCAGCCAAATTATTTTGATCGTATTCTTCTAGACGCACCTTGTAGTTCAGAAAAACACGTTTGGAATAAACCCGAACGACTCGCTCAATGGACTCCAGCCAGAACAAAACAATTAGCCCAACGGCAACTAGCTTTAATTAGTGGATTATTTGAGGCAGTAAAGATTGGCGGCAGACTAGTCTACGCCACCTGCGCTATCTCACGGAAGGAAGATGAAGAGGTTATAGCACGCTTACTTAAAAAGAAAAAAGACCGAATAGCCCTAGAACCTTGGCCAAGCCATTTGCCTCATGGCCTACCTTTACCAGGATCTGGTTTGACAGCTGTTGAAGAGGCAAGCCTTTGTCGCATACTTCCCCACCAGCTGGTGCAAGCAGATAATTGGGACCCTATGTTTATTGCCATCATCACGCGTCTCGCCTAATATAATAAAGTCTTTAACTCTGTTAAAAAATAGCCCTATATCACTAGAAAAATAAGCTATCAAGAAAAAATAACACTACTATGTCACACGAACTCTTTCAGGAATATCGCTGCCCAGACGACGATAAATTACTCTTTAAAGGCATTCTCGCCGAAGGTGAAATCGAGATCAAATGTCGGTTTTGTAAACAGTTACACACCTTTCAGCCTAGAGACCTTAGTGAGATCTTATGCTTTAAAAATGGTTGCATTAACCGCGTTGGTCACGTACAATAGAGACAACCACACAATGAGGCTCATGAAGCTCGTGGACTATTATAAGAGCTTTAAGTAATTACAATTTTATGACAACAGACGCTTCAACTAAGACCCCAGTTTGGGCAGCGCTTACGCGTATCACCCTTGGTCTTATTATGCTTTGGGCATTCATCGACAAAGTTTTTGGTTTAGGTTTTGCTACAGTGTCTGGAAAGTCTTGGCTCGATGGGGTTTCTCCAACGGCCGGTTTTTTACAGCACGGTGCTAGCGGTCCTTTTACTAGTCTATACAATGCGATTGGCGGCACATTAGTCGTAGACTGGCTATTCATGCTAGGGCTGCTCTTAATTGGCCTAGCTCTTATTCTTGGAGTAGCTATGCGCCTAGCTTGCTACAGTGCAGCTTTACTCTTTTTACTAATGTGGTCTGCGGTGCTTCCACCAAAAAATAATCCGATTCTGGACGATCACATTGTATACCTACTGGTCGTTTTATGGCTCAACTCTGTAAATGCAGGAAACACCTGGGGACTTGGCACCTGGTGGCAAAATACGGGACTAGTAAAAAAGCTGCCCTTTCTAAAATAGCTCTAAATAAAAAAGCCCTCTTATGTGAGGGCTTTTTTATTTTTGAAAAGTCTAGTTCATCGGTACATTGTAACCATGCTCAGACAACCATTGTCGCATAGCCTTCTTTTTGACCTTTGACTTCATATCCAAGAGACCTTGAGTAGTATCAAAGGCAAAGCCTGCCCAGGTTTCCTTAATCGCTCCAACCTCTTCACGACGAACCGCCACGTAACTTTCTACTCCTACTAACTGCTTTTTAATTTTGTCATCAAAACTTTGGTAAATAGGATCTGTTTCAATAGTTTTCTTTACTTCACCGTTTTTCTCACGACGCTTTTGTAAAAGTTTATCTACACCCATTCCAACTAAAGCTCCAACTAAACCACCTGCAGCACCGCCAGCCAATTGCCCCATGCTAGCCGGACGCTGAAAAAACAACAACTGAGCCTCGTCCAAAACAAGACCACCAACCTGGTTTTTTCCATTAATCTTTACGCTACCAGCTATAAGCTCTGCCATATAACTAAATATTATTAATAAACTATTCTACTAAATAAACTATCCCACCATATCCTCAGCCTTTTCCTTAACATGACCAACCATGTACTGGGCTAATTTCATAATATTTTCTCGCACATTATTACCCTCTAGGACGTATACATTAGCCTGACCAGCGCTCCGAGCTGCTGACTTATAGGACTCTGCTACCGCGCCTGGATCTGCACCCATCGCTACCACAATTACAAAGACCTGCTCATCGTGCTCCATGCTGTCTAAGATACCTTTCATAGCTCCTGGGTTTCCCTCTCCGTCAGAAACCACTGTCAAAAACTTTAGTACTCGGCTAGATCCCGTTGAAAACTCAGACTTAAGGGCGTCCAGTGCTGCCGCGTCATCAGTACCACCTGAAAAATCTGCGGACTGCTTGATCATGCGGGCAAGCCACATGTCATCATTTGGATCACTTTGTTTTTTTAAACGCATCGGCTTATCCGCAAAAAAGGCAATACCAGTACGCAACGGATCCTCACTACTTGGATCAAGTAACTGTTCCGCTTCAAGCAACTGACGAACTCGCATGAAAGCCATAGTGATAACAATCACCATTATCCTGCCCATCTCTAAGCGCTTATTCTGCATAGAACCAGACGTATCCAGTAAAGCCTCAAACTCAGTTTGCATAAACTCAGTGGCTTGTCTGACCTGCTCGAAGATATCTAAATCTTGATTTCCATGCATCAGACCACCAACCAAAACGTGCTCCAATCCCGGAGTTAACTGACCCTCTTTATGAGCGTGCTCAGTAATTGGACGGCGCTGTTGCAAAAAAACCTCAGCAATTTGCTCAGCTAAGAAAACGATAATATCACCATATTCTCGTTCAATTCGGCGCAACTCTCGAATCGAGGCTTCATCTACTCCAAAGCGATCTGCTAATTCACCAATTTGTTTACGGTCAAAGGCTCCTAATTTTTGCCTCATTCTAGCTCGCTCCTCAGCAAGCGGATCAAGCTTAGCTGACTCTGCCTCCTGACCTGACGCCTGATTCTTACCGCAACCAGTACCTTGCTTTACTACACCATCAAACTTACCTTGCTTAGCGGCATTTTGATCTGGAATTTCTGTCTCAGAACCATAGGCACCGTCACCCATTTGTTTAGTTTTACCGAGCAGAGCATCCATCACATCTCCAGCAATCTGCTGTTTCTGCCCGTCAGATAGCTCGCCATCTTCGCCGCCGTCTCCCTTCTCACCATCTCCTTTTTTTTGGTCAGCTTTTTCCTGCTCCTCTCGCTTGGCTTTTTCTTCCTCAAATTCTAATAAAAATAACTTAACCCACTCCGGATAAAGCTGCTCCATAACTAAGCGAGATTTTTCCTTCCGTACCCGCGCGTAATCTCTCTCATCTGTAAAAAAACTATCGTACGGCGTCATGTCATGCAAAGAATCAAAAACATTACGGCGCATTAAACCAATAACAACCTTTGCGGTATCCGGATGTAAATTGGCTTTAGCTTGTTGTTCAAGTAAACGCCGTCGATCAGCTGGGGACATGTGCACTCCTGCCTTATAATACTCCTGCTCACCCACGAGCCATTGAGTCAGTTGGTGATGTCTTGGAATTCTCTCCCAAAAATCATACTTGACCATCTCTCCTGTTTCCGGATCCTGATGTGGCTCAAAGTCCCGACCCTCCACTGACTGACCATGTAAGGCTCTTAAATCCAAGGTCGCTTGAGTATTACTAGCTCCGCGCGTGACAAATGACTCCAACAAATGATCCAATGCCCCATTATAACAATCAGAAAATACCGCTTGCCAATATTTTTGCCTGCGCATTGCTCCAATCGCCATCTGTTCTACTCCTCGTTCGGTCCTAACCGCAATTTTAGTTTCATCAGAAAACAGTGGCTCCAATTCAGGTGGCTCCAAATCAACTTTACCAATTGTCTCCATTAAAGTCTCGGTAATTGACCAAATCTCAGGCGCGTGATGACCACCTTCATGGCGAGCCAGTCCGCGAATACTGCGACGGCCCATGTGCCCTTCCTTCATTTTTTCCTTTAATGGACCCTCTAGCCAATATATTGTCCGAGTTTTTAAGTCAGTCCAGCCAAGCGGCAACTGCGTTCTGCCACTTCCCTCAAAATGAGCCTTGGCCTCTTGCTCGCTTAAAATCTGAAAGCGAAATGGTGGTCTACCCCCTCTGGTTTCAACCTCGTTAATCGCCATTAACAAATTTGAGTCAATGATATCTCCAAGATCAGCCACTGTTAAAGAATCAACGTCAAACTCAACATCAACCGGATCTGTTGGTGGCTTGTCAGCGGTGGCAGCCAGTCTGTCTGGCCGAAAACCACCTCGTTCAATTCTAGGTCGACCTGTAAACTCAGTCATAGTTAACTATTATAATCCTTGACCACTAGCCATCATTCTGGCAGCGAAGGCTTGTTGAGCGCCATCTAACAGCTGGTCTGCCGCCGCTCGACGTTTATCAGTATCCATATCGTCCTTCTTTTGCTGCAACTCCTCATGCGAGATTCCAGTCCAGCGCGTGACCTCTGGCCAAACTGACTCATCGTCTAACAACAGATCAGACTCCAACATTAATTGAACCAAAGTTTTGGCTAGAGTTCTATCTTCCCATCCCGCAAAAGGGTTTACCACAGACTCAAGTACGGCTTTGTCTACACTATTACTTTTTCGCTCTGTACCAGCTGGCCCTGGAGTAACTAGAGTTTCACCAATTTCTCGATAGGTACGGAACGAAATTGGATTACTAGCTTGCTTTGATTCATTCATAGCCGCACGCAACTTAGGTACTACCGTTCTTACAAAAGTACCCAACTTATACATGTCTACTTTATCTCTAAGCATCTCAGTATAAGCATTGCAAACGAAGGCCACCATCACCATAAATTCATCCTCAGCCGGCGGGTAGTCAACTTCAATCACTCGCTTACCAAAACGACTCATCAAATCTTCTTGGACTTTAAAGCGACCGTATTTTCCGCCGATATTAGCTGTAAAATATATTCTATACCAATCTGGAATCTTGATAGATTCATTGTTATCGGCAAAGAAATAATCTTCACCCGGTTTGGAGGTCAGCAATTTATTCAGCAACGTCCAAGATTTAGCTGCGTTAAATTCATCAATAATCAATGGTCGCTGATGGCGCAAAGCGTGAATAATCATACCATCGCGCCAGCCATTTTTATGAGTAATGTCCGCCAGTTGTGTAGCTAATTCAGACTGATATTGTCCATTGGCTAAACCCTCTAGAGCACCGCGTAAAGCTTGAACCTTAGCGTGTGCATCAGTATCCATTTCACCTCCTGCCCGAAGAATTTCATCAACTTCCTCTTTAAGGGAGGCCAAGGCAATGACAGACCTCTCTTCCGGATTCATATCACCCAAGGCAGCACCTAATTTATCTGCATGCTTTTGGACCATCGACAAAACGTCGGCCTCAGACAGACTACCAACCCGTTCAGCCAGTTTTCTATATCTATCAATATCACTTTCAAACTGTACCTCTGGGCTACCAAACAAAGCATACCGAGTAAGCTCTTGCGAAACATCCATACGAATAGGCTCTGGGCGTCCCATTTTTTCTAAATAATATTCAACACCGGTAGACTTACCTGTTCCTGGAGGGCCAACCAAAGCCGCTCCAACAATACTGTTTGGATGTTCTCGTTCCCATCGATGCAATTTACCAACAATTTCCCTAACCTGGGGGATTTCTAAAATATCGGCTCCAGATTTTGCGTCCAAAATAAGTCGTTGAAAAGTTTTTTCAGTCCAACGAGCTCTAATCTCTCTGCGAGCGTATAGCTTGTGAGCTTGCACTGACAACTCCTCTCGCTTAGCCGTGAGCTCTGACAACGGCAATCTCCAATAGTCAGAGATTTTTTTACGGCGTCCATCTTGACGCTATCTGGCGTACCAACGTTTTTTCTCTCCTGGATCTGAAGGCATCGGATCATCATCCTGAATATCATCAACCAAAGATTCGTAAAACGCCGCCACATTTGCCGGCATAGCATCCACACCATGCATGACTTCTTGCAAAGCCGGGGCTAAGGCCGCTGCCTCCTCTTCACTCATGTATCGTCGCAAATCCAATAAAGCATTTGTTTCAATGTCATTCTCACCAGCTTCACCTGGCTCTGGGACAAAATCGTCTGCCAAATCCCTCAAAGTTGCGGCCGGCTCGCCATCAGCCCCTTCTGAAAACATACTAGTAACCGCTCCTTCAGCCAGCGCCATTCGCTCCATCTCTCTGTCGCTGCGTCCACCCTCATCATAGTGAACTACCGGACTCTGATATGAAGCAATAGCTGCCTCAACCAACCCCATCTCTTCCCAGGTCTTTAAAAATGTTTGAAAATCTCTTTTTTCTTCAACGTGTGCCATGTGCACCACATCAAAAGGCCTAACCATAACTGGATTACCCTCTCTATCTAATACTGGATCTCCAACCTTATGTTTATCTCCCTTGTAATGCTCTGTATAACGAGCTTGAACCCCAGAATGAGAACCATTTACCGTACCAGCCACATCTTCAGCCTGTCCTAAGGCATGACCAAAAGCCATCTGAAAACGCAACATATCTTCAGTTACTCTACGATATTCAGCAGTGATTTCCTCAGCTTCTCGCCTGGTCTTAGGGGTTCTCGCCTGAATTTGCTTCAACTGTTCAGCCGCGCGTCTAACCATCTCGCGCATGGCCTCAGCTCTTTTTATTTTCTCACGCCACTGCTCAATTGCCTGACGTGCTTCAATGCCACGCACTTCAGGGACCTCGCGACTCTGAACAGCTCGACGAACCTCATGAATACTTGGCTTAGCTGGAATTATCCGATGTTTTGATCGACCAAGTCCACGTCGATCTGGTGATTGGTTTACCATGATCCGTCTTATTATTAATATGAAAGATATTTTTCGATAGACGAATTCTATCAGGTTTTTTGGTTTTTGTCAACTATTTCTGTTATAATCAGGTCATGAAACAATCAATAATAAAACTCAAATCTCTCTGTAAACTGAGCTTTGGTCTTTTTTTCGCCGCTATTTTAATCTCCCCAATCTTAGCCAAAGCTGAAAGCTCCTTTGAGCATATTGAAAAATTTCACAGCGACATCAATATAAATCAGGATGGTTCGGTCGATGTAGTTGAACATATTTTATATGATTTTGGACAGACTGATCATCATGGAATTATTCGTGACATTCCCCTCTTCTACTCTCCGGGCGTGGACACTGGAGAACCAATTACTTGGAATTTTGGTTCGGGCATAAATGAAGTTTCTCCAAACATAATTATTGAATCAATCACCGATCAAAGTGGCGCTATCTACGAGTATCAAGAGACAAGGGATAGTTACCTATCTGTCAAAATAGGTGACCCCGATCACACCATCACCGGTCAGCACTGGTATGTTATAAGCTATTCTGTTTCAGGCATCGTCGCCAAACAAGCGCTGGGCAACGAACTTTTCTGGAACGTTACTGGAAATGGCTGGTCTGTGCCTATAAACGAAGCCACAGCCACCATAACCGTTCCGGCCGGCACCAGCAGTGACACTAACTACGCTTTTTGCTTTAGCGGTACACTTGGCTCAAAAGAACAAGACTGCAGTGCTGAAGTCGTTAACGATAGAACTTTCTCATACACAGCACACAACCTTTCGTACTACTCTGGACTGACAGTCAGTGCAATAATAGAAGGTGGGCTCATTCCTGAATCTCAATTATTCCAACCGGCCCGTATTACCAACTATCAAGTATCTGCCTCAGTTCAAGAAGATACTTCTATTCATGTAATTGAAACTATTGAAATTGACCTGGGTCAGTATTCCCCTGGTAATTTAACACGTAAGCTTAGTCAGCTTTACGAAGAGGGAGAATTTCAGTTACCAATTGCCGTTAATTCAATCACCAACGCAGCCGGAGAAACTCTACCAAGTCGGGATATTGAAAATTCAGGTACCCATCAACTATCAATATCAGCCGGACCTAGTTCCAACGCTGTCTTTAGCGGTCTTCAAAAACTTGTTATTGACTACACTGTAGAAGCAGCCGGTTCACACATAAAAGGCACATCAACAGACCACGTCTTCTTAAACGTTACCGGTGATAGCTGGCCCATGACCATTGAACATGCTGATGTAGAACTAACTTTGCCATCAGCAAGCCAAGTAGAAAACAATTCAGCTGAATGCACTCTCGGAAACTCCATACTTCCCGTTTATTGCACCGCCACCGTGGTTGATGAAAAAACCTTTGCCTATTCAGCAGATTATATTGCAGCTGGTGACAGCATGACGGTTGCAGCAGACTTCACAACTGGCATAGTTACGATTCCAGCTAGTTTAACTGTGATGGCCACTCCATTTAGGCACACAGATCTAACCGTTACCTCAGAGCATGGCAACGCAGTTAGTGGTACCGGCATAATTCATACCAGACTTGCTCCAGGCACTTACAGTATCAGCGGCAAGCGTTGGGGTTACCACGATTTACAAACCTCAGTTGTATTAGAAACCGGGAGTTCAAAAAATGTTTATCTAGATCTAAAGATGACATTATTAAACCAACTACTCACCTTTGTACTTCCCGTAGTCTTGGCACTTGCCCTCAGTGTAGCTCTATGGTGGTTCTGGTGGAAGCGCGGTCGAGACCCCAAGGGTCGGGGCACAATCATAGCTCAATACGAACCACCCGATAATTTAGATCCCGGCGAGGTCGGTGTTATACACAAAAGCCTTGCTCATAAAAAAGATATCTCCGCGGAAATAATTCAGCTCGCTATTCGGGGATACATCAAGATTAAACAAGGCGATAAAGAAAGTTCTATCAAGGGACTGCGTGGAAAATATGACTATACTTTTGTGAAACTTAAAAATGGGCGAAAGGACCCCGCTCTTAAGTCCTATCAAGAGAAGATTTTTACCGCAATTTTTCCAAGGGACACCACCACCGAAAAAAAGTTGTCTCAACTTAGAGAGAAATTTTACTCTCACGTTCCTGCAATCAACAAAGATATTTACAAAAGCCTCACCGAAGCTGGTTACTTTCCAAGGAGGCCAGATAGGGCCCGGGCTTTGTGGATTACCGCTGGAATAATTTGCGCTCTGTGTATTGCTGGAATATTTGCCGGACTGGGAATGGTGACTGAAAACTATTACTACTTTGCAGGCCTGGTTCCTACTATCGAAGCTTTTATAGTTTCTTTAGTAATGCCAAAGCGCACAAAGGCAGGAGCCTTAGCAGCTGAGCACATTGAGGGATTTAAACGTTTTCTCTCTACTACAGAAAAGGCCAGGTTGGATTTTCACAATGCTCCAGCAACCTACAAAGAACTTTTTGAACGCTACTTACCATATGCCATCGTGCTAGGCGTTGAAAATAAGTGGGCTGCCCAATTTGAAGGTCTATTTGAAGATGAATCAGTCAGTTGGTTTGATGGGACTGACCATCTCAGCGTCATCGCTATCACCCACGCCATGTCTAGTTTCAGCAGCTCTGCCAGCAGTACTATATCTTCTTCGCCTTCCAGCAGTGGGGGTAGCGGTGGTGGTTTTTCTGGGGGTGGCTTTGGTGGAGGCGGGGGCAGCAGCTGGTGATCAACAAAGGGGCAAGCGCATTGCAACAGCCAGACACCTAATATATACTTTCACCGATTAACCAATATTCAAATGGAGTTTAAAAGAATTCAAACAATCGCGTTTTTTGGCCTACTGCTCGGAGTAACCACTGTGTTTCTCTGGATGATTTTTCCTTATATTTTTGCACTGTTCTGGGCGGCGGTAATTTCTGTTATTTTTTATCCCATCCACAACCGAATTCTAAGGGTGGTCAAGAGCACTGACGCTGCA
>Ga0210019_1001105_pt1 | contig 30031 bp, 27 predicted proteins | sample CryGeyCG2114_020_2_FD_183969 | JGI IMG/M metagenome (GOLD analysis project Ga0210019, IMG submission 183969) | Groundwater microbial communities from aquifer - Crystal Geyser CG11_big_fil_rev_8/21/14_0.20 (SPAdes) (version 2) | ecosystem: Environmental > Aquatic > Deep subsurface > Groundwater ...
AAAAAGCGCGCGCTGCCGGGGATCGCGTATGCGGCGGTCGAGGTGGAGCGGGTAGGTCAGCGCCGGGCGCGGGTCGCGCGACGGCGAGTGAGAGGGCGTGTCGGCCGGCGGTAGCCGGCGACGGAACTTTCGGTTTCCCACAACCGCACCGCGCTGACTGGGAAGCCTTGCGAGACTGCGTAGTCGAAGATCAGCTTCGCGATCGCTTCAGCGGTCGGATTGGCCTCGATCAGAAAGATCGGCTCGCCCAGCCGGCGCAGTGTCGATGCCGCCGGGTCCTTGCGGCAGAGGATCATCTTGTGGTCGAGCTGCTGGTCGATCCAGGTCTGAATCACCTGCTTGATCTCTCCGAAGTCCCACACCATCCCCCGGCGATCCAGCGACGCGCTTTCCAGCTCGATTTCGACGGTGCCGTTGTGGCCGTGCAAGTAGCGGCACTTGCCCGCGTAGTTCAGCAAGCGGTGGCCGTAGCAGAACCGGATCGTCTTCGTCACGCTGTACATCAGGCGATGAGTTGTCCGCCGTCCACAAATACGACACTTCCCGTCATGAAGTCCGTTCCCTCGATGAGGAAGCAGACGGTGTTGGCGATGTCCTGCGGGCTGCCCCAGCGCTTCAAGGGCACGCGCTTGGCGACCCGCGCGCGAAGTGCTGCCGACATGCCAGGCGGCGGCAGGATCGGGCCGGGCGCGATGGCGTTGACCTGCACGTGAGGCGCGAGCTCTTTCGCGAGCGCTTTCGTGAGCCCGATGACGCCGGCTTTCGACACGCAGTAGGGCAGGTAATCGCGGTAGGGGCGCACGCCGGCCCAATCCGCGATGTTGATGATCTTGCCACGCCGCTGCCGTTGCATGAGCCGGCCGGCTGAAAGCGCACACAGGAACGGCCCCTTCAAGTTCGCATCCAGCTCCTGGTCCCAGTCCCGCTCGGTCAGCTGCGTAAACGGCGTGCGCGTGAAGCGCGCCGCGCTGTTCACCAGGACGTCCAACCGTCCAAAGCGCCGGTGGACCTGGCGGATGAGCCGGTTCGCGTCCGCGGCGGAGGCGAGGTCCGCGCGGAAGGCCTGCGCCTCCACGCCGTGCTGGCGCAAGGCGACCACGGTGCGCTGTGCCTCGGCCGCTGAGGAGCGATACGAGATGGCGATGTGCGCGCCCCGCTGGGCGACCGCCATGGCGATGGCGTGGCCGACGCGTTTTGCACCGCCGGTGACAAGGACAACATGGTCTTGGAGTGTCATGTGGGGAGCCTGAATGGGAGGGTTACGAAGAGCCGCGGCGCTGCTGGAGCTGTTCGCACATCTGGTTGATCGCCTTGGCCAGGTCCTCCAAGGCGTCACCCTGGCGCAGCACGATGCGCTGCGAGTAGTCTCCGCTGCCGATGGCTTCGAGCGTGCGCTTGATGCGGCTCATGGGACCGACGATGCGGTGGCTCTGCCGGATGCCCAGGATCAGGACGATGGGGATCGCGATGAGCAGCTCGGTGAGCAGGGTCACGGCGATGGTGATGAGGCAATAGATGAACGTGTGCTGGGGAAGGTTGGGATCGGAGAGGCTGCCCATAATCAGGGCGGTGGCGATGAGGGAACTGATGACCGCCACGCCGAGGACCACCATGAAGATGCGGGTGACGAACCGCAACTGGTACTGGCGGTCCACTAAGAACTGCTTGCGCCGATACGGACGCTCAGCAGAGTCCATGTCGCTGGCTAGTATAGCATATCTAGGGATGTGTCAAGAAGTTGCGGGGCTCGCTTCCTGCGCGGGCCCCGGCCGCCTGCTCGCGCTGGCGCGGGCCCCGCGGTCAGCCTCGCCGGACTGACCCCGCACACTTCGCTCGCCAGCTTGCTACGGGCACCGGGCCTACCTCTCGGAAACATCCCGTGTCCTGCCGCCGGCGACTGGGGTCGTTGACTTTTGGGGCATGCTTTGTTACGCTCGGTCTATTCCTTCCTGATGCCCCCCAGCCGTTCGACGATCGGAGTGCTCATCAGCGGTGGCGTGGACAGCGCCGTCTTGCTGGACCGGCTGCTCAGGCAAGGCTGCCGGGTGCAACCGATCTACGTGCGCTGCGGTTTTCGGTGGGAAGCGGCCGAGTTGCGCCATCTGCGCCGGCTATTGCACGCTCTGCACCGGAAGGCGCTCAAGCGGCTGATGATCCTGGACGTGCCGTTACGCTCAGCCTACGGCCCCCACTGGAGCTTCGGGGGCGCGCGGGTGCCTGGAGCGCGCAGCACGGACGCTGCGGTCTACTTGCCCGGGCGCAACGCGCTCCTGCTCAGCCACGCGGCGGTGGCTTGCGCGCAGCGAGGGATTGATCACCTTGCGCTGGGCATCTTGAAAAGCAATCCGTTTGGCGATGCTTCACCGCAGTTCCTGCGGCAGATGGCGAGCGCGCTGACGCTGGCACTCGGGCGCCGCGTGCGCATCCTGACGCCGCTGCGCCAGATGAGCAAAGCGCGCGTGATTCAATCGGGGCGCGGGGTGCCGCTGGCGCTGACGTTTTCGTGCATCAATCCTCGAGGAGACAGGCACTGCGGCATGTGCAATAAGTGCGCAGAACGGCAACGGGCGTTTCGACAAACAGGTTTGAGGCCATCATGAGCGTCTATCGGGGCGGTGTGGGCCAGTGGTCATGGTTGTTGCACCGCGTCACCGGCGTCGGGGTCCTGGTCTTCCTTCTCTTGCACATCGTCGATACCGCGCTCGTGATCCTTGGACCGGAGCATTACGACGCCATCATCCAGCTCTACCGGCATCCGGCCTTCCGCGTCATGGAAGTGGGGTTGTTCGCCTCCCTGTTGTTCCACGCCATCAACGGCGTGCGCATCATCCTCATGGACTTCTGGGTGGACCTGATGCGCTTCCACCGGCAATTCTTCTACGCGCAAATGGCGATCCTCGCCGTCCTCATGGTCCCGGTGACATGGCTGATGCTCAAGCCGGTGTTCTTCAAATGACGCTCAGCGCCTCCTACAGCCGCCCGCGCCCGACTCGAGGATTCGAGGCCTGGTCGTGGATCTTCATGCGCGTTTCCGGATTGGTGCTGCTGTTCCTGGCGCTCGGCCACATGGTGCTGATGCATCTCATCCACAACGTGGATGAGATCAACTACGCGTTCGTCGCGAATCGCTATGCCGGGTGGCTGTGGCGCTTTTATGATTTGTCCTTGCTGGTGCTCGCCCTCATCCACGGCATCAACGGCGCGCGGGTCCTCATCGACGACTACGTGCACAAGCCCGCCGCGCACCGCGCCACGCTCGCCGCGCTCTACCTCGTCTCCGGCACGCTCCTGCTCCTCGGCGCCTACGTGGCGCTGTTCTTCAAGCCGGTGCCGGTCTGATGGCGCGCCAGGTCATCCACCACGAGTACGACGCGGTGATCGTCGGGGCCGGGGGTGCTGGCCTGATGGCCGCGCTCGAAGCGTCCAAGCGCTGCCGGGTGGCGGTCGTGAGCAAGCTGTATCCCACCCGCTCGCATACCGGCACCGCGCAAGGCGGCATCGGCGCGGCGCTAGGCAACCTCGAGCCGGACTCGTGGGAATGGCATATGTTCGACACGGTCAAAGGCGGCGACTATCTCCCGGACCAAGACGCCGTGGAGGTGATGTGCCGCGAGGCGATCGACGTCGTGTACTCCCTGGAGCACATGGGGCTGCCGTTTAACCGCACCCCCGAAGGGAAGATCGATCAGCGACGCTTCGGCGGCCATACCATGGAGCTGGGCAAAGCCCCGGTGCGCCGCGCGTGCTACGCGGCCGACCGCACCGGCCACATGATCCTGCAAACGCTCTACCAGCAATGCATCAAGCAAGGCGTGGCGTTCTTCGACGAGTTCCATCTGACCGACGTGCTGGTCAGCGGAGGGCGTTGTGCCGGCGTGGTCGCGCTGTGCCTGGCGACGGGCGAGCTGCATTGCTTTCGCGCCAAGGCGGTGCTGCTGGCCACCGGCGGGTTCGGGCGCATGTTCAAAGTGACCTCGAACGCCCACACGCTCACCGGGGATGGCTGCTCGATCGTGTTCCGCCGCGGGGTGCCGCTGGAGGATATGGAGTTTTTCCAGTTCCATCCGACCGGCATCTACAAGCTGGGCATCCTGGTGACCGAAGGGGCTCGCGGCGAGGGCGGGGTGCTGCTCAACGGCAAGGGCGAGCGGTTCATGGAGCGCTACGCGCCGACGATGAAAGATCTTGCGCCTCGCGATATGATCAGCCGCGCGATCTACCGCGAAGTCCAGGAAGGGCGGGGCGTTGACGGCAAAGATTACGTGCACCTGGATCTGACGAAGCTGGACCCTGACGTGGTCGAGCGCAAATTGCCGGACATCACCGACTTCGTGCGCACGTACCTGGGCGTGGATCCGGTGAAGGAGCTGGTGCCGGTGCAGCCGACCGCCCACTACGCGATGGGCGGCATCCCGACCAATACGAATGCGCAGGTGGTTGCGGATGCAAAAAACTCCGTACTGACCGGGCTGTATGCAGCCGGGGAGTGTGCGTGCGTCTCCGTGCACGGCGGCAACCGGCTGGGAACCAACTCGTTGGTGGACATCGTCGTCTTCGGTCGGCGCGGCGGGCGCCACATCGCCGAGTCGGTTGGTAAGATGGAGCTGCCGCCGCTGCCCTCCGATGCGCTGAGCCGCTCGCACGAAGAGATCGGCCGCCTCACGTCGAACCTGGGTGGTGAGTCGGCCGCGGCGATCCGTACCGAGCTGCAGCAGGTAATGATGGACCGCGTCTCGGTCTACCGCGAAGAGACAGGGCTGAAGGAAGCGTTGGCGACCATTTCCACGCTTCGCAGCCGCTATCGAAAGGTCGAAGTCGAGGACCGCAGCTTGAGCTACAATACGGAATTGCAGGAAGCGCTGGAGCTGGGCTACCTGCTGGATCTGGCCTGGGCCACGACCGTCGGAGCGCTGGCGCGCACGGAATCGCGCGGGGCGCACAGCCGGGAGGATTTCCCCAAGCGCGATGACGCCAACTGGCTGAAGCACTCGCTGGCGTTTGCGACGGACGGCAACATCAAGCTCGACTACAAGCCCGTGTCGATCACACGCTTCCAACCCAAAGAGCGCATCTACTGATGCAGATTCGCATCAAGATCAAGCGGTACAACCCGGAGCGCGAGCCTAAGGAGCAGTGGCGCGAATATGCCGTCGAAGCCGATCCGATGGACCGCGTGCTGGACGCGCTGCACGCGGTCAAGTGGCAGCGCGACGGCAGCCTGGCCTTCCGGCGCTCCTGCGCGCACGGCATCTGCGGTTCGGATGCGATGATGATCAACGGCCGCAACCGTCTGGCCTGCAAGGTGCTCATCAAGGACCTCAAGCAGCCCATCACCATTGAGCCGATGCGGGGGTTTCCGGTGCTGAAGGACCTCATCGTGGACATGACGCGCTTTTTCGAGAAGTACCGCCAGGTCAAGCCCTACCTTATCAACGACACGCCGGAGCCGAAGACCGAGCGGCTGCAAAGCCCCGAGGACCGCGAGCGCTACGACGACACCACGAAGTGCATCCTGTGCGGGGCGTGCACGACCGCCTGCCCGTCGTTTTGGGCGAACAAGGAGTACGTCGGGCCGGCTGCGATTGTCCAGGCGCACCGCTTCCTCTTCGACAGCCGCGACCACGGCGCGGCCGAGCGCAAGCCGGTGCTGGATGACACCATGGGCGTGTGGCGCTGTCGGACGATCTTCAGCTGCACCGATGCCTGCCCGCGCGGCATCCAAGTCACCAAAGCGATCGGGGAAGTGAAGAAGCTGCTCGCCACGGGCGGCCCTCCGCCAGCCACCGCAGTTCCGAAGCCATCGTGATTTCTTCGTCTTTCGTTGCGGGCCCGATGTCGTTGACAATCCCTGTCGGACGCCGCTATCCTAGCTCGCGTTGATGTCCACTCTCCGGATCGGCTTTCTTGGCCTTGGCACCATGGGTGCGCCCATGGCGATGAATCTTCTGAAGGCCGGTTTCCGCGTGCAGGTGTGGAACCGGACCGCATCCAAGGCTGAGCCGTTCGCCAAGCAGGGCGTGAAAGTGGGTAAGAGCCCTGCGCACGTCGCGGCAGAGTCCGACATCGTCATCACGATGGTGTCGCAGCCCAAAGACGTTGAGCAGGTAGCACTCGGCCCGGATGGCGTGGTCGATGGCATCAAGCCGGGCGCGATGTACGTCGACATGAGCACCGTCTCGCCATCCGCCTCGCGCAAGCTCGCCGGGGGCGTGACCACGAAGCAGGCGGAGTTTCTCGATGCGCCGGTCGTCGGCTCAAAAGGTCCGGCGACCGAAGGCGCGCTGGTGATTCTCGTCGGCGGACTGCCCTCGACGCTTGAGCGCTGCCGCCCGGTTCTCTCGGCGATGGGCAAGACAATCATCCACGCCGGGGGCGTGGGCGCCGGCTCCACGCTGAAGCTGGCGACCAACTTGATGCTGGCGCATTTGGCGGCCGGGTTCGCCGAGGGGTTGTTGTTGGTGCAGCGCGCCGGCCTTGAGCCCAAGAAATACCTTGAGGTGCTGGAGGCCAGCACCTTCCGCTCGCCCTGGTATCAGACCAAGGGGGCGGGCATGATCAAACGCGATTTTTCCACGCACTTCGCCCTGAAACATATGTACAAAGACGTGCGATTAATGGGAGAGCTGGGACTGGACACCAAGACCGCGCTGCCGATCACCAAAGCGATCGAGCAGCTCTTCGCCCAATCCGAAGCGGCCGGCAAGGCAGAGGCCGACTACTCGGCAATCCTGGCGTTTCTCGAGGAGCGTTCCAGCTGATGAAAAAGGCCCGATTGAGCGGATCGCAGCAGGAGAAGCTCTCGCCGCTGCGCACCGATGTGCGCTTCCTCGGCGAGCTGCTGGGGCAGGTCTTGATCCGGCAGGAAGGGCAGGCCTTCTTCGACATCGAAGAGCGCATCCGCTTGCGGGCGATTGCGATCCGCCGGGGCCACAACAGCGGCTCGGACGCATCGCTGCGCCGGCTGCTGGACCAACTGCCCATCGAAACCGCCGAGCGCATCATCCGTGCCTTCTCGGTCTACTTCCAGCTCGTCAACATCGCGGAAGAGAACCATCGCGTGCGCCGCAAGCGCTACTACGAGTCGCTGCCGGGTTTCCACCCGCAGCGCGGCTCGATCGAAGATGTCGTCCACCGGCTGCACGCCGCGCGCGTCCCGTATGAGACGCTGGTCAAGCGCGCGGCGGATCTCTCGATCGTCTTGGTCCTCACCGCGCACCCCACGCAAGCGCTGCCGCCCGCGATTCTCACAAAGCACCGGGAAATCTGGAATTTGTTGATGCACCGGCAGCTCATGAATCCGGTTCCGAAGGAGGCCGAGGCGATCGCCGAGGAGCTCCTGGAGCGCATCATGGGACTGTGGCAGACCGATGAGCTACGCTCGGCGCGCCCCACCATTCAAGATGAGGTCGAGCAGGGGCTGTATTACCTGTCGTCCGTGCTCTACGACGCGCTGCCGGACGTGATCCTCGCCTTTCGCGAGGAAGTCCGGCGCGTGTACGGCCGCGTGATGCCGCTGAGCACCCTGGTGCGGTTCGGCAGCTGGATCGGCGGCGACAAGGACGGCAACCCGAATGTGACCCACGAGTCGCTGCGCTGGGCGCTCTTCCGCTACCGGCAGGCGATCCTCGCGAAATATCTGTCGTCGCTGGAGCAGCTCCAAGAACAGCTGACCCAGTCCGACCAGTTGTGCCGCATCCTGCCGGCCTTCCTGCGCTCGGTGGCGCACGACCGGCGCAGTTTTCCGGCGCTGGTAGAATCGCTGGACACCAAGTACCCGCATCAGCCGTACCGCCAGAAACTGGCGATCATGATCCACCGGTTGCGCCAGGTCGCCCGCTCGCCGTCGGAAGGCGAGCCCGGCTATCATAGCGTGCAGGAATTCCTGCGCGACCTGCTGTTCTTGCAGCGCAGCCTGCGCAGCCACCGCGCCGATCCGATCGCCGAGCGCGACGTGGCCAAGCTGATCCTCCAGGTGTCGCTCTTCGGGTTTATCTTTACGCGATTGGACGTGCGCGAGCACAGCCAGCGCCACCTGGCGGCCTTCAGCGAGCTAGCCCAAGGCCATGGATTAGTGGAAGGCGATCCCGGGGCGATGACCGAGGCCCAGCGGCGCGCCATGCTCGATCAGTTGCTCGCACAGCCCCGCTACATCGAGCTGCTCAAGGACTGCTCGCCGGCTACGCGGGAGGTCATTCGCACCTTCCAAGTCATGGCGGAGCACCTGGAGCATATCGATCCGGAGGCGATCGACGGCTACATCATCAGCATGACCCACCATCCCAGCGACGTGCTGATGGTGCTGTGGTTTTTCCAGCAAAGCGATCTGTTCCGCCGCACGACGCGCGGGTGGTGGAGCGGGGCGAACATCATTCCGCTCTTTGAGGGGTTGGACGACCTGCGGCGCTCGCACGAGACTATGGCCGCGCTGTTCCAGCACCCGGTGTACCGCCAGCACCTGAATGCGCGCGGCCGGTTCCAGCAGGTGATGCTGGGCTACTCCGATTCCAACAAAGACGGCGGGTTTTTGCCGGCCAACTGGGAGCTGTACCAGGCGCAGCGCCGGCTGCACGCGGTGGCGAAAGCGCACCGCGTGCGCTTGCAGCTCTTTCACGGCCGCGGCGGCACCATCGGCCGCGGCGGTGGGCCGCTGCATCAAGCGATCCTCGCGCAGCCGCGCGGCACGCTGGAGGGCCGCATCAAGATCACCGAGCAAGGGGAAGTGGTGGCCGCCAAATACGTCAATCCCGCCATTGCGGCGCGCAACCTCGAGCTGGTGCTGGCCGCGGTGCTGGAAGCGACCTTGATGGCGCCGAAGGCGCCGGGGAAAATCGCGCGGTGGGAAGAGGCGATGGAACATCTCTCCCAGGCGGCCTGGAGCCGCTACCGGCAGGTCGTGTACGACGATCCGGAGTTCGTGACGTATTTCGAGCAGGCGACCCCGATCGATGCGATCAGCGAGTTCCGCATCGGCTCGCGCCCGGCCCGGCGGACGTTCTCGAGCCGCATCGAGGATTTGCGCGCGATCCCGTGGGTGTTCAGTTGGACGCAAAGCCGCCAGCTGCTGCCGAGCTGGTTCCCATTCGGCTCGGCGGTCGACACCTTCATGCGCGGCCAGCGCGGCGGGATGGCTCTGCTGCAGCGCATGTACGAAGAGTTCGCCTGGTTTCACGTCATGGTCGAGTTCATGCAGATCAGCCTCGGCATGGCGGACATGCGTATTGCCCGGCACTACGCGGCACTGACCCGTTCGCGCACACTGGGGCGGAGGATCTTCGGGGAGTTGGAAGAGGAGTTCCGGCGCTCGCGCGCAGCGGTGCTGGCGATCACCCGCCAGCGCTCACTGCTTGACAGCAACTACGTGCTGCAAAACGCGATCCGGTTGCGCAACCCGTACGTCGACCCCATCAGCCTGCTGCAGGTGCGCTTCCTGAAGCGCCGCCGCCGCAGCAGCGGCCGCGCGCGCAAGCGATTGGACCGTCCGCTTGCGCTGACCATCAACGGCATCGCGGCCGGCATGCGCCACACCGGGTAGACGGACCCGCAAGCCGGAGCTTAGGAAAGCGACTGCGAGGACTGCTGCAACTTGAACGCAGTCTCGTAAGCGTACCAGAGTGCAAGCCAGGTGAATATTTCAGGGTACAGCTTTAAACCCGCCCCACTCAGCGCCAGCCAGGCATAGCCGCCCACCAAACCTGCCAGCGTCCGCCGGATAGGCAACGATGGCACCTTCCACGCAATCAAGCCGGCCCAACCAGCAAAGCCTGCTGCAAAGGTGCCTTGAATCAGCAGGACGAATAACCGTCGCAGTTCCGTAGGTGCAATCAAAAGCGCCGCGTAGGCTATGAGGAGAGGGCTGCTGCGGATCAGCAATATTCTTGGCGACATGCGGGGATCGCGCAGCAGCTGATCCACGGCGAAGATGCCGGGTAACATCAAACCTACCAACCAGATACGATGCCCCAAGCCTAGGTAGTCAAAAGTCGCCGCCGTCGCGAATTGCGCCAAGCACACGTACCGGAAGATTAGCGCCAGGCCACAGCCGAGGAGAAGCCATCTGAGCCATCCAGGAGAGGCATGTCGATAGGATGACATCGCCAACAGCGCCAGGCCGCTGGCGAGTCCCAGCAAAAATAGGTCGGTGCCGGCCAGGGGCGGCATGGGGAGAATCAGCGAAAGCGGGCGGGTTCCTGTGCGGCGTGGAAATGGGTGACGAGGGCGTAGCCGCCGAAGAGCGCGGCGGTGAAGGTCAGATCACCGAAGAACGTGCCGCGGAAGAAGGGAATGGCGGCGACGTAACATTGCCAGAGGCCGTCTAGCGTGCGCGGATACAGCTCGCCGACCAGCCACACGCCGAAGTTGGAGATGAGGAAGAAGCTGACGGAGCCCATCAATCCGGCCGCCGCGATGCGCCCCGCCGTCACCCGCTGTCTCACCCACCAGCCGAGCGCGCCGGTCAGCGCAAAGGCGGCCCAGGTGAAGGGCACCGTGTTATGCCACAGCAGGACGACATCGGTCACGGCAAGAATTGCCAGCGGCAGCACGATGGCCCATCGTCGCGGCAGATAGGTGCCCGCAAACAGGGCGATCGCCATCACCGGCGTGGCGTTCCAGGGATGCGGAATCAGGCGGGAGACGATGCCTAGGACGGTCAAGCTAAGGATCAATCGCATGTCAGCCTCCAAGTGGTCCTATCTTAACATAGGTAGGGCGCACTCGCACAAGCCCCTGCAGCTTGTGGTCAGCTCTCCGTTTGCGGGTGACGCGGCGGGCCGGACCCGCCACACGTGACCACTACCCGGTCGCCGGCGGGAGGACGCGGGATGTTTCCGAGAGGGAGGCCCGGAGGCGCCCTGCGTCTCGTCAGCGCCGCGAGGGAGGGTTCCCCGAGGGAACAGCCCGCGGCCCAAGCCGCCGGCGAGGCCCATGCCGCTGCAAACGAAGACATTACCCAACTTGTTGCCGCACAGGTGGGTATGGTAAGGTAGTGCTATCATGCCTCGCGCAGACATCAAACAGCGCAATATGTTAGGCCTCCTGCTCGTTGAACGAGGACTGATTTCCCGCGAACAGCTGGACCATGCGCTGGCAGAGCACAAGCGCACCGGCGAGTATCTGGGAAGCAGCCTCGTGCGGCTGGGGTTTCTCACCATCGACCAGCTGCTGCCGGTGCTGGCGGAGCAGGTCGGCATGCCCTATGTGAAGCTGGCTGATGTGCGCATCTCGCCGCAAGCGCTCGCCAAAGTGCCGCCGAAGTTCGCCAGCCACTACCGGCTGATCCCGCTCTCCTTCTCGGAAGACCTGCTTCAAATCGCCATCGCCGACCCCTTCGACATCCAGACGCTGGACGAGCTGCGGCTGATTCTCGATTGCGAGATCAAGCCGGTCCTGGCGAACCCGCGCGAGATCCAGGAGGCGATCCAGCGGCACTACGGGTTGGGCGCCTCCGCGGTTGAGCGGATGCTTGACTCCGGCACGCGCCTTGAAACCGCGCGCGTGAGCGCGACGGAAGACCTCACCGCCAAGGCCGATGAAGCGTCCGTCATTTCCTTCGTCAATCAGCTCATGCTCTCGGCGGTGCGGGAGCGCGCCACCGACATCCACATCGAGCCGTTCGATCAGGTGATGCGCATCCGCCAGCGCGTCGACGGCGTCATGTACGAAATCCCGATCCCGCCGGACCTCGTGAAGCTCCACCAGGCGATCGTCTCGCGCATCAAGGTCATGGCGCAGCTCGACATCGCCGAGCGCCGGCTGCCGCAGGACGGCCGCATCAAAGTCCGCATCGAGGGCCAGGAGCTGGACCTGCGCATTTCGGTGCTGCCGACGACCTTCGGGGAGTCGGTCGAGGTGCGCATCCTCTCCTCGCAGATGCTCTTCAGTCTGGAGCAGCTCGGCCTGGACGGCGAGCGGCTGGACATGCTGGTGCGGTTGATCCAAAAGCCGCACGGCATCATCTTCGTCACCGGGCCGACCGGTTCCGGCAAGACGACGACGCTCTATGCCTGCCTCTCGAAGCTCAACGTCCCCAATGTGAAGATCCTGACGATCGAAGACCCGATCGAATACCAGATCTCCGGCATCACCCAGCTGCAGGTGCATCCGAAAATCGGCTTCTCCTTCGCGGCGGGGTTGCGCTCGATGCTGCGCCACGACCCGGACATCATGATGGTCGGCGAGGTGCGCGATCCGGAAACCGCCGAGATCACCATCCGCAGCGCGCTGACCGGCCATCTCGTCTTCTCGACGCTGCACACCAACGACGCCGCTGGCGGCGTCACCCGGCTGCTGGACATGTCGATCGAGCCGTACCTGGTGGCGTCCTCGGTGCTCTGTTTCATCGCGCAGCGCCTGGTGCGCGTGGTCTGCCCCGCGTGCGCGGAAGACCGGCCCGCCGGGCCTGGGCTGCGCGAGGAGTTTGGGCTCACCGGCGACGTCCCAAAGACGTTGCGCTACGGGCGCGGCTGCCCCGCATGCAAGGGCACCGGATACAAAGGCCGCACCGCGATCTACGAGTTCCTTCCGCTCAATGAGCGCATCCAGCAGCTCATCCTTCAGCGCGCGTCCTCCCACGACATCGCCCATGCCGCCATCCAGACCGGCCAGATGCGCACGTTGCGGCAGGACGGCTGGCGCAAGATCCAGCAGGGCGTGACCACTCCGGAAGAAGTGCTGCGCGTGACGTAATTCGTGTTATACTCGTCGAGAAATGCCGCGTTTTACTTATCGCGCCAAGGATCAGAGCCTCCACGTGATCGAAGGAACGATCGAGGCTGAAAGCGAAGCGGCCGCGATCAGCCGCCTCGGCAGCGAAGGGGTTTTTCCCATCACGCTCGCCGAAATCGGCACCTCCGCCTCCTCACCGCTTCGCTGGCTGCCCACCCGCGTCTCACAACGCACCCTCGCGTACACGACCCGCCAGCTCGCCGATCTGCTGGCCGGAGGCTTGCCGCTCCTCAATGCGCTGAACCTGCTGGCCCGCCAAACCGAGCAGGCGCCGCTGCGCCGCGTCATCGAAGCGCTCGCCGCATCGGTGCGGGATGGCCGCTCCTTCAGCGACGCGCTCTCAGAATTCCCCGGCGTATTTCCGCCGCTCTACCGCAGCATGGTCAGAGCTGGCGAAGTGAGCGGCGGGTTGGAGGCCACGCTCGCCAGGCTCGCGGAGTTGGGAGAGCACGAAGCGGAGCTGCGCAGCAAAGTCGTCGGCGCGGCGGCGTATCCCTGCTTTATCCTCTGCGTGGCGGCGGCGATGACCATCTTTTTGCTCTCGTACGTCATTCCGAAGTTGTCACTGGTGTTCTTGGAAGCCGGCCAAGCGCTCCCATTGCCGACGAGGTTCCTGCTGGCGGTCAGCCATCTGTTTACGCAGTGGTGGTGGGCGCTGGCGCTGGTAGCCGTGGGGCTCCTGTGGCTCTTGCGCCAGAGCTACGTCAGCGCACGCGGCCGCGCCGTGATCGATCGCGCCGCGCTGGCATTGCCGGCGGCCGGCGTGTTGGTGCGCAAGCTGGAGACAGCGCGCTTCACCCGCAACCTGGGCACGATGGTGTCGCAGGGCGTGCCCATCCTGCAGGCGCTGGATGTCGTGGCGAATAACGTGGGCAACGCGGTGCTGCGGCGCTCGGTGTCGGTGATCAGCGACAATGTGCGCGAAGGCGCGAGCTTGGCCAGCGCGCTGTCCGCGACCGGGCAGTTCCCGGTGTTCGTCAGCAACATGATCGCCGTCGGGGAAGAGTCAGGCACGGTGGACGGCGCGCTGCTGAAAATCGCCTCGACGTATGAGCGGGAGGTCGATCGCGTCATCCGGACATTGACGACGTTGTTGGAGCCGTTATTGCTGTTGGGCGTGGGAGGGATCGTGATGTGCATCGTGCTGGCGATGTTGTTGCCGGTGTTTCAAATTGAGTTGGTGGTGCAATGAGTCGCCGGGGTTTCACGCTCGTCGAAATGATGCTCGTGGTCGTCATCATCGGCGTGCTGGCCGCGATGGTCGTGCCCCGGTTGGCCAGCCGTCCGCAGCAGGCCAAGATCGCCCGGGCCAAAGCGGACCTGGGCGTCATCGGGCAGTCCATCGATCTGTTCCATTTCGATATGGACGGCTACCCGGAACAGCTCCAGGATCTTGTCACCCGACCGTCCGGCGATACCGACGAGCGCTGGAGCGGGCCGTACCTCAAAGGAGGCGTGCCGAAAGATCCGTGGGGACGGCTGTACGTGTTCAATAAGAAGGCCAGCGAGGGAAGCCCCGACTACGAACTGTATTCGCTCGGTCCCGACGGCCAGCCGGGCAACGACGACGTCAAGCTCGAGTGACACGCCCCCACGGCTTCACGCTCCTTGAGCTGGTGATCGTCACCGTGGTCATCACCATCCTCCTCTCCGTTACGATCCCCCGATTTCACCACACCACCACCCGCCTGCGGGTTGAGCAGGCGGCGTTCGAATGCGCTCAACTGCTGCGCACCGCGCATGCGCGAGCGGTCGCCGAAAGCCATCAGGTCGTGTGGGTGTGGGACGGGACCGCGCGCCGCATCCAGCTCTATGACGTGCGGTCCACCGCGGGCGAACGGCTCGTGGGCGCGCCGGTCGGCGAGCGGCTCTCCGCCAGCGTGCCGATCGATGACAGCGTTGAGATCCTCGTGGTTCGAGACGAGCAGGCGCTGAGTTGCAGTGAAGCAGGCGACCCGACCGGATGCTCGGCGTGCAGCTGCATTCATTTCGCGCCTGACGGCACCGCGGAAGACGGCACCGCGGCTCCTGTCATCGTGCGCCTGGTCTCCGAACGCCGCACATACACCGTGACCGTAGATGCGCCGACCAGCCAAGTGGCTCTCCTTTCAAGGCCTGCTGCTCCTTGAAGCCATCCTCTCGGTGATCGTCATCACCGCCGGGTTGGTGTTCGTCAGCCGCGCTCTGTCCAGCCAGCTGAACACCTTGCGCCTATTGGAGGAGCGGGACGTCATGGCATCGCTCGCCCAGGCCAAGCTGGCGGAACTGGAAAGTGCCCGCACCAGCGGCCGGCCGATCCCGCCGGAGGCGGAAGGCGCGTTCGATGCGCCGCATGAGCGGTTCATCTGGTCGGTGTCCGCCATCGCGCGCGAGGTGCCCGCCGGAGAGCTCCCCCTGAGCGAGGTCGTGCTGAGGGTCGGCAAGGAACTCACCCCGAAGGCCGGCGCGCGCCTGTCCGCCGTGTGGCCGGGAAGCTGGGTTCCGGCCGAATGGCCCTCGCAATAACCATGAGAACCGCAAAAGGATTTACGCTCGTTGAATTGCTGATCGCCGCGACGATGATCGCGATCCTCTTTGTCGGCATTGCGGCCCACCTGCGAGGGGGGCTGACGGTCTGGCGGCGGGCGACGGACCATGGGGAAGCCGCACAGCGCATGCGCGTGGCGCTCGACCGACTGGAGCGAGACGTTGTCCATGCGATTGTGTATGATGATCGCAAGGAACGGTACGGAGCGGACGGGCTGCTGCCCTTGCCGGGTTTCGGCTCAGGCGAGTTGCGCTTTTTCACCCAGACCGTGACGCGTTCCGGCTACCCGCCGTCGCTGCGGTTGGTGACGTATCAGTGCAGCCCATCGAGCGCCACACCGGGATTGTGGCGCACCAGCCAGGCCATCGCTGAAGCGCGTGGAAATATCGCACCCACGCCGGAAGCGATGCTGCCGGAGTGCGCAGAACTGTCATTACGCTACGCGTTTCAGCTTAGCGAAAGCTCGGAAGCCCCCTCGGTGATGGACTGGCGCCCGACGTGGCCGGATGATCCGAATGAGCCGCTGCGGCTTCCACGGTTGGTCGAGGTCACCATCCGCTCTGCCGCGGGACGGTTGGCGCGCCGCATCATCGCCGTGCCGGTGGGGCAGTTCGGCACGCCGGTGTTGCCGCCTGCAGAAGAAGGGGCGGGCGGCGGGGGTGGAGCGTAAGATGCGGCACAGACGCCGGGGGTCGCTGCTCGTGGTGACGCTCTGGCTGGTGACGATGCTGGCGGTGCTGGCTGTCGCCATCGGGCGGTTTCTCTCGCGCGAGGTCCGGCTGGCGCGCTACCATACGGTTCGCCAGCAAGCGAAAGCATTCGCGCGCGGCGGCGTCTATCTCGCAATGGAACGGCTTCGGCAGGACGCCGAGCAGGATGAGGTGGATTGGCTGGCGGATGATTGGGCCAGCCCCACGCCGTCGGCGTCGGAGAGCGCCTGGCTCATCGACGTGCCCTCTGCTGGCTCAGCGACCGCCCAGCGCCGCGGCACGCTCGTCATCCGTATCATCGATGAAGAGCGAAAGTTCAACCTCAACGCCTCCGGGGAAGCGCCGGCCGATCCGCTGGCCGCTGCAGCACGGCGGCTGCTCAGCGGTCTGGACGTTCCCAGCGAGTTGGCGGCGCGCCTCGGCGATTACATCGACGCCGACAACGAACCTCGAGATCCGGGCGGCCTGGAAAGCGACGTCGGGCAGCCGCCTTCGTATATCACGAAAGGCGGCCCGCTGCTGAGCTGGAGCGAATTGTTGGAGATCCCTGGCATGGCCGAGTTGAAGCCGGTAACGCTTGGCGCGCTGCGCAGCCACAGCAGCGTGTTCCTTGGAGCGGACCGGCATGTCAACGTGAACACCGTTCATCCCGACGTGTTGGTGGCTTTAGGATTCTCGTCAAATTCCGCGCAAGCGCTCCAGCTGTGCCGCAACAACGGCACGGTTTTCACCGATCAGGCCACGCTCCTGACGACGCTTGAGGCATGCCTCGGGGCCGATGGCCTTACCTCGGAAGAGACGACACTGGCCGGTACATACTTTGCGACGGTTTCAAACACGTTCACTGTGGTGTCGGAGGCGGTGATCGACGACCGCTCCCCGGTGCGGGCGCGCATCGAAGCGGTCATCCGCCGCACCGGCTGTCCGTCGGACGCGGAGGCCTGCATCGTCGCGTGGGTTGAAGGGTGATGGCGACGCGCCTGGTGGTGGAGTGGACGCGCACGAGCTTGCGGCTTGCCTTGGCTCGCGGCAGCGGCGCGCGCTGGCGGCTGCGGTCGATCGCCGCGCAACCCCTCGAACCGTCGGGCGACGTGGCCGAGCGGCTGCGGGCGTTCATGAAAAGTTTGAAAGCCGCTCCGGATGAGGTAGTCAGCGTCGTTTCGCGCGAGCAGGTCATTACGCGCGTGGTCAAATTTCCCACCGTGCAGCCGGAGGAGCTCGCGCAGATGACCGAGCTGTACGCGCGCGGCCAACTGCCGTATCCCCGGGAGCAGGTCGTCACCGATTCGTACGTCTTGAGCCAGGCGGACGGGGTCAGCATCGTGGCGATGGTGGCGTGCCTGCGCGAGGCGGTCGATCGCCAAGTGGCGGTGCTGCGCGAAGCGGGCTGCCCGACCAGCCTGGTCACCGTCAGCTCGTGGGGGGCGCTGGGCTGGTATCGGCTCTTGGGCAAGTCCGCCGCGTCGAACGAGCCGACGCTGGTCATCAACATCGACGATAGCCGCTCGGATTTCGTGCTCATCGCCGGCGGACGGATCCTCTCCAGCCGGAGCGTGGGGCAGGGCACGCGGGATTGGCAGGTGTCGAGCGAAGTGGTCGAGCTGCTGAAGCTTGAAGTCGATCGCAGCCGCGCGGCCGTGCGCAAAGAGCTGCCCGGCACGGACGTACGGTCCGTGTTGCTGACCGGGCTTGGCGTGGCGGAGCCGTGGAAAGACGCGCTCGCACAGTCGCTCGGGTTGCCGGTGGTCTTGCAAGACGCGCTCGCGCCATGGAAAGGCGCGACGATCTCACCTGCGGCGCCGATCTCGCCCGTCGTGGTGGGCGGCATCGCCTGCAGCGACGCGCGGCAACTGCTGAACATCAGCCCGCTCGAACTGCGCGGCCAGGTGCGCCATCGCCGGCAAGTTCGGGAGCTGTCGCTCGTCAGTCTGCTGATCGCCTCGGTGCTGGCGGCGGGCACCGGGCTGCTCGCGGTCCGCTCCATACGCCAGCGGCAGTTCGCGGCGCAATTGGAGCAACTGCTCGCCGAGGTCGAGCCAACCGTGCGCCGGCTGCAAGAGCATCTGCGCATCGCGGGCATGGTGGAATCGGTGCTTGATGAGCGCCGCGATCTGGCCGGCTTGATCGCCGGCGTGTTTCAGGCGACGCCGGCAGAGATCCTGCTGGAAGCGATCGTGTTTGAGCGCACCCGCCGCGAGCTCGCGATGCGCGGCAGCGCACCGTCCACGCAAGCGGTGCTGGACTACCAGGCAGGGCTCAGCCGGGTGGAGGGCGCGGCGCGCGTCGAGTTGAAGTACACGCAGATCCGCTCCACGCCGGCGGGCGAGCGGACCGATTTCGAGATGATCATCAAGCGATGAAACCTCGAGAGCGGAGGCTCGCGCTGATCGCCGGGGTCTTGATCGGCTGCTGGGTTATCGTGTCCCTCCTGATTCAGCCGCTGGGGGAGCGGACGCAGGCGTTGGGCGAGCGCATCCAGACCGATGCCGAGAAGCTTTCCGGGCTACAGAGCATGCTGCTGCGACAGGTTACCATTGAGCGGCGCTATGCCCGCGCTGCGGCCTATCTATCCTACGCAAGCGCGGAGGAAGACCATCGCGAGTTCCTGGATGTCTTGGAAGAACTTTCGCGCACTGCCGAGCTGAAGCTGAACCTCAAACCACGCCCTGCGCGCCTGGACGGCCGTCTCGTGCGCATGGAAATCGAGCTGGATGTGGAAGGCAGCCAGGCCAACCTCTTGGTGTTTCTCGACCAGCTCTTGCGCATGCCCAAACTGCTGGTCATCGAGCGGTTGAGAATCTCCGTGATCCCCACCCGCACAGACACGCTGCGCGCGAACTTGGTCGTCCAAGCGCTGTCTCCTTCCAAGTAAATAAACCGTGATTGACTTGTCCGCACTCGCTTGGTATAGTGCATTCACTCTCTACCTAGAGAGTAACTGAATGGCTATTTCTAACATCTATTTGATCAAAGACTTATCTCGCCTCAGCGGCCACTCAATCCACACCATTAAGTACTACCTCAAGCTCGGGTTGATCCAGGAATCCGGACGAAGCCCTCAAACGCGCTTCCGCTATTTCGACGACGGAACGCTCACGGCGCTCTCCACGATTCGCCACTGGCGAAAAGAGCGCAAGAGCCTGGCGGAGATCCGCCGGCTGCTGGGGGGCGGCGCATGAGCTATTACGGCGTCCTGGGACTCGCCAAAGAGCCCTTCTCGACCAGCCCGGACCCTGAGTTCTTCTTCCGCTCCAGCTCCCACCTGCAAGCGCTGACCCGTTTGGAAATCGCCATCCGTCTTCGCCGCGGGCTGTCGCTGATTTTGGGCGACGTCGGCACCGGCAAGACCACCTTGGCTCGAACGCTGCTCGCCAATTTTCCGCAGGAAGACCGTTTCACCTTCCACATGGTGCTCGACCCCTCCTTTGAATCGGAGTTCCAGTTCCTCCTCTATCTGTGTCGGCTCTTCGGGCTGCAGGCGTCCTTCAAGTCGACGCTCGACTGCCGCGAGGCGATCGAGCATCACCTCTTCCACAGCGGCGTCGTGGAGGCCGGCACGACGGTGCTGATGATCGACGAGGGCCAAAAGCTCTCGCTCGACATGCTGGAGAACCTGCGCGTGTTGCTCAATTACGAGACGAACGAATTCAAATTGCTGCAGGTGGTGATTTTCGCGCAGATGGAGTTGCTGGGGCGCATCCGGCGCATCAAGAATTTCGTCGACCGCGTGGCGCTCAAGTACATCATCAACCCGCTCAGCGAAGAAGAGACCGCCCAGATGATCCGCTTCCGGCTGCGCTCGGCCGGCCTGGCGGGCGACGCCGCGCTCTTCACGCCCGAAGCCGTCCGGGCCGTTCATCGCTTTACGCAAGGCTACCCCCGCCAGATCTCGCTGCTGTGCCACAACGCTTTGGAATCACTGGTCATTCATGACCGGCCGGTCGTTGATGAACCGATGGTCGAGGAGCTGATCCGCGATGAGTCCCGCTGGGTCTACGAACCCGCTGCCTGAAGAGCGGCTGCTGCGGCTGATCCGCGCGAAAACCTCGCCGGCCGCCGCCGCGGGTGGTCAGGCGTCCGCCGCCCGCGCGCCAACCGCCGCCCGCGCGCCGCGGCCGTCGTGGTTTCCCATCGCCCTCGCAGGACTCTCGCTGGTGCTCGTCGTGCAGCTGGGCATGCTGCTGCAGCAGTTGCTTTCGCCGCCTCCGACGGTCTCCGCGTTACCCGCGCCCGACAGCGTGGTGGCCGATGCGCCCGCCGGCGGTGAGAGCGACGATCCGTTAGCCGAGATCCCTCCGCTATCGCAGAGCGCGCCGCGGCCGCTGTTTGGTTCACTCATCGCCACCACGGGATCCGGGGGAACAGCCGGCTCGGCGCACTCCCAGGCTCCCAGCGAATCGGCGCAGGAGCTCTCCGCACGGCTCAGCCTGATGGGGATCATGAGCGGCGAGCCGCCCCAGGTCATCATCCAGGATACGAAAACGCAAAAAACGTTCTTCGTCAGCCCGGGACAAACGGTGGTGGATGGCGCCACGCTGAAATCGGTGCTGGAGAACCGCGTGATCTTGGAGTTGCGCGGCGAAGAGATCGAGCTGACGTTATGAGGGAGCGGAGGATGCGCACCGGGAAGGGGGGTGGGTGAATGCGCGCCGTCCGATGGGTCGCGGTGATCGGGATGGTGAGTGCTCACATGGCGTTCGCGCAGGAGCCGCCGGCACCGCAACCGGCGCAGCCGCCTGACGCGCCGATGGCGGTCGGGCAGCGCATTTCGCTCGACCTGAAAGGGGTCGATATCCTCGATGTCTTGAAGCTGCTGTCGCAAAAGAGCGGCCTGAACTTCGTCGCCGGGCGCAACGTCAGCGGCCGCGTGACGATTTTCGTCAACGACGTGGACGTCTGGGACGCGTTTGAGCTGATCATCGGCGCCAACGACCTGGCGTATGAGCGGCGCGGCGCCATCGTGACCGTCATGATGGCGCGCGATTACGAGCTGATCTACGGGGAGAAGTTCCAGGAGCGCAAAGAGAGCTTTGTGCGCGCGCTGCGCTACGCCAAAGTGGCCCAGGTCGCTACCGTGCTCAACCAGATCAAATCCTCGATCGGCCGCGTCGTGGCGGATGAAACGACGAACACGCTCATCGTCAGCGACGTACCGATTCGGCTCAAGGAAATGGAAGGGATGCTGATTCAGCTCGACCGGCCGACGCAAAGCCGCATCTACAAGTTGAACTATGCGGATGCCGAGAAGCTGAAGGAAAAAATGCAGGAGCTGCTCTCGCCCGTGGGGACATTCACGTTCGATGCGCGCACCAACACCGTGGTCATCAGCGACCTGACGGAGGTGCTCCAGAAAGCCGAGCCGATCATCCAAGCGTTCGATATCCCGGATTCGCAGGTGCTCATCGAAGCCAAGATCGTGAACGTCAGCCTCACCGATGATTACAGCCTGGGCATCGACTGGCAGCGCGTGTTCGCCGGCATCGATGCCAACGCGCGCGGCAACTTCCTCAGCCGCGAGGTGGTGACCAGCAGCGTGCTCTCCGGCGGCACCGGGGTCACGCTTCAAGTGCTCTCATCCGACGATGGGACCAAAGCGGTGATCGAAGCGCTCCAGAGCATCGGCAAGACCGATACGCTGTCCAATCCGCGCATCATGGTGTCCAACAACCAGGAAGCGAGGATTTTGGTCGGCACGAAAGAGGCGTTTGTAACCACCACGACCACCGTGCCCGCCACCGGCTCGACCGTCAGCGCGCCGGAGGTGCAATTCCAGGAGGTCGGCACGAAACTGTACGTCACGCCGCAAATCAAGCGCGATGGGCGCATTCAATTGAAGATCCGTCCGGAGGTCAGCTCGGTCGCCCGCACCGTGACCAGCGTGGCGAACACCATTATCCCTATCGTGCAGACGACCGAAGCCGAAACGAGCGTGCTGGTCCAAACCGGTTCGACGCTCATCATCGGCGGCCTGATCGATACCAAAGATACGCACACCGACAACCAGGTTCCGTGGATCGGCAACATCCCGATCCTCGGGCTGCCGTTCAAGGGGACGACCACCAAAACGAAGAAAACCGAGCTGGTCGTGTTTCTCACGCCGCAAATCATGCTGCCGGACGGGACCCCGTACGTCCTGCCGGAAGAGGCCAAGAACGCCTCGCAAGCGCCTATCGGGGAGATCTTGCCCCAGGTGGTGATCGAAGATCCGGTGCCGCTGGCATACCGGCAAACGGTTCGCACGAAGCTCCAGGAGGAGCTGGCGACACAGTTCCGGCAGGCCTCCCTGACGGCCGGATCGGTCGAGGTCTCGTTCGTGTTGAACCACCTGGGCCAGGTGACCGGCCCACCCCTGGTCAGCAGCCGGGAGGGCGAGGCGTTCGTCAAGGCGGCCCACGTGGCGCTGCAGCACGCGCAGCCGTTTCCGCCGTTTCCGCAAAGCGCCACCTCATCCAACGTGCGCTTCCACATTGCGGTGCAGTACGCGCCGGACTGATCCGCGGCGCCCAAAAATGGATTGCAGCCGCTGGTCGTCGATGTTAAGCTGTCAAAAACCCGCCAGGAGGTTCGCATGTCCACCGGAAGTCTGACCGGCAAGTGGGCGCTGATTCTGGGCGCCTCAAGCGGCTTCGGCGCCGCCGCCGCGCGGGAGCTCTCCCGCCAGGGGATGCACATCATCGGCGTGCATCTCGACCGGAAAGGCACGATGCCGATGGTCGAGCAGCTCGTCAAGGAATTGCAGGCCAATAAGTCGCAAGCACTCTTCTTCAACGTCAACGCCGCAGATCCGGTGAAGCGCCAGGAAGTCTTGGACCAGGCGGTTCCCAAGCTGGGCGGCGCCCCGGTGGCCGTTCTGATGCATTCGCTCGCCTTCGGCACGCTCAAGCCCTACGTGGCCCAGGATCCCAAGGACCAGTTGACGAAAGACCAGATGGAAATGACCATCGACGTGATGGCGAACAGCCTCGTCTACTGGGTTCAAGACCTTGTTGCGCGCAAACTCCTTGGGAAAGGGTCGCGGATTTTCGCCATGACCAGCTCCGGCGGCACCCGCGTGTGGCCCAGCTATGGCGCGGTCTCCGCGGCCAAGGCTGCACTCGAATCTCATGTGCGGCAGCTGGCGATGGAGCTGGCTCCGCACGGGGTGTCGGTCAACTGCATCCGGGCCGGCGTCACGGACACGCCAGCACTGCGCAAGATCCCGGGCAGCGATCAGATGATCGAGATCGCGAAATCGCGCAACCCGTACCATCGTCTGACCACGCCGGAGGATGTCGCGGGGACCATCGTCGCGCTCTCCAACTCCGGCGCGGAGTGGGTCACAGGCAACGTCATCGGCACGGACGGCGGCGAAGACATCGTCGGATAAGGTTGTTCCGGTTGTATGCGTGTTAAAAAATTAGAGCTCTTCGGTTTTAAATCCTTCGCTCGAAAGACGACGGTGCATTTTGAGCCCGGCGTCACCGCCATCGTCGGTCCCAACGGCAGCGGGAAGTGCATTCACGGCAGTTCACGCGTTGCATTGGCCGATGGACGCGTCGTGCCGATCGAAGAGTTGGTCGAATCAGCACTAGCCCGGGCCTCCCACGTTGAGCGGTGGGAAGACGGCGTCTGCACGTATAGCAATCCCCAACAGCTTCAGGTCCTCTCGCTCAATCCTCTTTCGTTGAAGGTTGAGGCCAAGCCGATTGCCGCGTTCGTCAAGCGATCCTCGCCAGACACGCTCTACCGCTTTATCACCAAGACGGGACGCGCACTCACCGCCACCGCTTACCATCCCCTATTTACCCTCCAACAAGGAAAACTCACGGCGCTTCGTGCAGATGAACTGAAACCCGGCATGCGCATTGCCATCCCCAGGAGGTTGCCTGTCGAGTCAAGCGATGACCAGCTTGATGCAAAGACCATCGCTCGCCAATTCAACCGCGCTGACAGCGTCTACCTGCCGCATTCGCCTTCCTTGGAGCGTTGGGTGACGCAGTTGGCGGACGATAACGGTGGGTTGGCTGCGGCGTGTCGCGCTGCAGGGGTGGAGCGCGGACACATCGGCACGGTTCGGGCAGGTCAAGCGCTCAATGCGGCGACGGTGGCACGTCTTGAAGAGCGGTTCGGGCCTACGACGGAATTGTCGGTGACCACATTGCAGGGCAGCCGTGGTGGCCGGGGAGCGATGCGAGTTCCTGAACGGCTCACGCCTGAGCTCGCGCGATTTCTCGGCTACTGTATCTCCGAAGGTCGGGTCACCTCGGCGAACCAAGTATGGTTCGTGAACAGTGACCCGGCGCTCATCGAAGATTTCTGTCAGTGTGCCAAAACGGTCTTCGGCTTGACGGCCCGGGTGTTGACCTACAAACCGACGGCAAAAGACGTGCTTATTTTTTCACGAGCGCTCTGCCGCTACCTTGAACGGGCTTTGCAGTGTGCCGTTGACCAACCGTCAGCCCAGAAGCGCGCGCCTGACGTGATGTTCCGGGCTTCCGATGATTGCGTTACGGCGTTCCTCTCAGCCCTCTTTGAAGGCGATGGACACTTGTCTGTGCGCCACGCAGGTACGCGCCGAACGCTGGCCTATGTCGAATATTCCACCGCGAGTCGCCGGTTGGCGGAAGATGTCTGTCTGCTCCTGGCGCGATTCGGCATCGTTGGGCGCATTCGTGAAACGCACAAGGCCGCCACCAATTCCCCTCAGCGGATCAAGCGTCGGTACTTCAGTGTCATGGTGTACGGCGCGGAGCACTTGAACCATTTTGGTCGTCTGCTGCAGTTCCGGGGAGAGAAACGCCACGCGCTCCAGAAGCTGCAGCAGCTTCGCCAGTCGCCAAACCCGAACGACGACGTCATTCCCGGTGCGACGCAGCTCGTGAAAGCGCTGATTCAGTGCACGGGCATTCCGGTGAAACGAGCGCGCGTGCATTGGCCGACGCTTGCCGCCTACTATGAAGGACGCTGCGAAGCGACCCGGCCTGGGTTGAGCCGCGTCTTGGATGCCGTCAATGCCATCGGAACCTGGAGTGTGGAGGCGCTGGCTCGCTTCGAGGAGCTCAACCGGCTCGCACATTCTGACGTGTACTGGGATGAGATTGTTCGCGTGGAAAGAGAAGCACCGGAGCAATGGGTATACGACCTCTCAGTTGAAGGGCATCACAACTTTATCGCCAACGGCGTCGTCGTCCATAACAGCAACATCGTGGATTCCATCCGCTGGGTCCTGGGCGAGCACAACCCCCGCGACGTCCGCGCCCCCCGCCTTGAGGACGTCATCTTCAACGGTACCGACCGCACCGCGCCCCTGTCCATGGCCGAAGTCAGCCTCACCATCGCCAACGAGCAGGGCCTGCTGCCGATCGCCTTCAGCGAAGTGACGATCACCCGCCGTGTCTACCGCTCCGGCGAGAGCGAGTGCCTCATCAACCAAAGCCCCTGCCGCTTGAAGGACGTGCACGAGCTCTTTCTCGGCACCGGCCTTGGCGGAGGCACCTACGCGATCATCGAGCAAGGCCACATCGACATGATCCTCTCCTCCAAACCCGAGGAGCGCCGCGTCGTCTTCGAAGAGGCCAGCGGCGTGGCGAAGTACTTGTCGAAAAAGCACGAGACCATGCGCCGCCTGGATGAGACCGAAGAGCACCTGGTGCGCATCGCCGACATCATCGGCGAAGTGCGCCGGCAGGTGAGCGCGCTGGAGCGGCAAGCGAACAAGGCGCGGCAGTATAAGACGCAATGGGAACAGCTCAAGCAGCTCGAGCTGCGGCTGGCGGTGGATGAGCTCTCCTCCGGCCAGGCGCGCGCCAGCGAGCTGGAGACCAAGGTCCAGGCGCTGAATACGCAGCGCGATGCGCTCGAGGCGAAAAAACAAGAGCATGTCACGTCGCTGGAAGGCTGCAACGCTTCGGTGTCCGCCATCCAGCAGCAATTGCAGCAGCTGCGCACCAAGGTTGTCGAGTGCAGCAGCCAGATCGAGCAGCACCAGAGCCAGTTCGCGCTGAAAACCCGCTGGATCGAGGAGCTCACGCAGCAGCTGCAGCAGCTCGCGGCGGAAGAAACGCAATTCAGCCTGCGCCTGGCCCAGATCGATGAGCAGCTCGCCCGCGTCGGGGGCGGAGAAACAGAGCTCATTGCGCAGCTGAGCGCCATCGATGCCCAGCTTGGCCAGGGCGCCGGCGAGCTGGCGGCGCTGGAAACCGCACTGCAGGCCTCTGCCAGCGCGCTGCAAGCGGCCAAGACCGAGCTCTTCGATGCCGCATCGACGGCGTCGCACCAGCGCAATCAGCTCGGGGAGCTCACCACCAGGCTGCAACATCTGGACGCGCAGGCTGCGCGCCTGGAAGAGCAGCGCGCGCAGCGCGCAGGCCATGGCGCGGACGTGCAGCGACGGCGGGATGCGCTCCAGCAGGAGCGGGAGTCGCTGCAGCAGCAACATGAGGCGATTGAGCGCCAGCTCGGATCGGCCCGGCAGGCGCACGAAGCCGCCGGCGCGCGGCGCCATGAGCTGACCGGCCGTGTCCATCAGCTGCGCGACCAGGTCGCGAGCGCGCGCGCGCAAGCCAAGCTCGCCGAATCGCTGTGGCGGCAATACGAAGGGTTTCCCGACACCGTCAAGACACTCATGAGCCGCTCGATCGACGGCGTGATCGGACCGCTGGTAGACCTCCTTCAGGCCGCTCCCGGTTCCGAGGAGATCGTCGAGGCCGCGCTCGGCCCGCTGGCGGAAGCGCTCGTCGTGCGCGACCGGCAAGCACTCGCGCGCTGCCGCGAAGCGCTCAGCGGGCAGCAAATGGAAGGCTGCCGCTTCCTGGTGCTCTCCGACTGCCCGCGCTTCAACGGGGTCATGGAAGAGCCGGTGGTGCAGGCGGGGGTGAATGGTGCGGTCAAACAGCACGTGCGCACCGAGCCCGCGTATCAGCCGCTCGTGGACTGGATCTTGAACGATTCCTGGGTGGTCGATGATTTGAACCGCTGGTTCAGCGATGGCATCGTGCCGCCCCAGCGGCTGGTCACACCCCGCGGCGACCGGTGGGACCGCCGCTCATGGCGGTTTCGCGGCACCTCAAACGTTTCGCAAAACCGGGTGGGCCGCAAGCAGCGTTGTGAGCAGTCGCACAGCGCGCTCCAATCGCTTGAAGAGGCGTTTCTGGGCGTGGAAGCCCAGGCCAAAGACGCCGAAGTCCAGTGGCATACGCTCCTTGGAGCTTATGAATCCGCCAAGGGGCAGGCCGCCCACATCGCCCCCAGCTTGCACAAGCTGGAAGCGCAGACCTCGCAATTGACGCATGAGCTTACGCGGCTTGAAGAAGAGCAGCATGGGCGCGAGCTGGAGCTGGCTGAGCTTGGCGCGCAGCGCCAGGAGCTCAGCAGCGCGCTGGACGGCGCGAAGCAGCAGGTGGAAGAGGCGCAAGCGCGCCAGCAGACGGCCGAGCAGCAAATGAGCGAGCTGCAAAGCGGCCGCGAAGGGGCCGAGCAGCGCCGCCAGCAGCTCCTGATCGCCAAGGCACAGGTCGATGCCACGCGCCAGTCGGTCGCCGAGCGGCTCGACGCGCTTCACCAGCGCACGAAGGAGCTGGCGGATGATCGCGCGCAGATCGCGCAGCAGGCCCAGTCGCGCCGCACGCAGCAACAGGACGGATCGCGGCGGATCGATGAACTGACGCAGCAACTGCACGCGCACCAGCAGGGCCAGGCGGACGCGGAGGCTCAGCGCGTCCAATTCGAGGCGGAAGTGTCTCGGGTCGTCGAGAGCTTGCAGCAAGCCGAGGCCACGCGCGACCAGGTCCTGCCGCAGCTCCTCTCGGTTGAGCAGCAGCTCAACGCGCTCACGCGGCAAATCCAGGAGCAAAGCCAGCAGTTATCGGAGCGCGCGTACCGGCGGGCGCACCTGGTCGAGCGGCTGCGCGAGTTATACCAGATCGATGAAGCGACGATCCAGACCGAGCAGCAAGCCAACCCGCCGCCGCTCACCGACGAGCAGCGCGCTTCGATGAGCGAGCAGGTGCAGAAGCTGCGCGGCAAGCTCGAAGGCATCGGGCCGGTCAGCCTGGGCTCGGTGGAAGAGTACGATCAGCTCAAACAGCGCCACGAGTTCCTCCAGTCCCAGCAGCAGGACCTCATCCAGGCGCGGGATGACCTGAAGGCCTCCATCACGCAGATCAACCGCACCGCCCGCACCCAATTCCGCGAGACGTTCGAGCGCATCAAGCAGGAGTTCCAGCACTACTACACCCGTCTCTTCAACGGCGGCGAGGCCAATCTCATCCTGCTGGATGAAGAGGACGTGCTCGAGTGCGGCATCGACATCGTCGCGCGCCCCCCAGGCAAACGGCTCCAGAGCATTACGCTGCTCTCGGGTGGTGAGCGCGCCCTGACCGCGGTCGCCCTCCTGTTCGCGCTCTTTAAAGTCCGGCCGTCGCCGTTTTGCATCCTGGATGAGATCGACGCGCCGCTGGATGAAGCCAATGTGGACCGGTTCACCAAGGTCTTGGAAGAGTTCCTGAGCCTATCCCAGTTCATCCTGGTGACGCATAACAAGAAGACCATCACGAAGGCCGACTCGCTCTATGGCGTCACTATGGAGGAGCCCGGCATCTCCAAGATCCTCTCCGCCAAGCTCAGCAAGACCCCAGCCCCAACGCCAGCTGCCGCCTCCAACGAGCCGGGCCCGGCACCCGCCGTCGCCGCGTAACTCCACCACTCCACCTTCCCAGGCGCTTGCGCGGGCGGTTTGGGCCGCGGGCTGTTCCCTCGGGGAACCCTCCCTCACGGCGCTGACGAGACGCAGGGCGCCTCCGGGCCTCCCTCTCGGAAACATCCCACGTCCTTCCGCCAGCGCTTTGTTAAGCCACCGACCTGCGGTTGACCCTTCAGCGAGAAGGGGATATACTAACCGACCACGATGAGCCAACCCGAATTTCACCCCATTTCAGAGATCCTCGAGGAGATCCAAAACGGCCGCCTGGTGATTGTGGTTGATGACGGCGACCGGGAAAACGAGGGCGACCTGGTCATGGCCGCCTCGTTCGTGACCCCGGAGCACATCAACTTCATGGCGACGTACGGCCGGGGCATCATCTGCGTGCCGGTGGAAGGCCGCGTCGTCGAGCGCTTGAGCCTGCACCCCATGGTCACCCCCTCCGAAGACCCCATGAAGACCGCCTGGACCATCTCCATCGACGCCAAGCGCGGGGTCACCACCGGCATTTCCGCCTATGACCGCGCCCATACCATTCAGGTGCTCATCAACCCCCAGACGACATCCGGGGAGCTGACCCGTCCGGGCCACGTGTTTCCGCTGCGGGCGAAGGACGGCGGCGTGCTGCGCCGGGCCGGCCACACCGAGGCGGCGGTCGATCTGGCGCGCCTGGCCGGGCTGGTGCCGGCCGGCGTGATTTGCGAGATCATGAAAGACGACGGCACGATGGCCCGCACCGACGACCTGTTCGCGTTCGCCAAGCGCCACGGCCTGAAAATCTGCACCATCGCCAGCCTGATCGAGTACCGCCGCCGCTTCGAGAAGCTCATCAAGCGCGCCGTGACGACCAAGCTGCCCACCGAAGCGGGCGAGTTCACGCTGATCTCGTATGAGACCAGCATCGACGACCGCCAGCACATCGCCCTCGTCAAAGGGCCGGTCGATGACGGCAAGCCGGTCCTGGTGCGCGTGCACTCGCAGTGCCTGACGGGCGACGTGTTCGCCAGTTTGCGCTGCGACTGCGGCCCGCAGCTGCGCCGCGCCATGGAGCAAATCGCCGAAGCAGGGCGGGGCGTCATCCTCTACATCAACCAGGAAGGGCGCGGCATCGGGCTGGCCAACAAGCTGAAGGCGTACGCGCTGCAGGACGAAGGCCTGGATACCGTCGAGGCCAACCTCGCCCTGGGCTTCGGCGCCGATCTGCGCGACTACGGCATCGGCGCCCAGATCCTCGTGGACCTGGGCCTTCGCGATTTGCGGCTGCTGACGAACAATCCCCGCAAGATCGTCGGGCTTGAAGGCTACGGGCTGCGGGTCGTGGAGCGCGTGCCCATCGCGATCGCCCCGCTTCCGGAAAATATGAAGTACCTTGAAACGAAGCGCGAGAAGCTC
>Ga0210019_1001107_pt1 | contig 30011 bp, 24 predicted proteins | sample CryGeyCG2114_020_2_FD_183969 | JGI IMG/M metagenome (GOLD analysis project Ga0210019, IMG submission 183969) | Groundwater microbial communities from aquifer - Crystal Geyser CG11_big_fil_rev_8/21/14_0.20 (SPAdes) (version 2) | ecosystem: Environmental > Aquatic > Deep subsurface > Groundwater ...
GACGCCGCTGTTTGTGCCGGACCTCGACGCGGAGAGGTATTTCCGGTTCCTTTCCCCGCAGGACCGGTGGATGGCCAACCTGCTGATCCAGAACCATCTCCCGTCCCGGTTCATTCTTGCGGGGGCAACGGCGGTTATGATAGCTTTGAGTATAAGCTTGTTCCGGTTTCAAAGACGACGGTGGCTGGAAGGGATCTGGATCACCGTGGCCTTCTGGTCCTTTCTGGCTCTCGCCTTGGCGCATGGTCCCGTTGCGGAAGTGGTCAATCGGTACGCTTCCATGAAACCTTTCGCCGAGGAAGTTGCCAAAACCGTCGGAAACCAAACGCTGGTCCATTTTGGCTCCCCCAGGGAAGACTTGCTCTACTACCTGAACCGGCCCGTTCCAGAACTCGACGGAGAGGCCGCATTTCAATTTTTCGAACATCACCCCGAGTCCTTTGTGCTGGCAATAAAAACCTGGAGCGATTCTCTTACAACGCGAGAACCGCAACGGTCCGTCCTTCTGGAAATGAACCGTTTCGACAAAAGCTACCGGTTAATCGGCCCCGCCATTCATCAATCTGAATAATTTCTATTGGACGCATATGGCCGAGATTCAAGGGGGAAATCCCAAGGTCGATTTGGGACTTAAAATTTTTATCGGGATCGATCTTGGGGTGATGCTCATGATTTTCCTCCACTCCCAGTTTGGACTGTCCATCCCCTGGGTGACCCCCCGGCATAAGCTCAACAATCCGCTGGCGGCTCTGCTCGTCGCGTTATTTCTGCGCGGGCTGGTGAATCCCGGATACCGCGAAACCTGGCTGGCGCGTATCCGCACCGTAGTCCTCAATTCCCCCCAACGTCTTTACCTGCTGGGGGGCCTTCTCGCCGCGGAAGGATTCCTGGAATTCATGTGGTTCCGGGCTCCGGAGGATTTTCGTTGGAACCTGAACGCCGAACAGGGTTACGGCACGCACTTTTCCACCCTGCAGTTGTTTCTGGTCGGGTTGGTGGTCCTGATCTGCTCACGCGAAGAGGGCCCGGACGCTCCCCTGAAACAGAAAGCGCCCTGGTATCTCCTCTGTTCCATGTATTTTTACATCGGGTTCGACGACTGCGTCGGGATCCACGAAAATTTCATCATTTGGTCGCAAAAATTCGCCCCCAACGCCAAAGCGTTTCACTTCGTCCACGAATGGCTCTGGTTTTACGGACCCTTCGCGCTCGCCGTCGCGGCTTACCTGGTTTACTTTTTCCTCAAACGGTTCATGGGAAACTGGAAACTGATCGGAACCCTGCTGTTCGCGCTGAGTCTGTGGGTGGGCGTGCTGGTGCTCGAAGGGGTGGCCAAAAACATCGTGGATCCGGTTTCCCTGGACGCCAGCCGGTTCTGGATCGGGGTGGAGGAGGGATTTGAAATGGTGGGCGCCACGCTATTCCTGTTCGGCTTCAGCCAACACCTCATCGCCAGCAAAAACAAAATAAACCGGTAAGAACCCGGATTCCCCATCGATCTGGCAGGAAACAGGCTTCCCGATAAACCGCCGGTGCCCTCTGCATGCGGTGGCACAGCGAACGCTCCCCCCCGCAAGGGGGTCGGGAGCGAAATCCCGTGTGAAGGGGACCGGGCTCCCCATGGCTCACGGCAGTTGCGGGAGGTCCCCTTAATTGTTTACCCCCGGTTGGCCCGCAAGACTGTATTCCAGGTAGGCCCGCTCGATGTTGGCATCGATCCAGTCCTGCTGAAGCCAGGCCTTGTACCGCTCCTGAATCTTCGGCCGCACCGCATCCTGGGTTTCCTTAAGCGTCTTGTTTTTACCGATCTGCTCCTTGACCTGGTCGCGCAAATGGACCAGGTAAGACCTCATCCCCATGATCAGGGGCTTGTCCCCCACATCTCCATGACCGGGGATGACCGTTTCAACATGCAAACCCGTCATGGCATCGAGGGTGTTGATCCAATCCTCGACGAAGGCGTCCCCCAGGTAGGGAATCTTGCCGTTGAATACGAGGTCGCCGGTGATCACCGCGCGAAGCTCGGACAGAACGATGTAGGTATCCCCATCGGTGTGCCCACGGCCCCGGTGGTTGAGTTGCAGGTGGATGCCTCCCAGGAAAATTTCCAGGTTTCCCTCGTAGATCAGGTTGGGCGGGGTCAACTGCACCTCGTCCATTCCCGAAAGCCCGAAGGTTTTGAATTTCTCCAGGTGCTCCTTCCCACGCAGGCCGACCAGGGTTTCGTAAACGTTCTTGTGCGCGATGATCGGACTGCCGCGGAACACCTGGTTGCCAAAGGTGTGGTCGCCATGAAAATGCGTGTTGATGGTATACACGATAGGCAGATCGGTGCGTTTGCGGATCTCGTCCATCAACGTGCGGGCCTCGGCCGGGTTGACCCGTGTGTCGATCACGATCACCCCCTCGCGGGTGATGATAAAGGTGCTGTTCGAGTCGATACCGGAGCCATGGACCAGGGTGAATATCCCCGGAAGCACTTCAACAACCTTCGGCTCCAACGGTTTTTCCTCAGCGGCCCGGGCGAAATTTGCACCGGCAACGAACATCCATGCAACCATCCAGCAGTAAATCGGGAAAACTTTTAATTTCAGGGACATGACGGGACAACCTACCTTGGCGGTTAATAAAATTGAAATGGGGATTTTACGGGAACGCCCATAAAAAGGATGCGTGATGGTAACATTTCCCCCCCGGTGGGGCAAGGCGGGGGTTTTCCCATTCTGCAGGGGAAAAATTTGTGGTATTTTACGGGTATGGAAGACCGGAACAAGAGCAAATTCGATTTTCTCAGCCATCTCTTGAGCGAAGGAGATGCGATGGTTTGTTTGGACGCCCGGCGGGACGATGTGGATGTCCCCCACATGCACAAGAAAAACCCGTCGCTCAATCTCGTGCTCAATCTCAACTTCCGCCGGCCGGTCCATGTCCTGATGGAAGGGATCCAGGCCACCCTGGCATTCGGCGGGCGGCCCCATTCCTGTTACATCCCGTTCGATGCGGTGTGGGCCCTCTATGAACCGGGGATGAAAAAGGGACAGGTGTGGGAGGAAGATTTCCCCAAAGACATCGACCTCAGCCAGCACCTCCAACCCACGGCACCCGCACCCAAAGCCAAAACCGGTGCGCCACAACGGCTGACCTCACGCCCCGGCTCTGAAATCAAAGGGGCAAAACCCAAACGCGACCGGAGCCATCTGCGGGTGATCAAATAACCCTCCCGGCACCCCGGTTGGGCATCCCTTGGCCCACCGGCAACGACGAAGTACAAAATCCCGTCCGGCAAAAAGCGTTGAAAATAAAAATTTTCTTTTACAAACCCGATAAGAATGCATTAGAATTCCGCAAGAAGATGGCTGAAGGAGACGAGAACCTCCCCGGCCCCCAAATATCGGAATTTATCCTTTTATGGTGGGCGTAGCTCAGTTGGTAGAGCCCTGGATTGTGGCTCCAGTTGTCGCGGGTTCAAGTCCCGTCGCTCACCCCAAAAATTTCACTTGCGCCCGTAGCTCAGCTGGATAGAGTGCCGGACTTCGAATCCGTAGGTCGCAGGTTCGAATCCTGCCGGGCGTGCCATTTCTTAACCCCGCAGTCGGTCCAACACCCCGTCGACCTCCACCTTCCCGAACGATGCAACCCCGGGCAGGGGAGGCCGATGGAACGCACACTCAAACCTGTCGTAACAAAGTTACCGATTCCTTTTCAACACACCGAGGAAAAAGGAGCCCGCATGCAAGCCCGAAAACCCCTCATCGCCGCCGCCACCCTTCTCTTTCCCATACTGGCGTTCAGTCTGAGCCAGTCGACCGCCGAAGAACTTGCGTCCGCGCATGTTTCGGGAGCGGAAACGAACGTCTCGTCGGCCGGGACGGAAGACGCGGACTTTCCGGCAATCGGAACCTTCGATCAAAGAGAGGTGGGCGGGAAGACCTTGGGATCGAACGGATTCACTTCACCCAAACCGGTGCTTGGAGCCATCCCCGGTATAGGCGACCGTTCGGACCGCAACGCAGATGCTCTTCACGGTTCCCTGAACCGGCAATCCCTTCCGCAACGCAAACCCTTACAATCCCCCCTGCGTATCGAGAACGGTCCCGGACTCATGATGACCTCGCTGACCGCTGAGGAATTGAAGAAGCTGGGGTATCCCGCGCGGCCGCTGGCGTTCAATCCTTCCCTGCACCTGGGCGCGCCGGAAGCCACCAATCCGCGGCGGCACGGCACCATGATGGCCTCGCTCTCCCAGGAAGCCCTCGCCAAAGCCCATATTTCCGGTGCCGGACAAAAGACCCTGCTCAGCTCCCTTGAAACCAATCGTCTGGGAAGCTATTCGCAAAATTCCGATTCGGTGCGGGCCCAGGCCTACCACCACAAGGGATCTGAAGGGAGCGGAGAGAAAACCGGCGCCCAGCCCGAAGGGAGCGGCACCTCGTCGTCCCATTCGTCCGGCTACGCGCATGAAGGCGGGTACCGCGGCCACCACGGGAAAGGAGGCCACGGAGAATATGCCCACGGCGATTCCAGCCCGTTCGGCCACGTTTTGCGGCTGGAAAAACAACTGGGTCTGACCGCCGATCAGGTGAAACAGATCAAAGATGCCAAATTCGATTTCGAAAAAGTGCGCATCCGCGCCGAGGCCGAGCACCAGATCGCACACATGGAACTCGACCGGCTGGTGCACTCCGGTACCGTGGACGAAAGCCGGATCCGCCAGTTGGCCGACCTGATCGCCGAGACCAAGTCGAAGAAGATTCACGCCATGGCGGAAGCGAAGATCGCCATCCTGAAAATCCTGACCCCGGACCAGCGGCAAAAAGTTTCCGAGATGCATTCCCCTCATTGAGGGAATGTGAAATAATCGACCGAAAATCCCTAAAAAAAATACATCGGGGCGTGGCGCAGCCTGGCTAGCGCACCTGCTTTGGGAGCAGGGGGTCGGAGGTTCAAATCCTCTCGCCCCGACCACTACTCGCCGTAGGGGGCCGGGCCGGAACTGCGTCATGGCGATCCAGGGGCAACCCTGGCACGTCGAGCTTTACCTTGCGCCCGCGCGGCCAGCACGGCTCGCCGCAGGGGGCCACAACCGGGACCCAACGGGGGCTCTCCTGTCGGGTGATTACCATCACTAACAGGATGCTGAAAGACTCCCCAAATGTCATCCTGAGCGCCAGCGAAGGATCTAGCCTGATTAGTAAATTCAAGCTGGACAAGAGTTTCGGGCAAGATTCTTCGCCGCACTGCGGCTCAGAATGACACCCGAAAGAGTTTTTCAGCCACCTGCTAATCATAAAGATCAAGGAGTGAATACGGGTTTACCGGTCAATTTGGAATACAGTACATCGGGATCGAGGTCTGCCTCGTTGGGCCACACGATGGTTCCCAGCTCCGGGTGAACGCTCACCTTGGCAAACTCGCGGGGGTCTTTCAGGGCTTGAAAAATTCCATCGAAAGAAACAAAGGTCGAAAGATCCAGTTCTCCCTCGACCCCATCTTCAAAGCGCAAATAAACCCGAAATTCTTCAAGGGGCCGGACTTCGACAATATCTTTCAACACGAGGATCTCCCGGATTATTCCAGAGGCGGAATCTTCTTCAAGGGGGCGTGCCTTTGGGCAAGCTCCCAATCTTCGAGCAGTTCCCGCTGATGCAGGATCGCCCACTCGGTGACCAGGCCCAGCGCTCTCGGCGATAACTCCCCTTCCAGCAAAGCCATCTTCTCGATATCAAAGATAGCCTTTTGATGACCGAATCGGATATGGAAATGCGGCGGGCTGTGATCATCAAAATACATCGCTATGATTATACCAAAAAAGCGGCTGATTTCCGGCATGGAGACTCCCCTTTTGCTTTCGAATTTTGATCACCGATCCCCAAAATCGATCGGCTTTGCGAAGATGTGTCAAACGGAATTCTGAAAATTTCTGTGACCTCAGGGTGACCGATTTAAGCGCAATGGCGATCCAGGGGCAACATGAGCACATGGAGAGGTTAGAACATGCGGAATTGGGTGGGGATCTAAAGGGAGCGCAAATGAATCGCGCGCCAGACTTCGGGGAAAGCGGTCACTCGGGCAGGTGTTCGCCCCGGCCTTTTCAGGAAAGGACCGGTATCATTTGCAGAATGTTTGTTCAGCGGGTTCTTTGGCCCCACGCCCAGCAGGGGCGAAACATCTTTCGCCCCTACAACACCTGCGTTTTCCATTTCCCGCGCATGGCTACCCTTTCCGTCAGTTGGACGGAGGGATCATGGCATAAACATACCCGCACTCTTTCTGGTTGGAAAGAGATACCATCCCATTGTACCGCTCTTCCAGGGCTTCGGTTTCCGCCAGATCCGCCACATGGGAATCGGACACCATCAAAATCGCATTCAATATTCCCATGGGGGGAAATATAAACCCGGCCGCCCCAAACACAACATCCCGGACGTTCCTCCTGGTGTGATCGGTCTCTTTCAAAGTTTCCATTTGGCTTTGAGCCAATTCGAGCCCTTGTTCAAGCTCCGAACAGGAGGCCTGGTCATCCCCGGACCGGGCCATGTAAACCTTTCCCGCGGCACAACCCGAAAACAAAAAACATAATACAACAATTCCCAAAACAGACAAACGAACCCAATTCTTCATTTCCGCTCCAAACAAGCTTAAGTTTAATCGTCGTTTAAAAAAATTTACTTCGAGAAGCTAACCCTTAAATTATGGGATGGAGATGCTGAGCCCTTAAAAGGAACAACGCGCGGGAAGAAAAAGAAGGCGGGATATTAAGGGGTCTTCAAACCAATAACGATAATTTACAGGTATAACCCATTTCCCCTGAATTGGGAACCAAAAAATAGATAAAACCAGACCCAAGGAAGGAAGAAATGAAATAAGTGCGCTATCCATCACTATAAACCAATTTTTCCTCGCCGTCCCCCGGCAACGCATTTCGTCCCTGCAACAATCAAGACGATTTTGATGGACGAAAACTTTTTCAAACTTCGAAACAACCTAACGAAACTTAATTTCAGGGACAAGAGCTTCCGCAATCGCGCGCAGAGGCTCAAGGGCAAGGATTGCACGAATTGGGCTATGTTTCTTTAGGGTCTTTGGGGGGAATCAAAACCCAGTCCAATCGCCGGATTCACGGGAAAGGTCGGAATCGGGTGTAGCGAATCCGAGAATTCGCGTTTATCCCATGCAGAACGCCAGGGATGGACGAACTTCCCCAAACCCTGATGGTGGGTTGAAGCCCTATGAGGGGGAAACTATTGTGATTCTTCTTCACCATCGGCCCAAAATTCCCCGGTATGCGAAACCACCTGGTTTTTTCCGGATTTTTTGGCGAGGTACAAGCACTGATCAACTTTTTTAAGGTATTTCTCTACCGAGAAACCCTCTTCAAACTCGCTGACCCCAAAACTCATGGTGGTTCTGAGGTCGTGTCCGTTACACCGGAACGTGGATGCTTCGATTTTTTGGCGGAGTTTTTCCAACAGCGCAACGGCGCCGCTCAGTTCGGTTTCGGGGAGGAAAAGAAGAAATAGCTCTCCACCCCAACGCGATACCAGATCCTGTTTGCGGATGTTTTGGCGGAGCAGTTTCCCCGCCTCATTCAGAACGAAATCCCCGACCGTATACCCGAGGTGATCATTGAGTTTCTTGAAATCGTCCAGGTCGCACATGACCACCGAAAAGGGTTTTTTATTTCTTTCAAATCTCGACGTTTCGTATTCGATCCTGTCTGTCGCAAACCGCCGATTCGCTAATCCCGTAAGATCGTCCGTATTCGCGAGACGGTCCAGCTTCGAATTGGCTTCCAGAGCCGCGATCAATCCCTGCTCGGCCTTCTTTCGTTCTTCAATTTCCGTCCTCAGGTTTTCATTGGCAATTAAAAGTTCTTGCTCGATGGCCTTACGTTCGGTGATTTCTTTCTCCAGCTCGACAATCAATTTTTTTAAATCGAAAATCGTAGGGTTGGGATTTAAAAATCGTTCCGGAAATCGATTCTCCTGGTCCATGACGCACCCCAAAAATTGGGTTGGCAATACCGGCCGTAACCCTGATCTCGGAAAGCGGGGAAATGAAGGATTTCAGCCGATCCTTCGGGAACATCGATTATCTCAAAAAAACCGGCCCGGCTTGATAGATTTTTGTTAAATTCGGTCCCTGTCCCCCTCTCTGCCGACCGAAGGGTGCAAAGGTAACTGATTTGGAGGAGGTTAGCGAATTTCAGGTTTTTCGATTTTTCGCGTTGCACAAGTATCCGTCGGGAATTGCACCCGCGGGAGGAGCGTTGAAAGGGGAACAGGCAATCGAAAATTATTGTACAGTAATAGGGTTCGTCCCCCGGTGTCCCGAAAGGACGTGATTCAAGCGGATGTTGTGATTTTCTCCAAGTCGCTTTTTCTTTTACATTTCCCCGGATTGAGGGATCTGCCCCATGTCGACGATTATTGATCTCCTGATCCGGTATCCGCTCCTGGAATTGTTCCTCATAGCGGCCCTGGGATACCCCCTGGGGAAAATCCGGTTTTTCGGGACCAGCCTGGGCGTGGCCACCGTGCTGTTTGTGGGACTGGGGTTCGGGGCGCTTCATCCTCAATTGGTATTGCCCGATATCGTATTCATGCTGGGCCTGGTCCTTTTCGTGTACAACATCGGATTGAGTAGCGGGAGAAATTTCTTCGCCTCGTTCCGCCGCAAGGGACTTCGCGACAATTTATTTGTGGCGGGGGTCCTTGCCGTGGGATTTATCGTCACCGGGTTGGTTGCCAAGATGTTCGATCTGCCCCCTCCGCTCCGCGCCGGTGTGTTTGCCGGCAGTTTGACCAACACCCCGGCTTTGGCGGGCCTTCTGGATACCCTGCGCGGTTCCGTTCCCCCGGACCAGTTAGGCCGGTCGCTCGGCGAACCCGTTGTCGCTTATTCCATCGCTTATCCCATGGGCGTCCTGGGAGTGATGCTGGCCATTACCCTGATGCAACGCATTTTCAACATCGATTATGCGGCCGAATCCCGTACTGTGAGAGGCTTTGCGCTTGAAGGTCAGGAAATTTTGCGGCGCACGGTTCGAGTCACCCGTCCGGAAGCTATTCTGAAAACCATCCGGCAGTTGTCCGCCGAGAACCGGTGGAACGTAGTGTTCAGCCGCTTCAAACGCGGCGATCACCTCGATATCGCCCTGCGGGACAACACCCTGAACCTCAACGATCTGGTGCTGATCGTGGGTCCGGAAGAGGAACTGCAGAGGACCGCCGAATTTCTCGGCGAGGTGCATGGCGAACATATCGAGCGGGAAGACGGCGATCTGGAGATGCGGCGTATTTTTGTCTCCAACCCCAAAGTGGAAGGACGCTTGTTGAAGGATCTGAGAATCGATGTGACCTTCGGCGCCGTGATCACGCGGTTGCGGCGCGGCGATATGGATATGGTCGTCCGGGGCGATACCATGCTGATGCCGGGCGACCGGGTCCGCGTTGTGGCGCCGCGCGCCAAAATGAAGGAGATCGGCGCGTTTTTAGGCGATTCCTACCGCGATGTCAGCCAGGTGGATATTCTGACCTTCAGCCTGGGACTGGTGTTCGGATTATTCCTGGGCATTCTGCCTTTGCCGGTACCGGGGGACATTACCATTCGCCTGGGATTTGCCGGGGGGCCGCTGATCATGGGACTGGTATTGGGAGCATGGAGCCGTTCGGGGACCCTCGTTTGGGGGATTCCCTATGCGGCCAACATGACCCTGCGCCAAATCGGCTTGCTCCTGTTTCTCGCGGGAATTGGAACCCGCGCCGGATCCGGCCTGGCCTCCATCATTGCCCAGGGGGGCGCACTGACCCTCTTTGTGTCCGGGGCCGTGATCACCTTTTCCGTTGCCTTTCTGGCCCTGTGGGTGGGATACCGCTGGTTGAAAATTCCGTTCAGCGTGCTCACCGGAATGGTAGCGGGAATACACACGCAACCCGCCGTTCTGGGATTCGCCCTGGATCAAACGCAGGACGATTTTCCCAATCTCGGCTACGCATCGGTGTTTCCCCTTGCCACGGTGCTGAAAATACTCCTCGCGCAAATTTTGCTTCTTCCCACGGGAGGCTTCCAATAAGGGACGCAACTCTGTGCCCTTATCGGGGTCCACACCTGTAGTGAACCTCTCACCAGTTGCGGCCCATTTCCCGAGGCGTGGCGGGGGTTCCAATTCCCGGTTGAACTTAATTTTCGCGCTTCACTTCGCGTCTTTCGGGAAGGGTAATGACAAAGGTGCTTCCCTTGCCCGGATGACTGGTGACCTCAATCTTTCCCCCGTGCCGCTCGATAATTTTATTGCAGATGAACAACCCCATTCCCGTTCCCTGAATCACCGAGCTTGAATGCAACCGTTTAAACGGTTTGAAAATTTGACCGATAAATTTCTCAGGGAAACCGATCCCGTTGTCTTCAACAAAAACTTCCCAAAACCCGTTACCCAATGGGAAACTGGTGATGGATATTTCCGGGGACCGGTCCGGATGGCAGTATTTCAGGGAATTGGAAATCAGATTTTGAAAGAGTTGCCGCATCTGCAGTTGATCGGCCTCAAGGGTGGGGAGATCTCCGACGGTAATTTTTCCCTTTTTTTCCTCAATTGAGGCTTCCAGGTCCTCCAGCACTTCATCGACAATTTCCTGAAAATGAATTGCTTTTAACTGCAAACCCGAAAACGACATCCGGGAATAGGCCAGCAGGTCGTCAATCAGAGCCTGCATTCTTAACGAGGCTTTTTGCATGCGTTCAATATAATCGACACCTCCCGGATCGATCTGGTCTCGGTAAACATTTTTTAACCGGTCGCCAAACAATATGATCTTCCTCAGAGGTTCTTGAAGATCATGGGAAGCCGTATAGGTGAACCCCTCCAGTTCCTCATTCATCTTTTGCAACTCGGACATGTAGGTATTGAGCTTCTCCTCCGCCTTTTTCTTGTCCGTGATATCGATGCAAATCCCGCAAATCCCGACGATCTCCTCCTTGCTGTTTTTGATCGGGAATTTCGTCACGAGGGACGTGTGCAAACCGTCTTCATGGCGGGCCACTTCCTCGAAACACATGGGGACTCCTTTTTTGATGACCTCCTGATCGTTGGCGACAAAGGAATCGGCAAATTCCGGAGGAAACAATTCGTAATCCGTTTTACCCATAATTTCATCCTTGGAGAATTTAGAAATCTTTGCAAATTCATCATTGGCCATCAGATAAACACCCTTAAGGTCCTTCATAAAAATCAGGGCCGGGGTATGTTTTATCAGATCTTCCAACCGCCGCTGGGATTCCCAAAACGAATGTTCCGCATCTTTCCGCCAGGTCACGTCCGTGATAAATCCTTCCAGAGCCTCAAGCTCCCCCGCGGCATTGAAAACCCCCTCCCCCCGTTCCCAGACATGTTTCTCCCGCCCATGCTTGTCGATGATCCGGTAATTGAGTTTGAACGGCCGGCACCCGCGGAGACCTTCCTGAACTTCATTCCAGACCCTTTCCCGATCCTCGGGATGGATCACATCCGTTCCAAAGGAAATTTTTCCCAGGAGGAATTCCTCCGGGGTAAAGCCGGTAAGCGCTTTGCAACCTTCGCTGACATAATCCACCGGCCATTCTTTTGAATTGAGACAACAGTAAACCATTCCGGGAAGGAGATCCGACAGAACCGTCAATTTTCTTTCGCTCTCCTTCAGGGCTTGATTTGTAAAAGCCAGTTCCTCTGCAAAGACCCGGGATTTTTCCCGTTCTATTTCAACTTCCACCACAAGGTTGTTGGCCGGGCCGATTTTTGTTTCGTTTCCTTTCTGGAAAACGTAGCCCCTCAGTTCATTTTCTATCAAAACCGATTTCAAGGATGAGACCAGGGCATGCAAAATCTTCCCCTTGGACCGCGAAATTTTTTTCCTGGAAAAAATCAAGGCAATAAAAAAATTCCTATTGGTAAAGATGCCTCCGAAACAAAAAATGGATCTTATATCGTGAGGGACGAAACCATCTGCTGGGGGCCCATTGAGTTGGGCTTCTCCGGTATGTTCCCTTAGAAAAAATCCAAATCCGTGGTCCTTTCGATCCAATTTCCGTTCGGTTTTGTTTCCTTGAGGATCCGGTGCCTCAAGGCCGATTTGTTGGATCATATCGGCAAATAAAGGGAACCTCCTCATCTCCATGGGGTCGTCCAGACACAGGGCGCGGGGAAAATTTGAAAAATTTTCATCGAGATGGGTTTTCTCGCCGTTTATCGAGGCCATGAGCGCAAGAAAGCGGCTATTCCCGGAAAGCGGGGGGCTGGCGGGGCGGTCCCCTTGAATGAGGTTTTTCAAATCTGCGGGAAAGGCGGAATAAGCGCAGGATTTGTAAATTTGACAAAAGGAAATTTCATGGCTTCCTTCGTTAGAAGAAAATATTTCATAAAGCGTTTGCGCATACGCCTGGCAAGTCTCTTCCGTCGATGCAAACCCCCGGGACCGTTCTTTTAGAAATTCAGAAATCAAAATTATTTTTTGAAAATCCAAATCTTGAAAAGAGAATCGCATGAATTTCCTGCCTTAAAATAGCTCTTCTATATAGATAAGTTACCGTGCATCACAGTATTCATTTTTGAAGGAAAACGCATTTCCTTATTGTATGATCCAAACAAGCAAGTTGATCTGATTTTTCCATAATATTTTTGGATTTCCCTTAATTCAGCGATCCGCGTAACACGGCCCCATGTGGGGAATGGATCGGGAATCAAGCCGGGGTTCCCTTGGAACTCTTGGAGAATCAAAAATTTCATCTTCTCTCCCCTGTCAGTCTAATTCTCCCGCCCTCACGTTTTGGACAAAAGGGAAATATCCTTGAGGCTTCCGCCAAGCCGGGATTGCTGATATCCTTTTCGAACCAGGAGGCCCAATGAAAAATCCTGCTTACTTTTGTGGGGAAGTTACAATGTCGCGCATCATTGGCTACCTGTTATTATGCTTGATTTCATCCCTGTTCTTCCTTATATCCTCCAAGCCCGCATCAGCGGTCCCTCCCCTCGTTACCGGTGATGTTCCTACCGCCGACAAGGGCACCATGGAAGTTTTTCTGGGAACACGATACCGGAAAACGGAAAAAATCGAACGCCAACTGCCCTTTGAAGAAATTGTTCTTGGAATCTCAAACTGGCAGGAACTTACGTTCGAGATCCCCTACCTCGTCAATACTTCTCCCCAAGGCAGATTCCAGGGATTCGGGGATGCCGTCCTGGGAACGAAAATACAGTTTTTAGAGGAGGACGAAACTAATCCCGGTATGGCGCTTTCCTTCGAGGCAAAACTCGATAACGGAAACCAGCGCAAGGGTCTGGGGTCAGGCGCAACCGATTTCGACCTCCGATGGCGAATGCAAAAAACCCGGGCATGGTTTACCGGGATCGGAAACGTGGGGTACACGTTCACCGGAGAACCCCGGGTTGAAGGGATCCGTGAGAAGAAACGCGACGTATGGCTACTGGCGTTTGCCCAGGAATACCGGATCTCCACCCCAATAAAGCTTCTTTCAGAGATTTACTGGAAAACCAACGATGCCGCCGATGGTCCTGATACTTTTGCAGGCAACATCGGATTCAAATACACTCCATTCCCCGGATTGCAGATCCACACTGCGGTCGGAAAAAGCCTGCGCGTGAATAATCGTGGCGGACCCGATCTGCTGATATACGGCGGCCTGAAAATGGAATTCTCGATGAAATAAGCAAAAATCCCCCCAGATTTTCTTGCCGGGAGCCCCGTGGAGGGAGACCGTTGCGTAACTCAAATATGTCGCCCTGAGCTTGTCGAAGGGCGATCTCCGGTTGTGCTTCGACGGGCTCAGCACGACACTTTCGGTGCCTTTCTCCCACTTATGCAAAGGTCTCCCGTGGAGGCGCCTGTGAGAACGCGCCCAATGCGGCTTATAGTTAAAGATTAATTCAGGTGACATTTACCCCCATCCGATTATATATTGAACGGTGTATTTATCCGTTCGGTCTTCCGAGGATTGCATGGGGAGGAAAATTTTATCCTGGCACGGTCTCACGGTTTTTACCGTGTTTTTGCTAGCCACCTTTTGGGAATTTTATCTTGAAGATTTTTTCCCCGGCGGGGAGCCCGAATCCATCGCCGACCGCTGGGAGTTTGTCCTCACAAGCTGTATTTTCGTCGTGATGGGCCTGGCCGTCTCCAGCATCATTTCCTTCCAATTTCTTAAGAAAATGCAATTTGCAGAGAGGGAACTGATGGAAGGACTGGATATGTTCCAGCAAATTCTCCATAACGCCCATGACGCCATTGTCACCGTGGATGGGGAAGGCGTGGTTACCATGTGGAACCAACAGGCCGAACAACTGTTCGGTTGGAGTGCCGAAGAGGCGGCGGGGAAAAACGTCTCCGACCTCGTTATTCCTCCCGATCATCGGGAAGCCCACAAGGCGGGGCTTAAGCGATATATCCTTACCGGCAAGGGGTCGTTTTTAAGAACAAACCTGGAACTCCAGGCGCGTCATAAAAATGGAAAAGAATTCCCCATTGAACTGACCATCTCCGCCAATAATTTCGAAAATCATCATGTTTTTACCGGCATCATCCGGGACATCACTGAACGCAAGGAAATAGAGGAAAGGCTTAAGATCCTTTCCATCCGGGATGGGCTGACCGGGGTGGGCAACCGCCGGTTTTTTGATGAAGTGATGCAAAAAGAATGGAAACTCGGGTTGAGAAATCAAAAACCACTTTCTCTCATTTTGCTGGACATCGATTATTTTAAAAATTACAACGATGCCTATGGCCATCCCGCCGGGGACCGCTGTTTAAAAGAAATCGCCGATGTCATCGTCAGTTCATTGCACCGTCCGGCGGATCACGTCGCCCGCTACGGGGGCGAAGAATTTGTGATTCTTATGCCCGACACCGATGCAAAGGGCGTTCTCTCGATTGGTGAAAATATAAGAGCCAATATAGAAACCAGGAAGGTCGAGCACAGTCAAAGCAAGGTAAGCGCCTATGTGACCGCAAGCCTGGGATGTGCCACGATCATTCCAAGTCCGGATCCCTCCCCGGCGGATTTTTTGAAAACGGCGGACAGGGCCCTTTACCAGGCCAAAAAGCAGAATCGGAACCAGGTGGTCTTTTTAAGTCCTTAGCGTTTGAACCCGGCAAGGAAAATTTCTACCTTTCGTCCCGCACCACCTCCCCTCATCCCGCAAAATCGTATTTCCCGAAAGCGAGTTTCCAGACAGGAAAATTTTATTGGAGGACAAGGTTTCGTTTGCATTGGAATAACCATTTACCTTGCCTCATAAAAAACCCCACCACATCCGCTAAAGATAAAAATGTGAATGAGGGCGAGGCCAAAGAAATAAAGTTTTGGCGGTTGGTCCTGGCTCATGTCAAATTGGTAATCAGTGGTCGCACTTCGGTTTTTGGCATTCCTTGAAGTTTTTGCATTTTTTAAATTCGTCAATTTCTTCAGCATTATTTTTATAAACTGCTATGCCAACACCTTTTCCCAAGCATTCTTTTAATTTTTGAACCGGTTGGCAACTGTCTTTGATGAAGCAGGAAATTTTGGTCTTACTCTTATTAAAGGAACGTTTAAGAAGCCATAACAAATGATCGTCTCCTGAAGCGAAAGAGATTCCAACAAACACCCAATGATTGTAATTCTCCATTGCTCGCTTCAAGTGCTCCCATTGGGGCCTCAGGATCGTGTTCTGCAGGCCGGGCATGGAGCTGTTACCCACGACCTCTTCCTTGAAAGACGCAGGCGAAACAATCAACGCCTGCCGGAAATCCAAAAGCATGGGATCCCCGGTTGGCTTGTAGCCCGTTTCCTTGAGGGGAGTGTCGTCATAGGATTCGGACCATCCCGTCCATCCCTGATTCAAGCGCCATTGGGAACGGGAAGTCCATTTCAAAGACCCGTGAGGCCGGATTATGGGAATTTTACCTTCCATGGATTTTCCGTCTCCAGGATAATAATATTGAACCCCATCCGCATCATCAAAGGTCGTGTCGTAATTAAGATTGACAACGGCGCAGATTTCGCCAAATTTACTATTTACATTTTCCAAAAAATTTTTATAGACGCCGTTTGATTTCTCCACCCCATACACCTCTTTAACCAAAGTGCGAAGGTCCCAAATAGCGAGTTCAGCCAGATAATATTCATCAGGCAATAGGCTTTGGTTCATGAGCCGGAACTGGAAGCTGTAATGCCCCGCCCGCCAATTGTAATTTTCGGGCCACTTGTGGTTTGCGAGATCATTGAATCTATGAAGTGTTTCCGGCTTTTCCCGGACAATGCCCGAACACACCAAGCTCCGGTAAATAAACAGGTCATTCCAGGTTTTATAAAGGCTCGTTTCTTTGTGAACCACATCCCTGTATAGGTTTAGCGCGGGATAACCTATTTCCCATTGTTTAGGAAGGTTTTCGAAAAATTTCGAATCAGTAGGCACGGGTTGACCATTTTCTGTATCCCCTGATCCCGCCGTTGCGCCAGACCCCAGAAACAATACAATTTTATTATTTTCACTCATTGTGACCTTCCCCCATTTCAATTGAGCCCAGCATGGAAAGCCTAACAGCATGCTGAAAAACTCCAAAAATGTCATCCTGAGTCCTTCGCCAAGCCCAGGATAAACTCCGCGAAGGATCCAGCCGGATTGGTAAATTCAAGCTGGACAAGGGTTTTGGGCAAGATTCTTCGGCGCTGACGCGCCTCAGAATGACAGACATGGTGTCATCCTGAGCCCTTTTAAATGTCATCCTGAGCCTTTGGCGAAGGATCTGGCTGGAACATAATTGGGGCATGCTTCATACTATCGACGCAAGATTCTTCGCCGCACTGCGGCTCAGAATGACACCCGAAAGAGTTTTCCAGCACCCTGCTAAATCTGAATCGCCGCTTCCGCCTTGGCCTTTTGCCGTGGCCGGGGACGAACCTTAACCTTCACGTCCACCTGTTGATCCAGCTTGTTGAGGATGCTTATCAGACGGTCAACGGTAAACCGTTTAAGGCTCGGCTTACGGATTCGAACAAAGTCGGCGTGCGGTACACCGGTCAGCTTTTCCGCTTTCCGGGTGGACAATTTCCGATCATCCAGAATGCCGATGATTTGGGCGGCAAGGATGGCTTTAAGCTGTTCAATATCGGCGTTCGGGTAGCCAAAATCGCGGAAGATGTTTCCACTCCCACGCACAATTTCCAATTTTTCTTTTTTGGTCATTTCCATAACTCCTTCAGTATCTTGATCCTTTGCTTAATCAGGTCTATGTCCTGCTTCGGGGTCTTGATTCCGGTTTTTGATTTTTTCTGGAATGCATGAATAACCCAGATATCAGTTCCGATTTGTAAAGCATAGACTGCGCGGTAAGCGTTGGACCTGAATTGCAGGGCAATTTCAATAACGCCCGATCCAAGACCCCTCATCGGTTTGGCGATTTCACCCTTCCGGCCTTCGGCGGCAAGGATCGGTGCTTCCAATATCTCCTGCTTTGCCCCTTGGGGAAACTTCTCAAATTCTTTCCGCGCCGCCTTAATCCATGATACAGGTCTTGTAATCAGACTCATAAAATAATGGTGTTAAATTTGACACCATATGTCAACCTTTTCTTTCCAAGGCGTAAACTTATAAAGGAACGGTCACCCGAAAAAAACGTGTTCAAGGAAAATTTCTACCTTTCGTCCCCCGGCCCCACCTCCCCTCCTTCCGCCATCCAGGCCTGCAGGTTCCCCAAACTGCCCGTAAGAATGGGAATATTTTGAACAAGTGGCGGGGTTTTGGCCCCAATCCGCGCATAATCCGGGACCGGATTCGGGGGAAACCGGTCAAATGCCCTCATGCCCCGGCTTGCCAATTCGCGTCCCGGGGCCTATCTTTCTAACAGGATGCTGAAAAACTCTTTCGGGTGTCATTCTGAGCCGCAATGCGGCGAAGAATCCTGCCCGAAACCCTTGCCCAGCTAGAATTTACCAATCCGGCTGGATCCTTCGCGGAGTTTATCCTGAGCTTGGCGAAGGACTCGGGATGACATTTTCCTGGTTTTTCAGCACCCTCCTAATGAGGAGGTGAGGACATGAGCCAAATATTTTTTTACATTTTGTTTGTGATTGTCCTGTTCGGAACCGTTGAATTCTGGAGCCATCATCTGCACAAATAAATACGGCCGGGATTTCCGATTTTCCCCGATCGCGATCGCGGGGTGGCTTTGGAGGATAAGCGCGAACGCCCCGCAATCCACGGACCGGGGGGAATTATTTGACCGGCAGGCCGTGCGTGGCCCGGTAATTCAGATCGATCACAAACTTGCGAATGAAAGCGCCGGTTTCGGCATCGCGCAATTCCACCCATCCGTCCGGCGATTTGCAAAGTGCCAGCCAGAATCCGATCTCCTCTTTTTCATCGGTCATAACGGTTTCCCATTTCCGGCTGACGTACACATACTTTCCCTCCTCTTCGGTTCTCTCGATGATCCCCGGTTTAACCCGGATGATGTCCGTCTTCCTGCAGGCCGGCTCGGGGTCCTTGGGCTCCGGCAATTTGCTGATCTCCAGGTAAACCAGGGAGGCCACCAGCAATATCCCGATGGCGGTCATGAGTGTTTTAGGCGAAGCGAACATGAAGCGATCTCGTCAGCCAGACGTTTCTTCATTTCAATAGAGGGCCACCACAAAATACCAGACATCCTCCTCTTCCTCAATCCGCCAATTATCCAAGGCCCCATTTCCCCATCCTCAAGTCGGGGACCAGAAATCGAAGGACCGGTCCCCTGCGAGGATTTCCAATGAATCCTCGAAATTTCCGAAAGAGTGCGATAGAATTCATTTTACTCCGGCCACAATCGGGAGAAGGTTGGATCGTACTGCTTTGCATAGGGAGCGGCCCCTGGCGGTTCACTTGAGGGAACCGGTGAAAATTTCCCGATGCCAAGGGTCGGCTCTTTAAATTTTAGGCCCGCGAGCGAATGATCCGTACCCTCATCCATCGTAAGAAGCGCCCTTAAATCGTTCGGTTATGACCCAAGGCGGCGGAAAAATCAAACCCAGCGAGGTGGTGAAAGACTGGGCGCTCACTCCCCCCACCATTTTTTTTCGCCTGCAAAATGCATTGGCGAACCCCAACACCTCCTTCAAGGAATTCTCCGTAATTATCGAGAAGGACCCGGCCCTCACCGTGCGCCTGTTGAAAATCGTCAACAGCCCCATGTATGGATTTTCTGAAGAAGTTCAAACCATCGAGCACGCGCTGAACATCATCGGGACCGAGCAGTTGAGCGAGTTGGCTCTGGCCACCAGCGTCGCCCGGCAGTTCACCGGGATTCCCCGCGGCCTGGTGGACATGGACTCCTTCTGGCGGCATGCCATGGGTTGCGGGCTGGCCGCCCGGTTTATCGCCCAGCAACGGAAGCAGGAAAACCTCGAGAGTTATTACACCGCCGGGATGCTTCAAAATATGGGGAGCCTGATTCTCTTTCAGAAATTTCCGCAACAATGCGTGGAAATCATGCGCCGATGCCGGGAAACCAAAGAACAGATCTTCGACGTGGAACGGGAAATCCTCGGCGCCAGTCACGCCAAGTTGGGGGGCACCCTGCTTAAAAAATGGAACCTTCCGGGAAGGCTGGTCGAACCGGTCCTGTACCATCATCGGCCCGCGCTGGCCAAGGAATACCCCATCGCCACCGCCATCGTCCACGTTGCCGACATCATGGTGTGCGAATTGAAACTGGGGTTCACCGGGGACACGGCGGTTTCCGGTCCCAGCGAGTACGCCATGAAAATTCTCGGGTTCACGGAATGGCCCATGAAGGAACTGGAAGAACAAATCAAGGATAAATTTTACGACCTCATATTTTTCTCCAAAGATTCCATGATTTACTGATGGCAAAGCACAAACGGAAAAGGAGACCTTATGTCTGACGAAATTCTCGGAAATCTGGGTCCGCTGAGAAAACTGGCCGGGATTTGGGAAGGTGACCGGGGCGACGACACCGCCCCCTCCGACGACCGGGGAACGGAAACGAACAAGTTTCGCGAGCGGATCACTTTCGATCCCATGGGGCCCGTGAATAACCACGAGCAAAGTCTTTACGGGCTACGCTATGCCACCATGGCCTGGCGGCTGGGCGAACCCGATCCGTTTCATGAAGAGGTGGGGTACTGGTTATGGGATGGATCTCAAAAACAGGTCTTCCGCTGTTTCATCGTTCCCCGGGGAATCACCGTGCTTGCGGGAGGCAAGGTGGAACCGGACGCGAAATCCTTTCGTTTAACCGCTGAAGTGGGTTCCGATATTTACGGCATTTGTTCCAACCCGTTTCTGGACCGGGAATTCAAAACCGTGCGCTACGAATTACAAGTCACGATCCACGACGCGCAAACCTTCAGTTACGAAGAAGACACGGTGATCCAGATCAAGAACCAACCCACCCTTTTCCATCACGTGGATAAAAACACGCTGAAACGGGTGGGTTGAGACGGAGGGAAGGGGGGCGTCAGGAAAGAAGTAACCACCAGGACACAATGCCGGCGATGTATCCCGCGGCGATCGCGGGAGTCCATTTCAAATGGGACACGAAGTTATAGTTCGGGTTCACGCCCATCACCACCACCCCCGCGACGGACCCGATGGAGAGCAGGCTCCCCCCCACCCCGATGGACAGCGTGGCCAGCAACCATTGCTCGGGACCCATTGCGGGGTTCATTTGGACGACGGCGAAAAGCGCGGGAATGTTGTCCACCACGGCGGAAATGACCCCCATGATCACGTTCGATGTCATTGGGGCATGGCCGCCAAAAATACTTTGACTCGCCAGGGAAATGTAGCCCAGGTAATCCAGCGCGCCAATCATCAGCATCGACCCGAAAAAAAACAGAAGCGTGTCGAATTCCACCCGCGCGACGCTCCCGAAAATATTGAAAGGCGGTGGAGGTTCGGTGTTGTTCAAGCTGGCCAGGCGGTGATTGCGGATCCTATCCGTCAAAAGCAGATAGTACGCGAAGGACATCAAAATCCCGAGCCCGAACATCATTCCCAGGTAGGGAAGCAGGCCGAGGACATGGTGGAAGAAAAGCGCCAGAAAAATCGTGAACAACCCCAGGCCCAGGATGACCTTCGCCCCGTGCTTGAGAGCGGGGGCGTGCGCCGGTCCTTCGGGCTTGCCTTCGGGAATCGCGAACTGCATGATGACCGCGGGAACCAGCCAACTGCACAACGCGGGAACAAAGAGGTGGGGAAACTGATAACTCTCGATCTTTCCGGACATCCAGATCATTAACGTGGTGATGTCCCCGAAGGGGCTCCATGTTCCTCCCGCGTTTGCGGCCACAACGATATTGACGAAGGCGGGTACGATGAAACGCACATTGGTCCCGCCAATGGCCTGCGCCACCCGGCCGATCAGGAGGGCGCTGGTCAGGTTGTCCACCAGGGGAGAAATTAAAAAAGTAATCGTTCCGGTGGCCCAGAACAATTGCCGGTAGTCCAGTCCGCGCCGGACCAGGCGGGCCCGCAACTGGTCGAACATCCCCCGTTCCTCGAGGGTGTTGATGAACACCATCGCCACGAAAACGAAAAAGAACAACTGGGCGATACTTCCGGTCAAATGATGTACCGCTTCCTCGGCGTGACCCCCCGGTTGCCCCACCTCATAAACTCCGATCAGTCCCCAGGTCAGGCAGGCGAAAAAAACGGTGGGTTTGGAGCGCCGCATCTGGATTTGCTTTTCCAGCGCAACGAGGATAAGAATCAGGAAGAAAAAAAACAGGGCGAGGTTTCCTACCCATGAACCGGTCATAGGCTCCATAATTTTCTTAAAGTTGCTTTCGAGGAAAATTCGTTTCGAAACAAAGCCATGTCTGCTTGGAAATCCAGGGTCCTACCATAACCGGTTCCGGCGAATCGTCGCATAGGCAGTTTATCCTAAAAAAACACCCGGAAATAAACATTAATTGACATAAAAGGCTTTGTAAAATGTCATGATTCAGGAGTGGAGCCCCGCTACCGTTGAAAATCGACAAATTAAAAGTTTCACCCCGGAAGGACCCCCCACCCTTCCAACCCGATCAACCCTCAACAAGTGACCTCTATTCCTTTGTTTTCATTTGTCTCAATTATTATTTTGGCGGTGACGATTCTTCTGGCAGGATCGGTTATCCTGCCCATTTTCTTCGGAGCCCCGTGGCACCCCCTGCGCCCCTCGACCCTTCGGCGGATTCTGGAATTTGCCGAAATTCAGCCGGGGGAAACGATCGTCGATCTGGGTTCGGGCGACGGGCGGGTCTTGATTGCGGCGGCGAAGGATTTCGGAGCGCGCGGGGAAGGGGTGGAAATCGATCCCATCAAAGTGTGGTTTTCACGCTGGCTGGCAAAACGGGCGGGAGTCCAGGACCGGGTTCACATCGTCCGCGGCAATCTGTTCGATTTCGATTTCAGCCAGGCGGACGTCCTCTTTTTATATCTCACTCACCAGGCGCTCGACCGGCTGACGAAGGACCGGGTTGACCGATTGAAACCTTCGGCGCGCATCGTGTCCTTCCGCTTCTGCCTGCGCGGCCTGCAACCCGACAAAATCGACCCGAAGAAAACCCTTTTCCTCTACCGCATGAACCGGGGCCGCAACTTCGACGGCTTAGCCTGACCCGTTGCCGGCAAACGGAATCGAGAAACCTCATTCCGTCTGCACGACGCCTTCCCAGACGAACGCATTCTGGCCTTCCCAGCGGACGACCAGCCAGGGCTTTCGATTGAACCGGACGGTGGTTTTCCGCACCACTTCCAGGCGCGTGCCCTTGTCCACGCGAACCACATCGGGGAAAATGGTTCCCGGTCCCTTCTTAAGCGGAACCGAGTCCACAAGGGTAACTACGGAGTACCCTTCGCCCATCCCCGGTTGGGGGACCGAAGGAATGGAGACACCGGGCATTCCCGGCTGACGCGGCATTGCCGTTCCGCCGGCGGAGGGCATGCCGGCCTGCGGCATCCCCGGGCTCGGCACCGACGGCATGGATACGGAAGGCGGCCTGGGCATGGAGGGGGATTTGGGCCCGCCGGGGGGAACCGCGCCCGATGGAGGAAGCGAGGCGACCTCAGCCGACGGTGCCACGAAGCGAACGAAAACGGGGTTGGCCACCAGGTGGTCGGTGGGGCCCACCCAGGCACTGAGCCGGTAATACACCGGTCCCTCCCGGGGTACCTCCACGTCACGCCATACCATCTCGTAGGGCAGGTTCACCGCTTCTTCCTTGACCACCGCTCCGTTGCGAACGATGCGAAGGGTCGCCGATTTGGGTTCCCCGTGCAACGAACGAAGATTCGCCCTGATCTCGGGAAAATCGCTAACGGATATTTCTTCCCCCAGCGTCGCCACCTGGCCGGTGGTCACGTCCGAGACGGTAAAATCATCGAGCGAGAGCCGGTCGGCATCGGGCTGGCGCACCGCGTACATCCGGCCTTTTTTCAGCGCCTCCATGACGCCCTCGCGGCTTTTTTCCCGCACCAGAAAAACCGTTCTCACCATCCCGAGGATTTTCCCGTCCTCGGCCGCGCACCGGTAATCATTCGTGCCGATGCCCCACACCGCCCCGGGCCGTTCCCCGGAAAGGTATCCTCCCAGAACCTGGTCCCATTCCTGGCCGGGATCGACATGAGGAAGCGGTTGGTCGGCCACCGCCTGAAATCCGTCATACCCTTTGGACAAAACGAGGTCTTCCGGGTGCGGCAGGGTCTTCAACTGCACCGAGCCCACCTCGCGCATTCCATTGAGGGCATCGAGCCGATTCCAGAACGTCATCCCGCCCTGCTCTTTCACACGGTCGATCATTTTCTGGTAAGGCTCCACCCCCTGGTCCCCGTGGTACTGGTCGTAGGGCGAGCTTTGGAACGGGTGATTGTTGACCGCGAGAAGAAAAAAGACCGCCGCCGCGCCCATGGAGAGCTTGCGGTAAAATCGCTTGTAAATGAGAACGCAGGAGAAAAGGAATAATCCCCCGTAAATGCTGAACAGCGTCTGGTACTTCCCGATCATCCGCTTCGAGAAGTTACTGTTGAGAAGGGGAAGCTGTTCGAGGGCGGGCGCCGTTTCCATTCCGTAAATCAGCAGTCGCTTGTCAAAATTATTGGCGACGAGATCGCGTTTGAGAATTCCGCCGGTCCAGAAATAAAACGGCATGGCCTCCACGCCGGGGATCAACAAAACTTCCCGGTAATGCCGGTCCAGGTCGCCGATCTCCGAAAGATAGGCATTGGCCCCGACGCTGAGGACGGAGGATCGCTCCTCCTTCTTTTTCAGGATGCGCTCCAGGGGAACGAGACCATACTCCAGCGAATTGCGGGCGGAGTCGTTATAAAAGAGGACATCGATCCCCTTTTGCTTGGCCTCTTCGGCCAGTTCCTGCGCGGTGGAACACCCTTCGGAGAACCGGGTCTTGACGTCCATCGCCCCGTCGAGCTGGATGAATCCCGCGCCCGCACTGGGTGTAACCAGGGCCGCAAGCCCGGCACACATCAGAAGCACGATTTGAAACAGCTTGCTCGAAAAACGCGACATTAGACCATCCGGGCTTAAAGAGTTACACATGACCTTCCTGGGCCACCATAGTATCATCATTTCCTTTACGGACAAAAGCGCAGATGCATCGCAAATCTCCGGTCATGTTATTTATAACGGCCAATTTATGATATACTTAACAAGTCAGGTGAACCGGCCGTCCCACCCTTTCGGCCGGTAATCGGGATGGCCCCCCGAAACAGGGAAGGCCGCTTTTCCCCACTCAGTTTTCGAGATCATCCGGAACTATGGCTTCTGCAAAAATTCTCGTTGCCGACGATAGCATCACCATTCAGAAAATCGTCGCCATGGCGTTTGAAAACGAAGAAGAGACCGTCGAAGGCATCGGCGATGGGCAAAAGGCATTCGAAAAGATGTCCACCTTCAAACCCGACGTCGTGCTGGCCGATGTGGAAATGCCCGGCCTCAACGGCTACGAACTCAGCCGCAAGATCAAGGAATCGGCCGAGTTTGCCTCGACCCGCGTGCTGTTGCTTGCCAGCGATTTCGAGGATTTCGACGAAGCCGCCTTCCACTCCAGCAAAGCCGACGGCCATATCAACAAGCCGTTCAAATCCGAAGAAATCATCAGCACCGTCCGGTCGCTGTTGGCCTCCGGTTCCGTCTCCGGCGGGGAAGAAGCCGCGATCGAGCTTTCCCCGGACCAGATGCTGGAAGAGGACGGGGTAATCTCCCTTTCCGAGGAAGACATGGCCTCGGCCGCTGATGCGATTTCCCTGACGGCCGACGACCTGGCCGAAGACGACTCTTCGGAGACCATCGAACTCTCCGCCACGGAAATGGTTTCCGAGGAAGACGCCGGGGTCATTGCCCTCTCCGAGGAGGACGCACTTCCCGAAGCGGACGAAATCGGCCTTTCGGAAACGGACCTGGCTGAAGGCGATGCACCCGAAACGATCGAGCTGACCGCCGGGGAGTTGGCGCCGGAGGATGAAAGCGACGCGGTCCTTCTCTCCACCGACGATCTGGCGGAGGAAAATACCGACAAATGGCTGGAAGACACGCTGGACCTTTCCGCCGAGGAGATAATGGAAGAACCCGTGCGGGAAGAAAAGCCCGAGGCAAAACCGTCCGAACCGGCAAAAGAGCCGGAGAAACCGGCGGAGCCCGAAAAAGTAGAATCCAAATCCACCGGGTTGGTCCGGGAAGAAATCCCTGACGCCGCCCATCTCAAACCCGAACGGGAAAAAAATCTGGATGAAATGCTCGATACCCTGTTCAGCTTTAAAAATGAATCCGAGTCGCAAACCGCGATCAAGGAGAAAAACAAGCGGGTCATTGAGGAAATGATGCGCGATGCCGAATCCCTCCGGGAACTGTCCACCTCGTCGCGGGAGCCGGAAAAACCGTCTCTATTGAAATCCGCCCATCTGCCCAATTTCCCCGATCACGATGACGACCTGTCCGAATCCATCAGCGACCTGCAGGAACCTCCCGAAGGGCTGGACGAAGCGTTCGCGCAGGTTCGGCGTACGGGTTCCTCGGTCCAGCGGTTTCAACCGATGGAAAATGGACCGGACCTCCCCGGGGACATGGAGAATATCGTCGCCGAACCGGAGGACCTGCTCGAAAAAATGGCCCCCGCGGCTTACTCCTATTCCAAGGGCGTGCGGCCCGATCTGATCCGGGACAGCATCTCGTTTATGGCGCGCCTTCCGGGAGTGGAACCCACCCCGAGAGGAGAGCCGGGTTTCCCTTCCGAGCGCGGAAGGAGCCTTATGGCGCCCGGCCCCGTCCCGGAGACCGACCGGTTCGTGCGCGTGGTGGGAGAACATATCAAGGGAGTTTTGGAAAAATCCCTCGACACCTCCCTGGAAAAAGAAATCGACGGCCTTTCCGAGGCCATCGTTCAATCCGTCCGCGACCTGGTACGGGAGATCACCCCGGCGATTGCGCGGGCTCTGATCCAGGAAGAAATCGAGCGGATCAAGCGGTTGGAGGAACGTTAGCGGCGACTCGGAGATTTCGGCTTTAACCCGAAGTTCCCTCCTGCAATCTTTTCTTCCCCTGCCGGAAATTTTTGTATACAATAATAATTCCTTCCAATCTTCTGAAAAGATTCGAACCCCTTTTCCTTCCTTTCCCCCTGGAAAGGACTCACTTGTGATTGGATTTCTTTGGACCCTTCGCCGCCCCGCTTACGGGCCAGGCGGTTCTACAACAGGAACATGATCGAACTGGACAAGACGTATGACCCCGCCGCGGTGGAAGACCGGTGGGGAAAATTCTGGGAAGAAAACGGCTGTTATCACGCGGATGAAAATGCGGAGGGCCAACCGTTCTCCATCGTCATCCCTCCACCCAATATTACCGGTTCCCTCCACATCGGGCACGCTTACAACAACACCCTGCAGGACATCCTGACCCGGTGGCGGCGAATGCTCGGTTGCAACACGCTGTGGCAACCGGGAACCGATCACGCCGGGATCGCCACGCAAAACGTGGTGGAGCGTCAACTGCGTCAGGAAGGCACCGACCGCCAGGCGCTGGGACGGGAAGAATTTGTCCGGCGCGTCTGGAAATGGCGCAACGAGTCGGGCGGGACGATCGAAAAACAGCTCCGCAAACTGGGCGCCTCCCTCGACTGGGAACGCAACCGCTTCACCATGGACGAGGGGCTCTCCCGGGCGGTCCGCGAGGTGTTTGTTTCCCTGTACGAGCAGGACCTGATCTACAAGGGCGACTATATCATCAACTGGTGCCCGCGATGCCATACGGCTCTCTCCGACCTCGAAGTGGAATATCATGAGACCAAGGGACACCTTTACCACATCCGTTACCCCGTGCGGGGGGAGGACCGGGCTCTGATCATCGCCACCACGCGGCCGGAAACCCTGCTGGGCGACACCGCCGTCGCCGTAAACCCCGATGACGAACGCTACCGGGACCTGAAAGGCAAAACGCTGGTGCTCCCGATCGTGAACCGGGAGATTCCCCTGATCGAGGACCCTTACGTGGATACGGCCTTCGGTTCGGGCGCGCTCAAAGTAACCCCGGCGCACGATCCCAACGACTTTGAGCTGGGCCGGCGGCATCAACTCGAAAGCATTAACGTGATGAATCCCGACGGAACGATGAACGACCGGGCGGGAGCCTACGCGGGAATGGACCGTTTTGCCTGCAGAAAAAAGCTGGTCGACGATCTCCAATCCCGGGACCTCCTCGTCAAAATCGACGACCACCTGCACGCCGTCGGTCATTGCTACCGGTGCAAAACCGTGGTGGAGCCCTACCTCTCGAAACAATGGTTCGTCAAGGCCCAGCCCCTGGCGAAACCGGCCATCGAGGCAGTGAAAAACGGGTCGATCCGGATCATTCCGCAATTCTGGGAAAACACCTATTTCGAATGGATGGAAAACATCCGCGACTGGTGCATCTCCCGGCAAATCTGGTGGGGACACCAGATTCCCGCCTGGACCTGCAAACGGTGCGGAAAACTGATGGTCGCGCGGCAGGCTCCGGAAAAATGCGCCGAGTGCGGCTCCACCGGCCTCGAACAGGAAACCGACGTGCTGGACACCTGGTTCAGCTCAGCCCTCTGGCCCTTTTCCACCCTGGGCTGGCCGGAAAAGACAAAAACCCTGGAACGGTTTTATCCCACCTCCGTGCTGGTAACCGGATTCGACATTCTCTTCTTCTGGGTGGCGCGAATGATCATGATGGGATTAAAATTCATGGGGGAGGTTCCCTTCCGGCACGTTTACATCCACGCCCTGGTGCGCGATGCCGAGGGACAAAAAATGAGCAAGACGAAGGGAAACGTGATCGACCCGTTGGAAATCATGTCCTCATTCGGAACCGATGCCCTGCGCTTTACCCTTACGGCATTCGCCGCGCAAGGCCGCGACATCAAGCTCTCCGAAGAGCGGATCGAAGGGTACCGGAATTTTTGCAACAAGCTGTGGAACGCCTCGCGGTTCATCTTCATGAACCTCCAAGATTACCCGGGAACCTGCGCGCTCGACCCCTCCCTGACCCGGTCCGTTGCCGACCGCTGGATTCTGAGCCGCCTTCAGGCCTGCACGGCGGAGGTCAACCGGGCGCTCGAAGAATTCAAGTTCAACGAGGCGGCCCTGTCCCTCTACCGTTTTATCTGGAACGAGTTCTGCGACTGGTACATCGAATTGTCCAAGATCCATCTCTCGCAGGGAGGAAACGAGCGCGCGGCTTCGCAGAATGTTCTGTCCCACGTGCTGGAAACCAGCCTGCGTCTTTTGCACCCGTTCATGCCGTTTATCACCGAAGAGATCTGGCAGAAACTTCCCGGTACCGGTAAAACCATCATGCTCGCCCCATTTCCCCGGGCCATCGACGGGCGGGGCGACCGGGAAGCCGAGGAACAATTGCAACCGGTCATGGACCTCATCGCGGCGGTGCGTAATATCCGGGGGGAAATGAACCTCAATCCCGGCCAACCGGTTGAATTATTCGTCAAAGTAAACGGTGGATTCGGGACGTCGATCATAGAAGACAACGCCGCCGTGATCAAGGCGGTGGCCCGGGTCAGCCATATCACCTGCGGTCCTAATATCGAGAAACCGAAGGGAGCGGCGGCTTCGGCCCTGCCGGGAATGGAAGCGTTTGTCCCCCTGGAAGGGCTGGTGGATTTCACGGAAGAAAAGAACCGCATCGAAAAAGAGTTGAAAAAAGTTGAAAAAGACCTAGAATTTTTAAATAAGAAACTCTCCAACCAAGATTTCATCAAGAAGGCCCCTCCGGAAGTCATAGAAAAAGACAACCTAAGGATGCAGGCCCTCTCGGAAAAGCAAACCAAGTTCAAAGATCATTTAAAAACGATTGAGCAGGCGATTCGATGACCGGATCCTCCTGCCGGGTGGTTCAACCCGCAAGAATCGACCCGATGCCGGATTTCTCCTGAATATGGTAGCCACAACCGAACCTCTGACCCGAGAAACGTTTCCCGCCGAAGCTTTGTGGGATCTTTCCGGCCTTTTCCCGGCCGATGACCGCTGGAATGCGGAGTTCGCCGAGCTGGAATCCATGCTTCCCGGGTATGAAAAACTCCGCGGCACGCTGGGCCGGTCGGCCGGGAACCTCCAGGCCTGTCTGGAATTCGACATGAATCTCATGCGGAAGCTGGACAAGGTATACACCTACGCGCACCTGAGGACGGACGAGGATAAAACCCGGACCGCCGACCAGGAACGGTACGACAGGGCCATGCGGCTGGTCACCCGAATCTCGCAGGCGAGGAGCTTTATGGACTCGGAGATCATGTCCATCCCCCGCGAGACGATGGGCGCTTTTCTCGATGCGGAGGAATTGAAGTTCTACCGTCTCCACCTGGAACGGATCCTGCGCCACCGGGAACACACGCTCTCGGAGAAGGAAGAGTCGATCCTCGCCGCGTCTTCGGAAATCGCCCGGGCGGCCCGCAACGGATTCGACATGCTGGATAACGCGGACCTGAAACTGGGGACCGTCCAGGGAACC
>Ga0210019_1001108_pt1 | contig 30007 bp, 35 predicted proteins | sample CryGeyCG2114_020_2_FD_183969 | JGI IMG/M metagenome (GOLD analysis project Ga0210019, IMG submission 183969) | Groundwater microbial communities from aquifer - Crystal Geyser CG11_big_fil_rev_8/21/14_0.20 (SPAdes) (version 2) | ecosystem: Environmental > Aquatic > Deep subsurface > Groundwater ...
GGCTCGACTTTTTATATTGAATTGCCGATAAATTGACATTCGGTCGCTAAAAATGATAATCTAAATTATCAATCGTTAAAGCAAAAGCTTATGGACAAAGTTATTACTATCCCAAAAGAAATAGCTAAAGACGACCTCATTATTACAGGGAGGGAAAGTTTTGAGAGGTTAAGTAAAGTATATGACCTACAAATTTACTACAATTATTAATCAGGAAGGCAAGTGGTATGTTGCTTATTGTCTTGAGTTAGGAGTAGTAAGTCAAGGAAGGACTATTGAAGAAGCTCAAAAGAATCTCAAAGAAGCTGTAGGGCTTTACTTGGAAGATTATCCCAAAAACAAAAGGAATTTGTCTAAAAGAGCGCCTTTGATAACCACTCTTGAGCTTGAATATGCCTAAAACCTTTTCTGGGAAAAAGGTTATTAAAATTTTATGCCGATATTTCGGCTTTTATTTTGTTTCGCAGAAAGGCAGTCATGTTAAATTAAGGAAGACCTTAAAGGGCAAAGAAATTATTACGGTTGTTCCGCTTCATAGAGAACTTGCTACGGGAACCCTTAGAGGAGTTTTAAGGCTAGCGGAGGTAGACGAGAAAGAATTTTTCGAAAAAACCTAATCTAATTATTAGTATAACGGTGGGATTTGAATAGAAAAGGGAGAAAAATAGTGTCAGGAAAAATCAGAGTTGACACTATTTTCCATAAAATATTTTTAGAATGAATAATAAATTTAAACTATTGCCGGTAAAACCATTCCAAGAAACGCTTCATGGCGGTTATTGCGGTCCCGCTTCCCTAAAGATGGTTTTGGATTATTATGGAGTGACTAAGAGTGAAAAGGAATTAGCAGAGATGTTAAAATGCGATCCAGAGCACGGGACAGATGACAAATCGATTGCGGAGACTGCAAAGGATTTGGGATTTAAGGTTGAAATAAAAGAAGAATCTTCTTTTAAAGACATTAAAGGTTGGCTAGATAAAAAAGTTCCGGTTATCATTGATTGGTTTACCAGGGGTAGATATGATTATCCGGAGGATGATGTAGCAGATGGTCATTATTCTGTGGCGATTGGATTAGATAACAGATTTATTTATTTACAAGATCCTGAAGTGGGCAGGGTGAGAAAAATTAATAAGGAAGATTTTTATAGAGTTTGGTTTGATTTTTCAACTGACTATTTCGAGCGAAGCGAGAAACAAGGTTCTTGCCGTAGGCAAGTTCTTATTTCGAACGAAGTGAGAAACAAGGTTCTGCCGAAGGCAAGGTTCTTATTTCGAGCAAAGCGAGAATCAAGGTTCTTGCCGAAGGCAAGGTTCTTATATTAAAAAGTGTGAAGATTTAATTCTTAGACAACTAATAGCGATATATCGTTAGTTTTGATGACTGAGAAAGCTGTGGGCGGAATCTGAAGGAAGAGGTAAGGGAAGCACGTTTTACGTGGAGCTACCGATGGTTGTTTAGTTTTTGAGACAATTCTGTGCGATGAATTTACAGTTGACATAATTAAGTAGGCCTGTTATTATACATTTATTATAACGAGGCGAAGCACATTAAAAAAATAAAGGAGGTTTGACATGAGTCTCGGTGTCTTTTTTGAAAGATTGGGTAATTTCGGAGATCAATTAGTTACAAATGGCATTTCTATCGAAAGTCTACGGCAAGAATATGGTATCGATCATAAGAGAATATATCCTTTCGCTAATAATCATTTTTTATTCTGCTCCGATGACTCTGGAACGCCATGCCTTACCTTTGATGAATTCAGAAGTTTTAGAAAAGAATTGAACAATCTTCCTCTATCTGAAGATGATAAAGCTTTTCTGAATGAATATATTGAAGGAAGAATCAGATACTACAATAGTCCGCGTCGCGGTAACTGCGTGGCGCTTAGAGGATTTCCTTATTATCGGATGGTCCAGGAAAGAGACAATACTGTTTTGGTTAGACTTTTGAAACAGGACCTTTATCTTGATGCCAAGACTTTTAACTTTCTAGCAAGGTTGGGTTATCGAGTTCCAAAAGAATTGAGCTTTATGGTAGTTGATCACATAAAGAACGCCGTTTTCCGAATAATGTACGCCTATATAGCCAAATCATTATCACAAAAAAATTTCTTTCATGTAGAGGACTGGTCTTTATTAGATGGATTGGCGCGGCTTCTATGGGAAATTCTTGTCCATATTCTATTAGACGATGAATATATAATACTCTCGCAGATAAGATTTGACGGATTATCCGAAGTACTGGAAAAAGTTTCTGATGGTGATTTCCGTAGGATTCTGGAACTTGACAGTGCAAAAACCCTATTAAGAATGGCGACTACTTATTTTCAAAGGTATCCCGACTTTGATTGTTGCGTGGATATTCTTTACGGTGGAATAGAAATTGGATACGCTCTTTGCGCCTATGGTCTATTTACCCGTAGGCCTATCCCGAGGTTTTTTGTTCCTGCAATATTCTCATTGAATCGTTTAAAGAAAGGGGAGATAGATCAGAGTATTTTAGGGGAAGACGGGTTGATAATTTCGGGGAAATTGAACGAGGTGATTCCTGGATATTTCCTTGAAGAAATATCTAAAATTGGCCGACCTAAAATTTTAGTAGCTGATAATAATATAACGACAGGATATTCGGTAAGAGTGCTGAGAGATTCCTTAAGAAAAAGATTTGGGTTTTGCGAATTGTCAGTTGCCGAGGTAAACATACAAGAAATACAAAGATTATGTCAAGGTTCGCCAGAAGCTAACGGGAGAACAATCGTGCTTAGAGGGGCTGATCTGTATCAACCCCCCGTAGGAGAGTATGTAACATGTTTTGGCTTAAGGGATAAAAGCCAGGTTATAAACCGCGTGAAGTTCATTTTAGGATGCGGAGATTATACGTAAATTGAAGGATATGACTTTGACGGAACGTTATTCAAGACCGGCGCCCTTCATCGGATGTCGTGGAACAGAGCGTTAAAAAAACTAGGGATTGAATTTGATGTGGCTACTTTGCCCAGCAATTCTGGTTTGAGTTTTCGTGAGGCGGCGCTTAATATCTATCGATATCTTATCGGAGTCGGTATCGATATAACACTAACTGAGGATATGTTCATTCGGGAACTTTGCGACGCGAAAGAACAATTTCTAAAGGATGTTCATGAAAGAGACATTATTTCCATTGCTAAGGCTATAAATTTAGCACGAATGGATGTGGCTAATACGAAAATAATTGTAACTAATGATAGATTAGGATTTGTCCTACGTTGTCTTGAAAAAAAGCATCTCATAGAATATTTCGCCTACCTTATTTGCGAAGATTATGCCTATTCGGTTAAATCCAGAGAAAAAGTTGCCTTGGTAGGCAAGGGAAAACCTTTTATAGATGCTTACCTAGAAGCTTCTGATTATTTTCATTTGCCGCATATACAAACATACTATGGTGATAACGATGTGATTGACAGAGAATTTGCCCAAAGACTTCACTGCGATTTTGTCTTGATAGGGTAAAACCATGTCTAAATCTTCGTTAGTTTTTTAATGAACCCGTTCATGCCTACGAACGGGTTCATAATTTTTCAAACTTCGTTAATATTTGTATAATAAAATAGGTATTCACTCGCTATCGTTCGTTCTGCACTATCTTAAATCGGAATTTTCTTTTAATTCCGAAGGAATCACAAGGAGGTGCGAAGTACCACTGATTCGGAATTCCGATACTCTAAATTAAAAACAATTATGAATAGAATTAAAAAATTTTTAGTTATAGGACCCGTTCTTTTAGATTTGACAATAAAGTTAAAAAATAGAAAAGATTTTAATAGAAAAATGTTAACTGTAAGTATCGGCGGAAAAGGATACAATGTGGCGCATACTTTATCCTTATTCGGGGCGCCAGTATCTCTCGCCACAATCTATGGTTTTGATGATATAGGGAATTATCTAATTAGACAAATAAAAAAACAAGGTATCAAATTATTGACCACCAGTAAACTTGCCGCTCGTTCAGGTGTCTGTATGAGCTTTATCGGTAAAAAGGGAGACATAATTTTAGATAAGGTTGATACCGAAATTTTTAAAGAAGAAAAAGTTCCAAAAATTGATTGGGGAAAAGTGGATATTATAATTGTAATCTCCACAACGAGTGCCAAAACCTTAACTTATCTGAAAAGAATGAAAAAAAGATTTCCGAATAAAATCTTTTGTCTCGAAATCGCAGGACGGAAGACTATTGCAAATGTGTTGCCCTACCTAAAGACCTTTGATTTTTTTATAAGCAATTTAAAAGAAGCTATACATTTTGGCTTTGGATTAAAGACAAAACCATCAATCAAAAACGTAGTTGAGAGCTTATTGAAAAATGGGCCTAAAATAGTGCTTGTTACAGCGGGCTCAAAGGGTATTTATTATGGACATAGAGACATTAAAAATCAATTTATTATTAAGCATATTAAGGCTAAAAAGATAAAAAATATAGTTTCTACGTTAGGTGCAGGCGATAGCGTAACTGCTTCTTTCTGTGCCGCATATTACGGTCGGAGTCTTTCATTAGAAAAAAGCGTTGAAATTGCCAACGAGGTGGCAGCGATAACGGTAACAAAAGAAAAACCATTTCCCAGTTTCTTGCCAAAATATATTTTAAATTTTTTTAAATAATATTTTTATGAAATTCGTTGAACACGTAAAGTTAACGCCTCAAGCTGTTATAGATACATTAAATTTTAAACATTCATTCAAAAAAATACCAGATAGAGTGCGCAGGTTGTACATTATTGGCAGTGGTTCTTCCTACAGTCAAGCATTATATTTGGCCAGTTTATTTAACGAACATTCAAGATTTAAAGCAATATGCGAAAACCCTTATAGTTTCGTGAAATACAGCAACTTTGACACAGACGATTTATGTATACATTTTTCGCAGGAAGCAAAAAGGAATGATAACATTTGCCCGATAAGATTTGCTAAAAAGAAAGGTGGGCACACTATTCTTTTTACTTCTAAACCAGAAACGCCCTTGGTCAAGGACGTTGATGAAGTTTATTGGTACGCCCCCGAAGTCGAAAAGATTTTAGTTGCGTCTATGAGCTATGCGGCAGGATATGCAGCGGCATTAAAATATTTTAATGCTCAGATGAACTTTAATGGTCGTACTCCGATTAACTATGATATAGAAGAAATCGAAAAATCGATGAATAGGGCTTGGGAAACAGAATATGGGTTCAAAGATGTTTTCACTGTTTACCTGTATTCAGGTTATGGTCAATCAATAGCAGTTGAGGGAGCTTTAAAGGTTAACGAATGTCTTTTACAAGACGGAGAAGCTTATGAAATAAAACATTATTCGCATGGAAAACATTTTGTGAGCTATAACCGAGATCGTCTATATAACGTAATTTACCACGAAAAAGATCAGAATTTAGTTGATCTATATCGAGAAACTATTTTTGAAAAACATCATTTAATAAACTACATGAAAAGTTCTTCGCGACCAGAGATAGCTATTTTCGACTGGCTCATGCAGATGCTAGTCTTTACTGCTTACGGCATGAAAAAGAAAAATATTGAGCTCAAAGATATGCCTATTAGAGATAAAATAAAGATCCCTCATGATTTTAAATATTAGACATCTTTTTACCGAAAATTTTATCGACTGCAATTAAATTACTTATTCTCGCAAGAAAAATCAGACCACCGGTCGGGGCATCGGGCTTTATATATTCAATCAAATCATCAAAGCCAACGGCGGTCGTCTCTGGGCAGAGAGTGAAGGGAGAGGAAAGGGAAGTACGTTTTATATCGAGTTGCCGGTTCTAGTTTAATTTTCAAATCAAGCCAAACTAATTGCCCTATGTAGGTTGTTGTTGAATAACTTTGTCGTTTCTTTTGATATCGTTATCAAATTTGCAATTCATTCCTGTCAAGCAAGCACTAACTAAAGTTATTTCATCGGAGCTTATTTTAATAAAAAAATAATGGCTGAATTTATATAAAACTCAGCCAATTTTAATTTTGTTCCTACTTGGCAGAATCTAAAAGACTTTTCTGAATACCTTTTGATTTACTTACAGCCTGCTCTATTTCCTCTGTAGTTTTTTTGATCCCGTAAATATTTATTCCTATTAAAGGAATAAATATTTTTTCTCTTTCCATCTCATTTTTCAATTCCTCTATAAAAACCCCTGAACCTTTTAGTTTCCGACCTCGCTCGAAAAGATAATCAACTGCACAAGAAGGAGAATTTTCCAGACCAAGCATAAAAAGTACCTGATAGTTATTTCCTTTTAACTTTTTTGCAAAAGAGATTATTTCCTCCGCATATCTCCTACATATTTCCCTATACTCTTTGGTGTTGTATTTTTGCTTAATAGCCGGTTTCCTTTTGATTCCCTCGTATTCTATTTCAGGACAAGGCATTTGGATAATATTAATTTCTTCTCTAATTAGCAACTCTGCTATTGGTGTAATTACTGACGGATATTTCTTAACAATACCTTCTGCTCTTATTCCTTGGGCAAAAAAACAAAAAGGAACAAAGATAAATTTTTTACTTCTTTTCATATTTCCTTATCTCCTGTTGGTTTATAATTGGTTCGGTATAATTCATTTATTATATCTTTGGCTTCTGGAAATATCAATTCATCAAGCATTCTTTCCATCTCTTTTATGCTTTCCCTTTTTGTCTGATAGTCGTATAGAGGCATAGCAAACACGCAAAAAGGCTCTGTCGTTTTCGGAATTATCCCTGCCATAATTAATTCTTCCTTTACCTCTCCTTTACTTTTTACTGTCCAAACTGGCAAAAGAAGTTCTATTGAAAATTCCTTGCACAATTTTTTATATCTTTCTACTATTGATGGTTGTTGTTCTGGATAACCCTGTGATTCTCTTGCTCCTTCTGCCAGATATGGAATATTTCTTTGCAGACATTCTGTTATGGCTTTAATATACATTGATGTTCTACAGGTAAGACAAATCACTTCGGTGGGCAAAAGTTGGATATTTTCCCATTTTCCTAAGTCCAGACAGTAATGTATTAGGAACCTTCGTCAAATTCCAACAATACTTTCGACACCAAGGAATTCAAGAGATTCTCCGTAAATTTTCTTTAGTCTTTCTACATTTTTAATAGCATTGTCTAATCCCTTTTCTGTTCCGTTGTCAAAAGTAATCAATGCAATAGATTTAAACCCCAGAGATATTAATCGTGGAACGCAGAGCAGTGTATCGTAGCCTCCAGAAAACATTAAAATACACCCTTCTTTTTCTGTTTTTTCCATTTTGACCTCTCCTTTCTTCTTGTTATTTATTTCTATTCCTGTCTTAATATTTTTTCTTTTCACGCCTACCTTCTTTACCCACTTTTTGGTTTTTAAAGAGCCTTCAGTTCTAAATAAAGCACGATAGAACTAGATATTTTATCCTATATCATGATTTAAATTTTGTCAAACGAAGTTTGAAGTTTGAAAAAAGTTACACTTCGGAGTAAAATCCATTCGGTTACAGAAAAAAGTTGACATTATAATTAGTTCGTTATAATGTTTAGGTAGCACAAACCATAAGCGTTCTTTTAGAAAAAAAATACCATTGATAAGACACTAAAAGGGAGGTGAGCCAAAATGGACATTGTAGAAATAGAAAGGGAATTTATTCCGAAACTGAGAGATGCGAATCCGGAAAAAAGAAGCGATGCGGCTATAATTCTCGGTGAAATCAGATCTCAAAACGCAGTAGTGCCGCTTATAGAATGTCTTAAAGATCCCATAGAGGAAGTAAGAAAAAATGTCGCAAAGGCGTTGGGCTATATCAAAGTAATAGAAGCGATATCGGCTTTGCTCCAGTCCCTTACGGATACTTCGCCCTTCGTGCGGGGAAATGCTTTTCTAGCCCTTAGCCAGTTCGATGATTTACAGTGCAAAAAAGAAGCTCTTCGAATTTTGGAAAACGAGGATCATCCTTGGGTTTTACATCTAATAAGAAGAGTAAAAGAAGGCATGCTATAAGCAAGGAAACAGCTAAACGAGAGAAATATGTCTGTTTCTTTTGTCGGAATAAATCGGCGGGAGGTAGATAAAGCCAAAAAAACCTTACGGTCATCATTAAGTCAGTGGAGAACGTTAATCTAGAAAAGTGGCCTTGTGCCACTTTTTTCTTTTTCGCGGAGCCAAATATAATTCTTTATATCTACCTCAGTTACGACTCTTATACCATGTTTTTTCAACAATGCTGCTGTTATGCCATCATTTTTAACTAATTTTCCTGAAAAGGTTCCATCGTAGGTTTGTCCTGCTCCACACGATGGACTTTTAGATCTGAGAATTGCTAATTTGACATTATTGTTTTTAGCAACCTTAAGGGCTTTCCTTGCTCCTTTTAAGAAAGCTTGAGTTACATTTTCGCCACGAATTGATTTTACTAAGATTTTGTTCTGTTTGCCATTTATTTGTACAATCTCACTTGGATCGCGTGGAATAGATAGACTCCCGAGACATTCTGGGCAAATAGCAATAAATTCTCCCTTGTCCTTAAGCAATTCTAAAACTTCTTCGCATAAATTGCTTTCTCCATTATATTTGCAGTTAATACCTAATAAACATGCGGATACTAAAATCATATTTTGATTTTAATCTATTTCATAGTCTTTTACAACTTCCAGCAAGGGCCCATGAGGCCAAAAAATATTTGTAGAGGCATTGGACTTTACTTTGCCAGCCAGATAATCAAGGCTAACGACGGAAGGCTCTGGGCAGAGAGTGAAGGAAGAAGAAAGGGAAGCACATTCTATATCGAATGCCGATTAAAGAAAATTATGAATAGTGAATAGTGAATAATGAATTATGAATGGGTAAATTCTGTTCCGTTGGCGTTTGGTCGCGGCAGTTGACAAAATTTAACAAAAAAAGCTATACTTTAAGAGTATGAAGAGAAAGAAAAAAATAAAAAAGAATATTTTTAATTATACTGTTATTTTTGAGCCTGCAAAAGAAGGTGGTTTTATTATTCATGTTCCTGCCTTGCCTGGTTGTCATACGCAAGGTGAAACTTTAGATGAAGCATATCAGATGGCACAAGACGCTATCTATGGCTATATCAAAACTCTCCAACAAATGCGAAAAGAAGTTCCTATAGAAGTAGGAGATTCTATAGTTGCGAGAATTCCCGTGAAAATTTAAATGAAATTACCAGTAATTAAGCCCCAACAACTAATTAGAGTTTTAGAAAAGAAAGGGTGTGTTTTTAAAAGACAAACCGGTAGCCACCGGATTTTTTATTGCCCTTATAACCAAAAAATTATTACTATTCCTATTCACAACAGAGATATCAAAAAAGGGTTGCTCCGTTCTATTATAAAAGAATTAAATTTATCAATAGAGGAATTTATTAGATTATTGAAAAAATAAACCTTATCTCGCAGGTGGTTCTCAAGGAGTTCATAATATGAGCGACGATAAAATTGAAAATTGTTATTACTGATACCGGGATTGGGATGGAAAAAGAGGAAATTGCCGGGCTTTTTGAAAAAACTTTTGAAAGAGGAGAACGGGCAAAGAAAATTTATACCACCGGCCGGGGAATCGGGCTTTATATATCCAACCAAATCATCAAAGCCAACGGCGGTCGTCTCTGGGCAGAGAGTGAAGGGAGAGGAAAGGGAAGCACATTTTTTATCGAGTTGCCGATAAATTGACATTCGGTCACTAAAAATGATAATCTGAATTATCAATCGTTAAAGCAAAAGCTTATGGAAAAAGTTATTACTATCCCAAAAGAAATAGCTAAAGACGACCTTATTATTACAGGAAAGGAAAGTTTTGAGAGGTTAAATAAAGAAAATTCAGAATTAAAAAAAACAATTCAGGCTATTTTGGCTGGAGAAATAGCCTTAAAGAAGGGTAAAACGAGAACTTTTCGCCAGTTTTTGAAATCCAAATACCGCGATTATGCCAAGAATATCTAAATCACATTCTACGCCTCATTTTGAGAAGAAATTCGAAAAGCTTCCCGGAAACCTACAGAAAATTGCCATCAGGAAAATTCTTCTTTTTGAACAGAATACTTTACATCCTAGCTTAAACGCTCACAAACTTAAAGGACCACTATCTAGCTTCTGGTCCTTTTATATTAACAAAAACTACAGGGTTTTGTTTAGATTCTTAGTAAGCAGCGAAGTGATTTACTACGATATCGATACTCACGACATTTATAAATAAAATAGATTAGTCGCCTCTGGGCGGAATCTGAAGGAAGAGGTAAAGGAAGCGCGTTTTACATTAAATTGCCGATAAACTAAACACATAACATGTAGCAGAGGATATTATATTACCTAAGTGCTTCAAATTTCTGCACGGCACAACCCCGCCGCAAGCGGCGGGGTTGTTGTTGACAAAAACTTTTTAGAGAATACAATAAAAGTATTATGAAAGAAATTGCTCCAAGAATTATTATTGACCCAAAAGTTAGATTCGGAAAACCCACTATTAAAGGAACCAGAATTACCGTAGAGGAGGTTCTTGGTTTTCTCGTTGGGGGAATGGATTTTGAAGAGATTAGAAGAGAATATGGGATAAAAAGAGAAGATGTTATTGCCGCAATAAACTATGCAGCTTCTTTCCTTAAGGGAGAAGAAGTAAGAGTCCGTAAGTTAATTAAGGTATGAACTTTTTTATTGATACGAATCTTCCTTATTCATCCAAGGATATTTTTTGCAAATACGGAAAGACGTGGCATACACAAGATGTGAATCTTCAGGGCGCTTCAGATACGGATATCCTGAGATTCGCGATCCAGAAAAAAGCCATTTTAATAACAAGAGATTTGGAATTTGGAAACCCATATCTTTATCCGAGAAAGTCGCATTGCGGACTCATTATTGTAAGAGTCCCTTTTTATTTTACCGCGAAGCAAATCAATAAAACTTTAAAAGATTTTCTTACTTCCGTTAATAGGGAAAAACTGAAAAATACTATCACAGTAGTAGAGCCCGGCAAAATAAGAATGAGAGGATAAATTTGCACCGGCCGGGACATTGGTCTTCATCTGGCATATCAGATAATCAAAGCGCACGGCGGTAGACTGTGGGCGGACTCGGAAGGAAGGGAAAAAGGAGCGCGTTCCCTGCCTACCGGCAGGCAGGTATATCGAGTTGCCGCTTCCTTAGGATTAGACAAAGTGTCAAGTTTTTGGTAAAGTAAAGTATATGACCTACAAATTTACTACAATTATTAATCAGGAAGGCAAGTGGTATGTTGCTTATTGTCTTGAGTTAGGAGTAGTAAGTCAAGGAAGGACTATTGAAGAAGCTCAAAAGAATCTCAAAGAAGCTGTAGGGCTTTACTTGGAAGATTATCCCAAAAACAAAAGGAATTTGTCTAAAAGAGCGCCTTTGATAACCACTCTTGAGCTTGAATATGCCTAAAACCTTTTCTGGGAAAAAGGTTATTAAAATTTTATGCCGATATTTCGGCTTTTATTTTGTTTCGCAGAAAGGCAGTCATGTTAAATTAAGGAAGACCTTAAAGGGCAAAGAAATTATTACGGTTGTTCCGCTTCATAGAGAACTTGCTACGGGAACCCTTAGAGGAGTTTTAAGGCTAGCGGAGGTAGACGAGAAAGAATTTTTCGAAAAAACCTAATCTAATTATTAGTATAACGGTGGGATTTGAATAGAAAAGGGAGAAAAATAGTGTCAGGAAAAATCAGAGTTGACACTATTTTCCATCACTTATGAACAACAAACAAGAGCAAATTAAAAAATTCTGCCAGGAGAGAAATTGGGATCAGTTTCACAATCCCAAAGACATACTTTTGGGAATTGTGGAAGAGGTGGGAGAACTTAGAAATCTGATTAAATGGGAGCAAGATCCACAGATTATCAGAAAAGTTTTCTTAGAGAATAAAGACGAGGTAGAAGATGGCATCGGCGATATGTTTTGGTTTTTGTCTTTGCTTGCCAATAGCTATGATATAAATATAGACGAAGCAGCGCAGCTTGTTATTGACGAGAACACAAAAAGATTTCCGTTAAACCACACCAAGGACAAGCATACCAACATACATTTGGGAGGATATGATGGTCATCACTAGTTTTGACAAAAGAAAATGTTAGGAGATAGAGTTAGCTGATTATGGATACAAGAACAAATATATTACCAGTCAAATCATTCCAAGAAACGCTTTATGGCGGTTATTGCGGGCCAGCTTCTTTAAAAATGGTTTTAGAATACTATGGAATGGATAAAAGCGAGAAAGAGTTAGCGGAAATGTTAAAGTGTGATACAAAACAGGGAACAAATGGCAAATCAATCGCTGAAGCGGCAAAGAAATTAGGATTTGAGGTAGAAATTAAGGATAACTCCTCTTTCGAAGATATTAAAATTTGGCTGGATAAAAATATACCAGTAATTGTAGATTGGTTTAGCAGGGGCAGGTATGACTATCCCGAAGATGACGTCGCTGATGGCCATTATTCTGTCGTAATCGGGCTTGATGGAGAATTTATTTACTTGCAGGATCCAGAGGTTGGAAGGATTAGGAAGATTAAGAGAGAAGATTTTTTAAGAGTCTGGTTTGATTTTTCCACTGACTATTTCGAGCAAAGCGAGAATCAAGGTTCTTGCCGAAGGCAAGGTTCTTATTTCGAGCAAAGCGAGAATCAAGGTTCTTGCCGAAGGCAAGGTTCTTATATTAAAAAGTGTGAAGATTTAATTCTTAGGCAATTGATTGCGATATATCGTTAGATTAAATTATCGGAAAAATTGACACGGGTTTTTGAGAGGATATAATGAAGTCGTATGCTGACATTCAGATGCGATTTATGCAATAAGAATATTAAAAAAGAACCAATTATGGCTAGTGTTGGATATTTCCCAAAAGCAGAGTTGTGCGAAAAATGCGGGGCTCCGATTGTTAGATTTTTAGAAAAGCACAAATTTGTGGATAAAAAAGAGAAAACTAAGACAAAATAATCATATTTGAATCTAATTTTGCTAACACCCCCGCCCCTAGCTTTGGCTAATGGCGGGTTTTATTTCGAGCGAAGCAAGAAACAAGGTTCTGCCCGAAGGGCAGGTTCTTATTTCAAGCGAAGCAAGAAACAAGCTTTGCTTTTTTGAGCACCAGCGAAAAACAAGATTCTGCGAAGTAGGTTCTTGTTTTTAGCTATTAGTGATAAAATACAAAAATGGAATCGAATAAGCTGGGAAATTGACAAACTTCGCTTGGCGAAATATTATATTTAGAGTTAATTAAAGGAAAATTTATGGAAAGAACACTTATAAAAAAAATCCCTGAAAATGAGGGAAAAGAAATTTTGATAAAAGGCAGAGCGTTAAACATAAGGAATTTAGGAAATATTATTTTTCTTATTGTCCAGGATTATACGGGCACAATACAGGTTGTATGGGAAAAAGAAACCGATGCGAAAACCGGAGATGCAGTAGTAATAGAAGGCATTGTCAGAAAAGAAAATCGCGCTAAGGGAGGATTTGAAATAGGGGGCAAAAAATTAGAAGTTGTTTCGAATATTATCGAGGATCTGCCTTTTGATTTAGCAAAGAACGACCTCAACTTAACCATTTCCAATCTGCTTGATTATCGCCCGCTTTCATTGAGGCATCCAAAAATTCAAGCTATTTTCAAACTTTACGACATGCTACTCAAGGGCTACGAAATTGTAATGAGAGAAGAAGGTTTTACCGAGATTAAAACACCAAAGATCCTAGGGGCAGCCACCGAGGGCGGAGCTAATTTTTTTCAGATAAAGTATTTTGACCAGAAAGCCTATTTGGCTCAAAGTCCCCAATTTTACAAACAAATAATGGCAGGAGTTTTTGAACGAGTTTTTGAGATAGGAGCTGCTTTCAGGGCAGAACCGCATTTTACTACGCGACATGTTAATGAATATACCAGCTTGGATGCCGAAATGGCTTTTATTGAAAACTTCTATGATGTTGCCAAAATGCTAAATAAGGTTTTGAGAAAGATATTTCAGAACGTTGGCGAAGAAGGCAAAGAGTATTTAAATTTATACGGCGTTAAAATGCCCGAGGTTCCTGAAGAAATCCCTTATGTTAAGCTGGCGGAAATTAAAGAAATCATTAAGAAAAAATATAAATATTCCGTGCCTAAGAATACAGATATTGACCCTGAAGGAGAAAGACTTGCCGGAAGATATGCCAAAGAAGAATATAACTCCGATTTTATTTTTATCACTCATTATCCGTGGAAAGACAAGCCTTTTTATACAATGCCCAGCTCTGAAAACCCTGAAGAGACTTACGGTTTTGACTTGCTTTTAAAAGGAATGGAAATAGTGACCGGCAGCCAAAGGATTCACCTTTATGACAAGCTTATTGAAAATATGAAGAAAAAAGGTGTAAAGCCAAAAGGCATGGAATTTTATTTGGATATTTTCAAATACGCAATGCCTCCGCACGGCGGCTGGGGAATGGGATCTGAAAGATTGGTCCAGCAGATATTGGAGCTGAAGAGCGTGAAAGAAGCAGTTCTTTTCCCGCGAGATGTAAAGAGGTTAAGTCCTTAGATTTATCCGTGAATTGTTGAAGAAGTTTTTAGACCAGTAAGCAAAATGTTATTTTTTTGCTCCAGCCCCGCCAAGCGGGGCTGGAGCTTTTAGTTGCCGTTAAGATTCCTTTTGCTACAATGGAACAAGGAAAAGTTTATACAAAGCGGAACTACCCCGCCCTCGGAGGGACAGGGTATCCCTTCGGGCAAGTTCTTTCTGCGGCTCCATCCCGCCAGCAACTGCGCCCGCCTGCAACGCTGTGGCACTGCGGGCAGGTAGCTGTAGGCGGGTATTCCGCCGCGAAAATATAGAAATCGAAATACAAGTTAATGTTGAGAATATTGCGCCACTGACGGATTTCTTGAAAGGAAACGGCGTTTTTAAGTTTGAGAACAGGCAAATAGATGAATATTTTGTTCCGGCGCATCGGGATTTTACAAAGGTGCGTCCGTTAAAAGAATGGCTAAGGCTGCGAGATTCCGGCGGCGAATATTCAATAAATTATAAAAACTGGTATTTTGATGAAAATGGAAGAAGCTATCATTGCGATGAATACGAAAGTAAAATTGAGAGTTTAGATCAGCTGAAAAAGATATTCGAGACTCTTAATTTTAAATCCATCACAATAGTTGATAAATTGAGAAAGGTTTGGAACTACAAAGATTATGAAATCGCTATAGATTCGGTAAAAAACCTTGGCGATTTTGTAGAAATAGAATACAAAGGCAGCGACGAAAAGGTTGATCCAAAAGAAATTACAAAGGAAATGGTAGACTTCCTAAGGCAGCTCGGTTGCGGGAAAATAAAAAGAAACTATGTTGGCTATCCGTTTCAACTTTTGTTTCCGGAAGAAGTAAAGTACGAAGAACAATAATTCGTTTAATCACTGAAGTAATTTTATAGAGACCAATTTCTTTAGCCGTGGTACTTCACCTTTTGCGAAAATTTCATTTTCGCAAAAGGTGGGTCATAATTTCGGAATATATATTTTACCCTGTCGAAATCAAGATTCTGCCCGAAGGGCAGGTCCTTATATTTTTACCGCATTCGACCACGGATAAAGCCGTGGTCTCCGCGGCAAATTATGAAAATTCTAATCACCGGAAGCGCGGGATTTATTGGTTCTGCATTAACGGAATTTTTAAAGAAAAAGGATATTAAAATAGTTGAATACGATATTAAAGATAATCCCAAAGACGATGTGAGGGATTTTTTGCGTTTGAAAAAGAAGATAAGCAAAGTCGATGGCGTTATTCATCTGGCAGCTGTTACCCGAGCAAGGCATGCCCAGGAAAATCCCAAACTTTGTATAGAAACCAATATTGGCGGGACTGCGAATGTTCTTGAGGTTATTCGGGAGCTAGCTGAAAAAAAGCGGCCGTGGTTAATTTTTACCAGCTCAAGAGAAGTATTCGGAAAACCTAAAATTCTTCCGGCAACCGAGGAATTTCCTAAAAATCCGATAAACGTTTACGGCGTCACGAAGCTTGCGGGAGAAGAACTTTGTCGTATTTATTCAGAAAGTTATGGTTTGATAATTAGAGTTCTAAGGCTTGCCAATGTTTATACCGGCAAAAACGATCAATTAGATAGAGTGATTCCCAAATTTATAATTCGGGCGGCTAAAAACGAAGATTTAGTTATTAATGGCAAAGGAAAAGAAATTCTTGATTTTATACATATAACAGATGTAATTCAGGGGACGTGGAGTTGTGTTTTAGATATTGAGAAAAGAAAGAAATTATATGATGATTTTAATTTAGCAACCGGCAGACCAACCTCTTTGAAAGAATTAGCCGAGATTATAATTCGGGAAACTAAAAGCAAAAGCAAAATTAAATACAGACCAGCTTTTTCTTTTGAGGTTGACAGGTTTTTTGGCGATTCTCAAAAAGCAAAGAAAATTTTGAAGTTTAAACCTTGCGTTGAGGTTCGCGAAGGGATTAGATTGGCAATTGACGAGTTCAAAAAAGAAAAAATCATCAAAGCGTGAATTTCTTAGTAAGTTGTAATCAAAGGTATAATAAACAAATATTTTATCGAGAGTTCTTAAAAAGAAACACAATAATTTCCCCTGCCTACCGGTAGGCAGGCAGCGAGAAATTTTGTTCATTTCTCGGCACCAAACTTTTCGCTTTACTCAGAGACCGTGCTTTGGTGCCTGCGAAGTGCTCTTTTTAAGAACTCTCGATTTCTCCAAAAATTACACTTCAGATTAAAATCGCCTACACGGCCTTGCTAAAAAATAATTATTTGGTATAATGAACTATCACGGACTTACGTCCGTGGTATCCCCGACGTTACCGTCGGGGCGAGTACATATTTGTTCCGCTTCATCCGCGGACTTACGTTTGCGGTTTTCGCGGAACAATTATAAACTAGCACACTGAAATTATATATTCGAAAAAGGGCGGGTTAAGCGGAATCCAAGGAGGAGGAGATAAAATGGTGGAGCTAGTCGTGGAGAATGCGATAAAGACGCTCGACGAGTGTCCGGAATGTCAATCCCTTATTGTTTTGAGCGGAGAAGATATTGCGCCCCTGGGTTTTTTTCAGAACGCCATCGTGGCAAAGTGCACCAGTTGTGGCTGGTGTGAGGTAAGAAAAATCATCACTCCCGTGGAAGCCGATGTCATAGACTAGGAATCCTGGCTCCGTCAAGCGAAGCTTGCCGGAGCCTTTTTTATTCTCCTTCGCCGAATACCCTGCGCTCTTGGCGCAGGGAGCTTCATTGACATTAGTTCTTAAAAGTTAAACAATTAAGATATAAGCAATGTATTTGGTTACGTAGCGAGCTTACAACTCTCTTGTTATTTCTGATTACTTATGATTAAAAGAAGGATCAAAATATTATTGATAGAAGACGACCCCATACCAATCCTTCGCTCCGCTCAGGATGCTACGGGGCGAGAATACAAACTCCGTTTATCTTACCCAATTACTTATGGTTAGCAGAAAAATCAAAATTTTGCTTATTGAAGACGATTTGCCGACGATTGATATTTACGAGGAGATTTTTAGGAAGTCGGGTTTTAGTGTTGAAACAATTAAGTGGGGGAAAGGAGCCTTCGATGCTTTGGAAGAAATGAGAACGGGAAAAAAGCAAAAGTCGGATTTGGTTTTGTTAGACCTAATTTTGCCGGATGTAAACGGTATTGAAATCTTAAGAAAGGCAAAAGAAACTGAAGAATTAAAAAGTATTCCCTTTTTTGTATTGACGAATTATACTGATCCGCAACTGGAAAAGGAAATTAAGGCATTGAACGCGGAAAAATACATAATAAAATCAAATTTCGTTCCCTCTGAACTGATAAAAATCATCAAAGAATGGTTTAAAAATCTCAAAAAAAAGGCTATTAGATAACAATTTTAAAATTAAATTATTTAAACAACATTAAGGCATCCGTCAAGCCTTGACAGGGTTTGTTGGAAGACTATAATAACTTTAGTTATTTCAAGGTTCTGCTGAGCGTAGCGAAGCAGGTTCTTATAATAAACTGTGCAAACAATATTATGATTTGTGCTAAAGAACCCAAAATCACCGTCTCAACAACTCTTTACTTCCAAGAGGATGTTTTAACTAACATTAGGAAGAATTGAGGGAGACATGGATTAGATTATTTAAAGGAAAATTAAATAAGAAAATCTACTTCAGTCTCCCTAAACAGGAGATTTTTAACTAAAGTATTCCAAAAATGGCAGAGAAAAAATTTTATATAACCGAAGAAGAACTGAAAAAGGTCAAAAAGGAGCATAAAGATCTCCAGACTTTAAAGATTATCAAAACAAAGAGTGAAGTTCCCAATATTTGGCAGTCTGAAGATCTGAATCCCGAATACCTTTCGTTTTTTGAGGATGTAAGCCTGCTTGAAGCAAGGATGGCGGATTTAGGTTACATCTTAAGGAACGTGGAGATTATTAAAATTCCTCCAAAAGAAAAGCAGAACATTATAAACGTTGGTGCTCATGTTGCGGTTGAAGTTGACGACCAGCTTGATGAATTTCAGATTGTTGGCACTCTGGAAGCGAACCCGGCTTTGGGTAAAATCAGTAATGAATCTCCTGTAGGGAAAGTGCTTTTGGGTCATAAAGTCGGAGATGAAGTAACCGTTTCTTCGCCGATAAAAACCGTTTACAAAATTAAAAAAATAAAATACTTGACGTCATAATCTTAGCTTGAAATTTAGCGAAGTTTATGATATACAAAAATCAGGCGACAACCTGATTTTTGTTTCTTTCTATGAAGGAATTACTTGATTTTTTTACAAAAATAGGGAAACTGAAAAAAATGCCAAGACGCGGTTGGGTCATTAACCAGATAAAAACCCCCGAAAGTATTGCCGACCATACTTTTAGAGCAACAATAGTTGGTTGGGTTTTAGGCAAAGAGAAGAGTGGATTAAATATTGAGAAACTCCTTAAAATAGCTTTAGTTCATAATTTAAGCAAAATCTACTCTGGAGATATAACTCCTTACGATTCAATTTTAGCCCAAAGTAAAAAAAAGATAAAAGAAATAATAGAAACTTGGCCAAAATTTTCAAAAGCCGAAAGAGAAAAAATATGTAAGAAAAAGTATCAGAGAGAGAAAAAAGCCCTAGAGAAACTTATTTCAAAATTATCCCCTAGTCTTAAAAAAGAGATAAAAAATCTTTGGTTGGATTATGAAAAAGGCCTGACTCCTGAAGGGAGGTTTTTTAATCAAGCTGATAGAATGGAGAACTTTTTACAGGCCTTGGAGTATTGGAAAAAATATAAAAAGCCTTCTCTTGGCCCTTGGCAAGAATGGGCAAAAGAGTTTTTTGATGACCATTTGTTAATAAAAGTTAAAAATGTTCTAGAAAGAAGGTTTCTTAACTCAAAAAAAGAAGACGATAATGAAATTAGAAAATTAACTGATTTTTTAACCGAAATCGGAAGATTAAAAGACATAAAAAGAAAAGGTATTATGTTTTATGGGGTAAAAGACCCCGAAACTACTGCTGAACATACTTTCCGAATGACACTCTTAGCTTGGATTTTAGGTAGAATAGACAAGAGGCTTAACATTGAGAAAGTTATTAAGATATCTTTAGTGCATGATCTTTGTGAAGTATATGTTGGCGATATCACGCCCTACGATGGCCTTTTGCCAGAAGATGAAAAAGAACGATATGAATTTGTTAGAAAATGGCCTCGTCTTTTAAAAAAAGTAAAAGAGAAAAGATATACACAAAAATTCAAAAAGGAAAAACAGTCTTTAGAAAAGTTAGTAAAAAAATTACCCCAGGGATTAAAAAAAGAGATATTCAATCTTTGGTGGGATTATGAAATAAGGAGTTCAAAGGAAGGAATATTTGTTCATCAAATCGATAGAGCTGAAAATTTACTTGAAGCCTTTGATTGTTACCGAAGAGATAAAAGTTTCCCTACTAAACCTTGGTGGCAACACGCAGAAGAAGTGATAGACAACCCAATTATTCTAAAATTTTTAAACGAAATTTCAAAAGAAGAACTAAAACTAAAAAGTTAAATTTTTATGAAAAACCTTGTTGATTTTTTTATAAAAGTTGGCGAATTGGAAAATATTCCAAAAAGAGGTTGGTTGTTAATTGGTGAAAAGAATCCTCAGACTATCGCTGACCATATTTTTAGAGTAGCAATTATGGCGTGGGTTTTGGCTAAAGAAAGGAAAACTAATTTTAATATGGAGAGAGTTATTAAATTAGCCTTGGTTCATGATTTGTGTGAATTATATGCTGGCGATACTACTCCTTATGATTATGGTCAAATTCTGCCGAAAAATAAAAAGAAATGGCCAGAATTATTTGATAAATGGCCAAGATTCCCAAAATCAAAAAAACTAAAATTCTCCAAAGAGAAACATAGAAATGAGAGAAAATCGCTTAAAAGGCTAACTGGAAAATTACCCTCTTCGCTAAAAAAAGAGTTTTTGGCTCTCTGGACAGATTATGAGTGCCTGAAAAGCAAAGAGGCAAAATTTGTTAGCCAAATTAATAGAATCGAAACACTTTTACGTGCTTTAGAGTATGCTAAAAAAAAGAAAACACAGCCATATAGATCTTGGTGGATCGGTTCCAAAGAAAGAGTGGATGATCCACTTTTGGTTAAATTTATGGCTACCTTAGATAAGTGTTTTCCTAACCAAAAGATAGAGTAAAAAAATTCTACAACAAAATGAACCACCCCGTCCCACCAGCCCGCAAAGCTAAGCTTTTGCATCGCTGTCGGGGAGGGGCGGGGTATCCCTTTAGACAAGGGCTTCGACTGAGCCCTTCGGCAGTGAGCTCAGGGCCGAACTGCTCAGCCGAATGTCTTCTTTCAGCGGCTCCATCATCCCTGACGACGGAGCGTCGGGGTATTCCGCCGCTGAAATAAAACTGTCCGTATAAGTTTCGCTAAAGCCGATAAAAGACAAGGCTTGACAGGACGAGTCCGCTAAGTTAGTGTAAAATCGGAGAGTGAAGGTCGACTTTACTAAAATTTAATTAAATAAAAATATGAGAATCACAAAAATAGCTTTAGGAATATTCATTGCAAGTATTTTAGTAGTATCTGGAGTGGTGTTGGCCACAGCGAATAATCCGGTAGGAGAAAGAGTTTATGTTTTGACAGATAACTCGGTAATAAAAACAATATTGGGAGTGAATCAGGAGTTTCCCGGTGTATTTTCTACTGGAGTTTCTCCCCAGCTAAAAGTATTGAGCGCTTTAGGATTAATAAAAACCGAGCCGGTCCAGATTTATGAGATTACAGGTAAGCCAACCTGTGGCAACGGAATAATTGAAGGAGGCGAAAAATGTGGCGAACCAGGTTTGTCAGAATGTCCAACAGGATATGTATGCGAAAACTGTAAATGTGTTGGTGAAACCACACCGCCAGCAAGAAGTTGCTATCCCAGTGCTCCAACGCCTTGGGGTATTGTGAAGGTTAACGGTGGTTCAGGTGGAGCGGGCGTGAAGGTAGCAGTTCTGGATACAGGAGTTTATAAAGACCACTTAGATTTGAAAGCCAATGTTGTAGATTGTAAAGACGCAACGAAAGTAGGAATCAGAAACGGGTGTGCCGATAATAATGGTCACGGAACCCACGTTGCAGGAACCGTTTTAGCTAATGGTGGGGCAGATGGTTTGGGAATTTACGGAGTGGCACCCGAAGCGAAATTAATGGCAATAAAAGTATGCGGAGGCCAGTTCTGCTTCGGCGATGATATGGCAGCAGGTATAAGATATGCCGCGGGTAATGGAGCAAACATTATTTCGATGAGTATTGGTGGAGATTCCCCCGATTCACAAATCTTATCTGCTGTTGATTATGCAGTTGGTAAAGATGTCTTGGTGGTGGCAGCAGCCGGTAACGATGGACCAGAAGACGGTAGCATAGATTATCCCGGAGCTTATGTAAAAGTTATAGCCGCAGGAGCGATTGATTCAAGCGAGAATGTACCGAGTTGGTCTTCTCGAGGAGTAAATGACGGAGATTCCATAATTGAAGAGAGAGAGGTTGAATTTGGGACACCGGGAGTCAGTGTCGAATCAACTTATAAAGATGGTTGTTATACATTGATGTCTGGAACTTCTATGGCAACTCCTCACGTTTCAGGATTAGCTGCTAAACTCTGGCAGGGTTCAGCTTCTGATACCAGAAGTTATTTACAGAGCATTGCAAGAGATATTTGGGCTGCTGGTGATGATACTGCTACCGGTCTTGGACTTCCGGTTGCTCCCTAACCAAAGGTCGAGTAAACATTAAAATTTAACCGTTGTTTGGAGAAAACAATGGTTGAGTAATATGGGAAAGATAAAGATAGGATTAATCACTTTAAGTTCTTTAGCTCTGGTTGGTTTAGTTATAGCAGGAGTAATATTTGCCCAGACTAACCCCCTTCAAGATAAGATTATTGCTCTTGATGCCGGCCACGGTGGAGAAAAATTAGGAGCACAATATCCAGCTACTTGTGCCGATGACGGCGATCCTTCCGACTGCAAAGTGTATGAAAAGGATGTTAATCTGGCAGTTGTCTATACATTAAAAAATAAATTAGAAACGAACGGAGCCAAAGTTGTTTTAAGCAGATTGTGTGATGAAACTATAACCAGCAATAAAGAGAGGGTGGATTTGGCAGTAGAAAGATGTAAGAGTCTTTATGGTAAAAAATGCGACGCTTTAGTTTCTGTCCACCATAATGGCTCAACTGTTCCGACATACGATGGAACAATGGTCATTTATAATGAGAGACAGGATTTACCATTAGCCAAGGCCTTACTTGAAAAATTGGTGCCCCTTACTGGAAATAATGAAGGTCTAGCCCACGGCGGTTATGGGATGACCGTTTATGATCATTTAGTCTCTGCCTTAACCGAAGCTTATTATATTACTAATACCGGTGAGGCAAATCAGTATCTTTCAAGTACACTAATTCCGGTTTCGCAATATGATACAAGTTCAACCTGTAATTACCAAGTTCGTTTTGGTAACAGAACCGATGAAGAAGCCACTGCTCTCCATGACGGATTATTTAACTACTTTAATTCTTCTTCAGGTAATGGTGGAGGAAAACCAGATGTACCGCCAGGCCAAAACAAGTAAAAAAGAGATTAGTGCAAAAATCCCCCGGCTCTCGGGGGATTTTTGCTTTTTGTAAAGATAAGATATAATTTAAATACATGAAAGAATCTCTAAAAGTAAGCAAAAAAATGACTATTGGCGAGGTTATTAAAAAATACCCAAAGACTATTTTTGTTTTTATTGATTATGGTCTTCATTGCGTTGGGTGTTCGGTTTCTGGCGGAGAAAGCGTTGAAGAAGCAGCAAAAGCCCACCGGATCGATTTAAAAAAGTTTCTAAAAGATATTAATAAAGCTGCGAAAAAATCCTAACTTCTCGTATGAAGAAACTTTTGCTTTTTTTATTTTCTCTCTGTGTTGGGGGTGCGCTACTTATCTGGATTATCAATGAAATTGGCTGGGAAGAGATAAAATCAGTCTTTTGGTCTTTTTCTATTTGGAAGTGGTTAGCGATTTTGATACTGACGGTCCTAGCCGCCTTGATTAAGGGATGGCGCTGGAAAACAATTCTAAAAAGCCAAGGATATGATATTCCCGCAATTGAGGTTTTTGAATACTATCTTTCGGGTTCAGCTGTATCTTTTTTGATACCAATGGTAATTCTTGGTGGAGAAATTTTCCGTTGCTATGACTTAAAAGAAAAGTATTCCCTACCTTGGTTAAAATCAATAGCCTCGGTTGTAATAGACAGGATTTTAGAAATAACAGTTTTTGCCATTGCTACAATTTTTGGAGTAATCTTTTTTATATTAAAAGTTGGATTGCCATCAGAAAAAACAGGCATTTTTATATTTTCCCTAATATTTTTGGCTATTCTAGCAATAGCCATTTTTTATTTCAAAAGCTTTAAAAAGGAAAGTATTATTTATTTTTTCATTAAGAGAGTCAACTTTCAAAATTCAACTAACGTCGATACGGCAATGGATATTGAAAAAGAAATTTTCAATTATTTTAGGCCAAACAAAAGAACAATGCTGTGGGGTTTTGGCCTTAGCGTTTTAAGCGGGGCTGTTATGCTTGGTAGAACAATGCTTTTAATTTCGTTTTTGGGTAAAAGCATTGGGCTTTCAGTGGGGATTTCGGTTCTTGCCTTTTCTTATTTAGCAACGACTCTTCCTATTCCCGCTGCTATTGGTTCTCATGAAGTAATTCAATCTTTTGTTTTTAGAAATATGGAATTAGGAGCAAATACCGGAGCGGCCTTTGCTTTGATAATCTGTTCTGCTGAACTAATGTTAGCCTTAATTGGTTCGGTTTTTCTTATCAAGTTTTTTATTCAGATGTTAGAGAATACTGTAGTAAAAACAATTAAAAACTTATTTAAGCGTTAAGAAGTGTGTGCTATATTAAGATAACAAAACATTCTTAACCAAAATGTTCAAAATTTAAAACAAGAACCTTGTTTCTCACTATGTTCAAAATAAACAAAGTTATTAAGGTGCTAATTCTTTCTGATTTTTTGTTGCAGGCCGGTTGGGGTTTGATCGGTCCGCTTTTCGCAATTTTTTTGATAGGACAAATTGAAGGGGGCAGCTTAGAGTTAGTCGGGCTCGTTACCGCAGTTTACTGGATTTTTAAATCTTTGCTTCAGCCTTTTATTGCTAATTATCTTGACATTAATCATGGGGAAAGGGACGATTTTGCTTTTTTGGTAGGGGGAATGTTTATCGCTAATTTAGTTCCTTTGGGCTATGTTTTTTCTACTCAAGCGTGGCATATTGTTATTTTGGAACTGATAAGAGCCGTGGCAATGGCCTGCGTGATTCCGACTTGGTCAGCTATTTTTACAAGACATGTTGATAGAGGAAGAGAAGCTTTTTCCTGGAGCCTTGAAAGCGCCGGGATAGGTCTTGCCGCGGGAATTGCCGGGGCGCTCGGAGCTATAATGGTTAGCCTGTTTGGCTTTAAAGTGGTTTTTGTTTTGGTGTCTGTTTTCGGGATTATGTCTTCTATCAGCCTGCTGGCGATGCGTCGTTCTATTTTCCGCAGAGGTCGTGCCGCTTCGCGGCCATCAGTTGAAAAACCAAACTTATAATAAGCTTCTATGGTAAATAAAGAGATTGCCAAAATACTATATGAGATAGCTGATTATCTGGAAATGGATGCTGTTCCTTTCAAACCCTATGCTTATGAGAGAGCGGCTATTTCACTAGAAACACTAGAAGAGGATGTGGAGCAAATTTATAAAAAAGGCGGACTAAAGGCTTTAGAAAATATTCCTGGTGTTGGTAAAAGTATTGCCGAAAAAATCGAGGAATATCTAAAAACAGGGAAAATTATTTATTACGAAAGGTTTAAAAGAAGGTTGCCTTTGAAAATTGAGGAATTGGTGGCGGTAGAAGGGTTGGGCCCAAAGAAGGTGAAATTCCTCTACGAAAAATTGGGAATCAGAAATCTTAAAGATTTGGAAAAAGCAGCCAAGTCTCATAAAATTGCTCCTTTATTCGGCTTTGGGGAAAAAACAGAAAAAAATATTTTAGAAGGAATAACTTTTTTAAAAAGGAGCAAAGGAAGATTTTTATTGGGAGAAATTCTGCCGATAGTCAAAGATGTTACTGAAAAATTAAAAAGTCTTAAAGAAGTGGAGAAATTGGTTCCGGTGGGCTCTGTCAGAAGAAGAAAAGAAACTATCGGAGATGTCGACCTTCTAGTTATTTCAAAAAATCCGCAAAAGGTAATGGATTTTTTTGTTTCTTTGCCGGGCGTGATAAAAATTTGGGGCAAGGGTTTTACCAAAGCCTCTGTTAGAATGCAAGGAGGCTTTGATATGGATCTTAGAGTGGTGCCCAAAAGAAGTTATGGTGCCGCCTTACAGTACTTTACCGGTTCTAAAGAACACAATATAGTTACCAGAAAAATTGCCATAGAAAAGGGATTAAAACTTTCAGAGTATGGTCTTTTTAAGGGGTCGCGGATGATAGCTGGCGAAAATGAAGAAGGAATTTACAAAGCGCTAGGCATGGTTTTAATTCCACCAGAATTAAGGGAAAACACAGGCGAAATAGAAGCTTCTCTTCGACAATTTTCCGCCTCCGCCAAGGCTTCGGCGGACAAGCAAGGCAAGCCAAATGGCTTGCCAGAGATAATTGGATACCAAGATATTAAAGGCGATTTACATTGCCATTCAGATTGGGACGGCGGTGAAAATACAATTGAAGAAATGGCCGAAGCCGCGCAGAATATGGGTTATGAATATATTGGCATTGCTGACCATACTAAATTTTTAAGAATTGAACACGGCTTGGATGAGAAAAGCTTGGCTTTGCAGAGAAAAGAAATAGATAAAATAAATTTCAAATTTCAAATTTCAAATTTAAAATTTAAAATTTTGCAAGGATGCGAGGCGAATATTTTAAATGACGGTTCTTTAGATATAAAAGACGAAGCATTAGAAAAACTAGATTTTGTTATTGCGGGGGTTCATTCTAGTTTTAAAATAACAAAAAATGAAATGACAGAAAGAATTATTAAAGCTATGAAAAATCCAAATGTGGACATAATTTCACATCCCACAGGCAGAATTTTGAAAAGAAGAGATGAATATCAAATTGATTTCGACGAAATTTTGAAAGTTGCCAAAGAAACAGGAACTATTCTTGAAATCAATTCGTATCCTGAACGCTTGGATTTGAATGACAAAAATATCCGGCGGGCAAAAGAATTTGGGGTCAAAATGATAATTAACACCGATTCCCACCATAAAGACCATCTTCGATTTATGGAATTTGGTGTAGCTCAAGCCCGTCGCGGCTGGGCAGAAAAGGGAGATATTGTTAATGTTTGGTCGATAGAAAAATTGTTAAAAATGTTGAAGTGAAAGTTCAAATTACAAAATCAAAATGCCAAATGAAGCCTAAGATCAAAAATCCAAAAATGTTCGACTTCGTTGAAGATTTCTTCGCTGAAAGCGAATAAGTTTGAAGCTTAGGCTTTGAATTTTATTTGATATTTGAGCTTTGATATTTGAGCTTTTCTGTTATGCCTTTTGAAAAATCTGCGGGAGCTGTGGTTTTCCGCAAAGAGAAAAATCAAATAAAGTACTTATTGCTGCATTATCCTTCTTCAGCGAAGACGCCGAAGGAATATTGGGATTTACCCAAAGGACATATTGAAAAGGGGGAAGAAGAATTAGACACTGTAAGGAGGGAGGTGATGGAAGAAACCGGATTAACCGATCTTGAATTTGCAAAAGGATTTAAAGAATGGATAAAATATTTTTTCAAATACAAAGGTAAAACCATTTTCAAAGTGGTTACTTTTTATTTGGCGGAGACGCAAAGCGCCGAAGTAAAAATTTCTTCAGAGCATATTGGTTATCAATGGTTACCTTATGATGAAGCTGAAAATTTGCTGACCCATAAAAATGCAAAAGACATTCTTGGGAAGGCAAATGAATATTTAAAGAAGCAGGAATTATAGCGACTTCGCCGATATATTTTCTTCGCTGCCGCTCATAAATTATGAACCAGGAATCAGGTTTTAAAAGGAGGATTTATGAAATTGTTAAGAAAATCCCGAGAGGGAGTTTTTTAACCTATAAAGAAGTTGCAAAGCTTGCGGGTAGGCCGCGGGCTTGGCGGGCAGTTGGAAATATTCTAAATAAAAATGATAACCCCGAAATTCCCTGCCATCGGGTGATAAGATCGGATGGCAAAATCGGAGGTTACAACAAGGGTTTTAAAAAGAAGATTGCAATACTGAAGAAAGAAGGTATAATAGTAAAAACCTCAAAAATCCTAAATCCTCTCAATTGCGGAGCAATTGCAAGGAGCAAAGCGAGTGGTTTGTAATCCTAAACCGCTAGGTCCGTCCCGTTCGGAACGGACGGGTCTAGGACAAACTCCAACGTTCCAAATCTCAAATAACAAACAGCTTGGAAGATTCGAGTTTGGAATTCAGATATTCGAATTTAGAATTTAATAATTTTAATGGCAAAATTGCATCCTGATTTGCAAAACAAAGAATTCTGGTATAAAGATATTACTTTAATTCCTAATCGTTTGCCTGACTTTGAAAGAGATGAGGTAGATTTAACTATGAATTTTACAAAAAGAATAACCCTTAAAACGCCTTTTGTTTCTTCGCCAATGGACACAGTTACCGAAGCACCAATGGCAATTTTGATGGCTCTAATGGGCGGAATCGGAGTAATCCACTATAATTTCTCGACTATTGATGAGCAAATCGAAGAAGCCAAAAGAGTTAAAAGATTTCAAGCCGGATTCGTCTTCAATCCGGTTGTTTTATCTCCAGAAAATACTATACGAGATGTCTATAAGGTTAATGATAAATACGGATTTTTCAGCATACCAATTACAGAAGATGGGACCTTAAACTCGAAATTGGTTGGAATTGTGACTCGCCGTGATGTTAGATATAGGGAAGATATGGAAGCAAAGTTAAAAGATGTGATGACGCCACGAGAGAGATTAGTTATAGTTAAAAAATCGGAGACAATCGATAAGAATAATTTAAGTTTGGCAGTTGGAATTTTGAGAAGACATAATTTAGATACCCTGCCGGTTATTAATGACGAGGAGAAAGTAGTCGCCTTGGTCACAGATTCTGATATTAGAAAAAATGAAAAATATCCTTTGGCAACAAAAGATGAAAATAATCAATTGCGAGTATTTATCGCTGTAGAATCAAGGCTACAGTTAGCTCAAGAGAGAATTAAAAAAGCTTTTGATGTAGGCGTAGACGGGATTATCATTGACGCGAGTATCGTTTTTAAAGAACAATTAGAGATTGCCAAATGGACAAAGGAAAATTTCTCAAAACTAGAAGTAGTATTGGGCAATGTTGATTCGGCCGAGATGGTTGAGAAGATAATAAAGGAAGCCTCAGAATACTGCGGTGCCTTAAGAATAGGGATAGGGCCGGGAGCTGCTTGTATAACCCAGCAGGAACTTGGCACTGGTCGAGCTCAGGCTTCGGCAGTTTTCGATTGTAGCCAAGCAGCAAAAAAATTAGAATCAGAATATAGTTTGGTTCCGCTAATTGCTGATGGAGGAATAAAAGTTATTGATGAAGTAGGGCAAGATGCGCAAAAGCCTGGCGATATATCAAAAGCTCTGGCGCTCGGAGCGCAGACTATGATGATGGGTAGTTTGTTTGCAGGTCTGGATGAATCGCCTGGAGAAAAGGAATTTGACTATGAGGATAATAGAATGGTTAAAAAGTATCGAGGCATGGGATCTTTGGAAGCAATGGAAAGGAGGTCGGCAGTAAGATATGCCGTTGATAAAACAAAAGTAAGAATTGCCGAGGGGATAGTTACAAAAGTTCCCTATCGAGGTTCAGGCTATGACTTTTTACCAAAACTTATTGTGGGCGTGAAACAGAGCTTGCAAAAACAAGGATTTCGTAACATAAAAGAATTACAAGAAGAAGCTGATATTAGGCCTATTTAATTTTTCCTTTAAATCAAGAAACAACTAGAACATTGACAATAAATAAAAATCCGGATAAAGGAGGGTGAAGAATGTGCGGAATTTTGGGCGTTGTGAGCAACGGAGAAGTTTCCCAGAAAGTAGTTTTGGGCCTTTATGACCTTCAGCATCGCGGTGAACAAGCTGCCGGAATGGTTTTATCGAACGGAAAAAGCGTTATGGAACGCAGAGGAATCGGTTTGGTTACCGAAGTTTTTGATGATAAAACGCAGGAAGATTTACGCAATTTTTCGGGACGCTTTGGAATTGGCCATACTCTTTATTCAACGATTGGTAATGCAGAACAGAAAGAGCAACCAAGAACTCTTCAACCCTTAGTTGGTAAGTTTTTAGCTAATCCCTTTGCCTTAAGCCATAATGGCAATTTAATAGATCTTGAGAAATTACGACGGGAAGCAGAAGAAAAAGGATATTCTTTCAGCTCCAAGGATTCTGATACAGAAGTAATTTTAGCCCTCGTTTCGACCTCTCCAGAAAAAGATTTT
>Ga0210019_1001110_pt1 | contig 29966 bp, 29 predicted proteins | sample CryGeyCG2114_020_2_FD_183969 | JGI IMG/M metagenome (GOLD analysis project Ga0210019, IMG submission 183969) | Groundwater microbial communities from aquifer - Crystal Geyser CG11_big_fil_rev_8/21/14_0.20 (SPAdes) (version 2) | ecosystem: Environmental > Aquatic > Deep subsurface > Groundwater ...
GCCCATTTACTTGAGAGATCTGTTAAAAGTGTTCTTGAGCAGTCATATAAAGACCTTGAGCTTATTATTGTTGACGATGGCTCCACTGATAATACGGAGGAATTGGTAAAAAAATGGCAAAAAGAAGACTCTAGAATTCGATGCATTAAACATAAAGAAAACAAAGGCCTGGCCGCCGGCAGGAATACCGGAGCGAGGGCCGCCCGGTATGATTTCATAGCAAATCAGGATTCGGACGACCTATGGCTTCCTCAAAAATTGGAAAGGGAAGTAAAGATTCTTTCCGCCGCGGGAAGCAAAGTGGGCGTAGCTTATTCACGGGTTGTCAAAAAGATGAGAGGAGGCGAAAAGATATATATTCCTTCCGACGGGCATCATCCCAAGGAAGGAGACATTCATCGGAAGTTGCTTGAAGCGAATTTTATAACTATGCAGACATCTCTAATGAAAAAGGAGTGTTTTGAAAGAGTCGGGGGCTTTGATGAAACACTTCGCGATATAGAAGATTGGGATTTTTGGATAAGGGTCTCAAAATATTATAAATTTATATATATCCCGGAAATAGGAGTAGAAATAGAGATATTTTTGGACAGCTTGACAAGTAATCAGAAGAAAAGATTAGGCGGCAGAGAAGATATTTTTCTAAAACATTATGACGAATTCAAAAGATACCCCGTCATTTTTTCCAAGCACGCCTATTCCGTCGGTCATACCTATGCATTAATGGGCGATAGAGATAAAGCCGGAAAATATCTCGGTGAATCTTTCAGAGCCGGGCCGTTTTCCATCAAAACGGCCTTGGCATTTTTCTTGGTTCTATTTTTACCCATAAGACTATATAAAAAGATAGTTAAGTCTATACGAATTTTACATTTAAGATGAGGTTACTTGAAAAAATTCAAAATTTTATTTTTTATCATTCTGGGCATATGAACCAGAATTTTTCTTTTTATTTTTGATATTTTCTTTTCAAACTCAATCTTTTCTCTTGGTATGACAAAATCCAGAACCCGCTTTCTCTTTCGGAGAGAGTATTCGATATTGATAAATTTAGCCATTTTTTCCGTTTCTTTATTGGGGTCGCTGATTAATTGGGCAAAGGATACGAAGTGGGTCGGTATGTGTCTGTTTCTATCCGCAAAATCAAGCGCCCTTTTCTCATAGGACTTGATATATTTAAGCGATTCTGTAAATTTTTTCTCTCCAAGCAGTTTTTGATAGGATTTAGCCGTATCATATATATTTCTGGATACGATGATTACATAAGGATGATTAATATATGGCAGGAAGAGATCAATAGTCAGGGTTGTATGTGGGTCTTTCCACCCCCAATATTTCTTATTTTCGGATTTCTTGACGACAAGATTCTTAATCTTATTTTCAAAAACAGGCTTTAGATCCAAAATGTCTTGTTTGAGAGGAATTCCCTTGCCCTTATATTTTTGATTGGCTCTGTCAATAATTTTTTTATTCAGAGCCATAAAGTCCAGGTCTTCCCAATCACCTTTGGGATTTGATTTCACCGAGGGGCTTACTCTTCCCATATCCACGCCAAGTATCCCGAGCATTGATGATATCAGCGATGTGCCCGACCGGGGCGGACCAAGAACTATAATTGTTTTATCTTTTTTAGTCATCGGATTATTTGATTTTAAAAAGACTATAGAGGATTATGGACTCTATGAATCTTATGACTACTCGGCTTAATACGGCTCCCATGATGCCCAGCGCGGGGACCAAGATGGCCAATAAAACTATCTGTAAGAGCGATACGCTTCCGCGGTGGGCATAAACTCTTTTGATGTGGCCTTTAGCCACCATGGCCGAATTCAAATATATAAAGGACAGGAAAATGAGCCCCACAGAATAGATCTGTGAGAAGACGACAGAGTCAATATATCTTGGGAAAAATGTTTTGTATATAAATGGGGCCGCTATGATATAGAGAATGACGATTAAAAAAACGGCCAGGCTTGCCCGCAGTAATTTGGTCGGAAGTTTGTCCAGATCGCTACTCTTCTTTGCGAATATTTTTGTTACGACGGCGCTGTCAAAAGATGTGATAAAACCGCGTATCTGATCCGGAAGAACCGTAGCAAAGGAATAAATAGCCAGCGATACCGGGCCTAAATAAGCGTAAATGAGTACCTTATCCACATTATTTGCGATTGTTGGGATTATTGACCCCGCGCTAAGATGCAATCCGTATCTGAAAGCTTCCTTTTCTTTTTCTTTATTCTCAATTTCGGGTATCTCTTTTAATATTCTTAACAAGTATGTTGTTTTAGGTATGCCGTGTCCTAAATAAAAAGCTGAAACCAAGATAACCATAATTTCAACGACCGAAGGCGTTGACTCTCTTATATAAAGAAGACTAAGAGCCATCACGGCAAAGAAAAATATGTGTTCAATAATACTTGAGAACGCTTTCCGTCTGAATTTTTGCTTGATTGCAAACCAATCTATATAGGATCCGGTTCCTCTTTCAAGGGGAATTAAAATACCCGCAATGATTACTCCGATGCCGATTACAAGATCATTCCGAAATAAAATGAAATAAATACCCGCGCCGATGCCGAATAATCCGAGCAAAAAAGAAGCCAAAAGCCTATATTTTATGTCTTTCCTGTATGAACCTTCGTAACCCCGCGCCGCCAATCTTTTAAAAGAGGTATGAATTCCGGGTAACAATAAAAATCCTCCGATGCTTAAAATGCTCATAACATATCTATATGAACCGTAAGCATCTTTGCTCAAAATCCGGGCATAAAGAAGAGAAAGGCCAAACAAGAGAATAGCCACTGCCGCATCTGAAAAAATGCCCCAGGCTCCGCTTCTGATGAGATAATCAGAGTCGGTTTTGAAAAATCTGTCCAGTCCGCTTCTTATTTTGACGTATATTTCTCTATAACGATTCATTATTTAATGTAACCCCCGCGTTCCATAATAAGCTACATTTTGCTATTATCAACCTGAATTTTGTTTTGGCAAAATATATTTTATGTCACTGAAATTATCGTTGAAAAGCGGTTTCCCCGGCACCTGGGAATCTTTGCGCTTAAGATTTTCCAAAATCAGAAGGCTTAAAAAACATTTGTCTTTTCTCTTTAGAATCGGGTTATCAAAAAATCATCTTGTTCTTTTTAGAATGATTGATTTTGCCAGGCCGGAGTATACAATGCTTCGCCCGATGAGGCTCAAGATGCTCTACGACTTATCAAACAATATCAAAGAGAATGGAGTTGAGGGCAATATTATTGAGTGCGGCGTCTATCAGGGCGGAGCCGCCATGATTATGGCAGAGCCGCATAAGGAAGAGATAAAAAGCGGAAAAAGAAAAGTTTATTTGTTTGACTCATTTGAGGGCAACCCCGCGCCGTCGGCAAAAGACGGTCCGGAAATGCAAAACATTTATCACCCCGGTTTTGCCAAAGGTCGGATTGAGAAGGTCAGGGAGATTTTTAGCAGATGGGGGCTGATGAATCCCAACATTCATATAGTAAAGGGCTGGTTTAGTGAAACCCTGTCCGCATATCCCAAAAATAAGATAGCTCTAATCCATATTGACGCCAATCTTTATGAGTCGACAAAAATTTGTCTTGAGAGCCTCGCGGATCTTGTCCAAAGAGGCGGTTATATGGTTTTTGATGATTATGGGACGAGAGCCAAGGGCTGCACAAAGGCTATTGATGAGTTTTTTCAATCAAGACAGATCACTCCCGATTTAAAAACATACGACAATTTCAGCTATTATTATAAAAAAGATTTCTAAGAACATGGCAAGTCCCGCGCCAGAGAAAAAACCGGCCAAATTTGAAGAGAAATTTTCCAAAAAACCCTTATTTGTCAATGAAAAAGGACAGAGGTTTTTTGTGCAAGGGAAGGAGAATGAGAAGAGCGGAGAAAATGAGGTTAAAAAATTTCTGAAAAAGCATCCGTCTCTTTTTAGATTCCTGCGATTTCTCATCAGCCCATCTTTGAAGTTTTTTTCTTATTCGGCCGGCGATTTTATCAAAGAATTCGAGCGGTCTTCGCTTATTTTGAATGTCGGCGCGGGAAACTCAAAAATATCATCGGAAATCGTAAACATAGACATTACTCCTCTGGAAAACATCCATATTATAAGTTTTGCTCATCAGATGCCGTTCAAAGACGGGACAATCGACGGCATTATTGCCGAAGTGTTGCTCGAACATGTCGATAATATTGAGGAAGTGGTAAAAGAATTTCACAGAGTCCTCAAGCCGGCAGGAAAGGTCTATATTACCGCCCCCTTTTTGTATCCTTTCCATGCCGTGCCCGGAGACTATCATAGATGGACTAAAAGTGGCCTGCAACTGCTCTTTTCGGATTTTAAGACAAAAAAGATAGAGGTGTATGCCGGGCCCATGGCAACCTTAGTTTTATCAACGGCATACTTTTTAGCCCTGCCTTTTTCAATCGTAAGCAAAACTTTGTATGAATATGCCGCTTATTTCTTTCTCATTATTATGTTTCCACTCAAGTTTCTTGACCCGCTCTTTAGGAAATTTCCCGGGGCTCATTATTCGGCTTCTGTTTTTGCGGCCGTTTTTGAGAAGTAAGTTTTTAAGGAGCGGTTGAAAAGCGGCGGTTGATTGGGGCGGGAAATTGGTGGTATTCTTGAGAGGGCCGTTAATATTACCAATATGAAATTTTCACTCGTTATTCCGGTCTATAATGAAGAAAAAAGCGTCGGGCCTCTCTACAGAGAGATTTTTTCCGTTCTGGAAAAAATAAAAAAGCCCTTTGAAATTATTTTTATAAATGACGGCTCAACAGACGGGACTTTGAAAGAATTACTCAAGCTTCCGGCCGTGAAAATCATTGATTTTCAGAGGAATTTCGGCCAAACGGCCGCTCTTGACGCCGGCTTTAAAGAAGCCAAAGGGAATATTATCGTAACAATGGATGGCGACGGACAGAATAATCCGTCAGACATTCCTTTAATGCTTGAGAAATTAGAGGAAGGATACGATGTCGTCTGCGGCTGGAGACACTCAAGAAAAGATTTTATCCATCTTAGATTTTTATCCAATATCGGCAGGATGATCAGAAGATTGTTGTTCAATGACCAAATTCATGACTCCGGATGTTCCCTTCGGGTTTATCGCGGCAATGTCGTTAAAAATCTGGATTTGTACGGTGAAATGCACAGGTACATCTCAACCATTCTTTCTTTAAGGGGCTTTAAAGTTACGGAAACCAAGGTCAGTCATAGATTAAGAGAATATGGCCGGAGCAAATACAGATGGCAGAAGAACATCAAAGGTTTTATAGACGCTGTCAATCTCTGGTTTCTTTATAAATACAGAGCGAGACCCCTGCATTTGTTTGGGGCGGCGGGCATCCTGATATCCGCTCTCGGATTTTTATTGACATTTTATTTTGCTTTTATCAGGGTTTTTCTGGGGGTTCCCCTTTCGGGCAGAGTTTTACCGATTGCCGGAATGTTTCTGATTCTTTTTGGTGTTCAGCTTTTTGCCACGGGGATGTTGGCCGATATTCTTGTCAGAAATCATTACAGCACCTCCGGGGAAAAAAGCTACTTTATTAAAAATATCATTATCAATGAATGAGCATTCAAAATCCTCCGTTTTGCTTGATTCTTTTCAGCTTCAGGATTTCTCTGAAGATTACCGCCTGAAGGCTTTGTTTAATATGCTCCCCGAAGACGCCTCCTGGAGCGTTTTGGATTTGGGGTCCGGCAACGGCGTTTTGGCCGACTTTAAGAAAGATAAGTATAAAAAAATTATTTTGTCCGACCATTCTTCGGTCATTGTCAATAAATTAAAAAATAAATTTCAAGATTCAAATAATATTATTGTTTTGCAAATAGATGCGGAAAATTTTTTGCTGGATGACAAGGTAAATTTAATAACCGCGACAGATATAATTGAACACCTTCAAAACGATGTAAAATCATTACGCTCGTCTTTTAAGGCCTTGACAGAGGGCGGTCAGATATTTATTTCCGTTCCCGCCATGCCGTTTTTATACGGCAGGAGGGACAAAAAATATGGACATTTTAGGAGATATAAAAAGAAAGAATTACGGCAAAAGCTGAAAGAAGCGGGTTTCAAGGTTGGATATATAAGATATTGGAACATCAGCGGGGTTTTGCCTTATTTTATAAGCGAGAAAATTCTGAAGAAAGAATTGAAGGGTCCGTCTCGTTCCATTAAATCAATTAAAGATAAAATTATTAATAAGATTCTTTATACTATATTGTATGTTGAATCAAAAATAACCTTCTTGCCTATAGGCTTGACTTTAATAGCCCTTGCCAGAAAAAATGATAAATAAAAAGATTTTAATAACTGAAAAAATTTCACTGAAAGACCTGATTCTCAAGTACACCCTTAGAGATTTTTTACTAGGTATTTTGAATAGGACGCCTGCCTCAATCGGAGTCTTTTTAAGGATGGTTTTTTACAAGTTTTTTCTTAAAAAATGCGGAAAAGGTCTTATTATTCGGGACTGGGTTACAATTAAATTTCCGGAAAGAGTTGTCATCGGAAATCATGTCGGGATAAGTGAATATACATTGATTGACGGTGACGGAGGCATAGAGATCGGAGAATATACCAGGATTGCCTCGCATGTTTCCGTGGTCTCTTTTGGCCACAATTATGAGCGTAAAGATGAGCTAATCAAACTGCAAGGCAAAAGAAGAAAAGGCATAAAAATCGGCAGAGATGTTTGGATTGGCGCCGGAGTGAGAATCTTAGACGGTGTTGAAATCGGTGACGGAGCTATTGTTGGCGCGGGCAGTGTCGTGAAGAGAAATATACCCTCGTTCTCTGTTGCGGTCGGCGTTCCGGCCAAAGTCATAAAAGAAAGAAAATAAAAATGAAGGAAATTTTAGGAGTAGATTTATGGGTGGTCTTTGGATTATTAGGACAAATAATTTTTTTCGGGCGTTTTATAGTGCAATGGTGGGCCTCTGAAAAAGAAGGAAAAAGTATCATCCCTATTTCTTTTTGGTATCTAAGTATTATTGGCGGAGCTATAATCATCGCCTATGCGATCAGGCAAAAAGACCCGGTGTTTATTTTTGGTCAGGCCCTTGCCCTATTGATTTATTCCAGGAATCTATTTCTTGTCTATAAACAACGCAGAACCGAGTCCGCGAAAAATGATGGGCACGAATCATAAAAAAATAAATCTGACTTTTATTGTTATTATTGCGGCCGCCTTCCTTCTGCAACTTCTGGTTTTTCCATTTACAATGGTCGGAGGAGATGAGGGCAGATACGCCCTTGATGCTCTGCGCATCGGAGACGGCGAGGTCCCCGTCGCCGACTATACGACGCGAACCCCGATTTTATTGTTTCTTATATTTTGGTCAACGCAGTTTTTCGGACTTAGCCTACTCTCGCTTCGTTTGCCGGCCATTTTATTTTCGGCTCTGACCGCGGGATTCATTTTTCTGCTTGGCAAGGAACTCCACTCGCGGAAAGCGGGGATTATTTCTTCCGCCGTATATCTTCTCGCCCCAATAGTTCTGTGGAGCAATCAACTCATCAAAAGCGAAAATCTGGCCGCGCTTCTCGTTGCCGTCGCGACTCTGTTTTTTGTAAAGGGAATCAAGAGAGGCCGGTGGCGCTGGTTTGTTTTCTCCGGCATCTTGACAGGCGTTGCTTATATTGAACGCCAGTCGGCGGCCTCTTTTTTGGTAATGGCGGCCTTGGTCTTGTTGTGGGTTTTGTGGCAGAGAAAAGAAGGAATAAGAGATTTTATCCAATATGCTTTTTTACGGGGGTTATGGATACTTCTTGGTTTTCTTGCGGGCTTTGTCCCGATATTTTTTTACTTCTTTTTACTTAATAAAGAGAGCGCCGCCCAACTCTGGCTCTCGCTCTTTGTCGTCAATGCCGCGCTTCTGCCGCAGGAGGCCGTTCTCAACTTGTATCAATTTGCGCGCGGCTGGGCCTTGACATTTGTAGAGACGATTGCAACACAGGGTTGGGCGCTCTATTTTGGAATGGTTTCTTTTGCCGTTCTTGCGATAAAGCGCGTGTTTGGCGACGGAGGCCGGAAGATGTTTGCGGCTCTCGGTTTTCTCTTACTCTCCGCCCCTTTTTATATCCACGCCACGAATGTGATAGTTGATGGAAACTTTGCTCCACTAACTTTCGCCCTGGCGGCGCTTGGCGGCTCGCTGTTCTGGATTCTCTGCGTCAAAATGTCCCTCCAAAAACCAAATATTCAAAACGACCTGTCTTTCGTGGTAATATCTTTTTGGATTGCCTCGGTCTTTCTGGTTTACTTGGTTTACACCTCTGGATATACGCGTGAGTTTCTTGTTCCGCTCTCTCTTGCCTCCGGAGTTGTCTTGACCGGGCTCTTTGCCGTCAAAAGCAAGGCATACAAAAGCGCGCTTGCCGTATCGCTTGTTATACTTTGGGTGGCCGGCGCCGTGTGGTTCTCGGACCCGCGAACGGGGGGCTGGTGGTGGCGCCAAGAGACGGTCTCGGAAGCGGCGGTGTTTCTCGTCGAGCATACTCAAGAAGGGGAAGAAATATTTACGGCAAGCGCTCTACCCGCCCTTTTGGCCGACAGAGAAGTTTTTATGCGCTTGAGCCCATACGCCTTTATGCTTGCTCCCGACAAGGAAACCGGATGGGGCACACAGCCGTCGCCAGACGAGATATTGCGCGGCCTGAAAAAGGCCCCGCCCGCATATGTCGTTTATGACGGAAGGATGGAACGAAATTTTATCAGAAAAACGAATAATGAAGAGCTTGAGACATTTCTTCAGACAAACTATTCCTCGGTGGCCGCATTTGGTTTCGGTTCCCGACAGGACTGGATAGAAATATGGGAGAAACGATAAATGAAATATGAAATATACATTTGACGCGAAAACGGCGTGGCTATTCATAGTCAGCATACTCATTGCCTTTAGCCTTCTTGAGTTCGGTTTGCGTTACTGGCTTTCCAATTACGCTCCCGAACATCTTTTTGCCCGTTACGCCACATACGAAATGATTCAGGAGAAGCCCCTGCGGTATAGCCGTCATCCTTATTTATCTTTTTATCCGACTCCAAATTATACCAACGAGAAAGGAGAGAGACACAACTCTCTCGGCTATCGGGGAGAGGAAATTATTCAGCCGAAACCGGACGGAGTTTACAGAGTCGTGGCCATTGGCGGCTCCACCACCTACACCGCGGCCGTATCGTCTTATAAAGACGCTTATCCCTATCTTCTGGAAAAAGAATTGAAAAAACACGGACTTGAGAATGTAGAAGTTATCAACGCCGGGGTGCCGTTTTATGACTCCTGGCCGATTTTAGTCAATTTTCAATTCAGAGTTCTGGACCTGGACCCCGATCTCATTATTTACTATGAAGGAGATAATGAAATCAAAACCCGCATGGTTTATCCTCATGAATCATATAGAGGCGATAACACCGGGAGAGTTTCTCCTCCTTCAATTACTGGAACAAGAATTTATGATACGTCAGTCGCCCTGCGCATGATATTCAGCAGATTTGCCGATATATCCCATTTTGGCGATTTGTCTAAATTGAATAGCGCCGAGACATTGGTGCATTTTGATTATTTAAACCAGTATTTCAGCGGAGAATACCCCAAAGGAATTTTTAAGGAGAAAAGCGCACTGGAAATATTGGAAGATAATCCGCCAATATACACCGAACGCAATCTTCGAAATCTGGTCTCTGTCGCCAAAAAGCAAGGTGTTGATGTGCTTTTCAGCACCTATGCCTATTCTCCTCTCAAAGGAGAAAGAACCGAAACCCCCGTCTATCAAAAGGCCGTTGAAGAACATAATTCTCTCATTGAAGATATCGCCAAGAGAGAAAAAATACTTTTTTACGATTTTGCTTCCGAAATGTCCCGCGAACCCCGCTATTGGATAACGGATGGCGTTCATGTCAATGAGGCCGGCAGCGCTTTGAAGGCGGAATTGTTCGCCGATTTTTTGACCCCTCTTCTTGCCGGCCCGAACAGAGACTAGGAATTTTTGCTTTTCCAAAAAATCTTTTATTTATGAGCGAATTATTGTATTCTTGTAAGCATGAATTTTTGCCTAAGCCGAAAAACTCTTGCCCTGTGGTTATTTTTTTTACTTGTTTTTGCCAATCCGCTTTTGGCGGAAGCTTATCTTGACCCCGGAACCGGCAGTCTCATTGTCCAGGCCGTCATTGCCGCCTTGGCCGCCGTCGGGCTCTATATCGGAATTTTTTGGAGAAAAATCAGAAGCTATTTTTCATGGGGCGGCCAAGCACGGAATGATGAAGAAGAGATCAAACGAACAAAAACCCATGATGAAGAGAGTAAATGAAAAAAATAAGCCGGAAGAAGATTTGGAAGAAATAAGCTCTTCTTTTCGTGACCCAAGCGGACATCTTTTTAAAAAAGACGGCGTCTTGTTTCGAAGCGTTCTAAAATCTTACAGCAGGCATTATGACCTGGCTAAGGAATCGGGTTTGTACGAATCTCTCATCAAAGACGGACTTCTTATCTCCCATGAAGAAGTCTCGGCCGATTTTGAACTTTCCTCCGCGACTTACAAAATTCTGAAACCGAAGATGATTTCCTTTATTTCTTATCCGTATGAATGGTCTTTCAGCCAGCTTAAAGACGCCGCTCTTTTGACGCTGGAGATTCAAAAACACGCTCTTCGCAAAGGTATGACCCTAAAAGACGCCAGCGCCTATAATATCTCCTTTGACGGAGCCCGGCCCGTTTTTATAGACACTTTGTCTTTTGAAAAATATGAAGAAGGCTTGCCTTGGGTCGCTTACCGCCAATTTTGCCAGCATTTTTTAGCGCCTCTTGCCCTGATGAGTTATAAAGATTTGCGTTTAAGTTTTCTCTTCCGTCTATTTATAGACGGCCTGCCTCTTGATTTGGCGAGTTCTCTTCTGCCCCGAAGAACAATGTTTAACCTCCGTCTGGCTTCGCACATCCATTTGCACGCCAAAGGCCAAAAAAAATATTCTGAAGAAGCCCCCCGAAGGGTTAAAGTCAGCCGCATCGGGCTTCAGGCTCTTGTCGGAAGCCTTCAAAAAAGCGTGGAGAAGCTTGCCTTGAAAAGACAAAAGACCGAATGGCAGGATTACTATGACCGGACAAATTATTCTCCCGAATCTTTTGCCGAAAAGAAGGAAATTGTTTCCGAATTTCTCCGCCTCGTCTCGCCTCGGTCCGTTTGGGACCTCGGCGCCAACACCGGCCTCTTCAGCCGAATCGCAAGCAGTCGGGGCATTCCAACCACCTCTTTTGATATTGACCCGATAGCCGTTGAGCAGAATTATCTTCAGAGCAAAAAGCGCGGAGAAGAAAATCTTTTGCCGCTTGTTTTGGACCTTGCGAATCCAAGTCCTTCGCTAGGATGGGCGGGGGAGGAGAGAATGTCGCTTGAGAAGCGCGGCCCGACCGATGTTCTGCTTGCTTTGGCTCTAGTCCATCATCTTTCAATTTCCAACAATTTGCCGTTTCAAAAAATTGCGGAATATTTCAGCCGTCTGGGCGGAAATCTTATTATTGAATTCGTTCCAAAATCCGACTCGCAAGTCAGGCGTCTCTTAAGGACGCGTAAAGATATTTTTACCGATTACGATGAAGAAAGTTTTGAAAAAGAATTCGGTGAATATTATCAAATACAATCTAAAGAACGAATTTCCGGCTCCGAGCGTATTTTATATTTAATGCGTAAAAAATAGGCAATGAAAGAGAAAATCCATCTGATACACCCCTTCCTTCTTGCTCTCTCGCCGGCCGTATTTTTGTGGAGTCAAAATTTTGGGGAGGTTCCTCTTAGAGAAGTCTTTCCCGTACTGTTTTTTCTTCTTCTCCTCTATGTTGTCGCTTGGTTTTTCTGGAAAATATTTTTTAGTGATCTGCAGAAAAGAGCGATTATCACATCTTTCTCTCTGGTTATAGTTCTTCTTTTTAACTATGTCTATAATATTTTTTTTGATAATACCGTCCTCCATTTACGATTTCGCTGGTCCTTTATCGTTATTTTTTTGATTCTTATTTCTTTCATTTACTTTCTTAAAAAGAGCAAAATAGATTTTTCTCATTTAAATAAGATTATAAGTATCGCCGCGGGAGTATTTATTTTGATATCCCTCGCCCAGGTGTCTTATGGCTACTACGGTATCTATACAAGCAATAATAAAAACTTATATCTTGATACTAAAAATAATGAAGAAGTTACAGAGTTGAGAGACATTTATTACATTATTTTGGACGGCTATTCTTCCTCCAATGTAATAAAAAATGTCTTAGGATTTGAAGAAATAGAAAATTTTACTTTTTTTCTTGAGAATAACGGGTTTTATATTGCGGACGAAAGCTTGAGCAACTATCCGGAAACACTGCTCTCCTTGCCTTCTTCTTTGAATATGCTTTATTTGGATGAACCGAATGCCGATAGAAAGCATTTTTCAATGGCCGAAAATCATAAAGTGAAAGATATTCTCAAATCTTACGGATATAAATACATTCATCTGGGCGCCGACGCCTTTACATACTTCAATCGATATGCGGACAGAAATATTAATATCGGTTTTTTCTCTCCCTATCAAAGTCTTATGTGGCACAATACGATTTTTAAACCCATTCAGGATATTACCGGCGCAAGGATAGAGAGGCTGGCCGAAAAGTTTGGTTTTCTTGACACAAGAAAAACGCAATGGCAGAGAGAAAAATATAAACTGGAGAAACTTTCCGAACTCCCCGAAGAAAAAGGCCCCATATTTGCTTTTGCCCACTTTCTTTTGCCTAAGGGAATTAATGTCTTTGATAAAGACGGAAGATATCTAACGGAAAAAGAGGCGAAGCAAAACGGAAGCATTAAAGGCTACTTAAACCAAGTTCAATACATAAATACCGGGATAGAAAAAGTTGTGAATGACATATTAAGAAAATCGGATAATGAGCCGATTATCATAATTCAAGGCGATCACGGGTTTCCTTTTTACGACAACCTTGACATAATTGATAATTTCGCCGATCCCGCCAGAGCGAGAGAATTGGTTGTGCCGGGGAAATATTCATTTCCTATTTTGAATGCGTATTATTTTCCTGACGGCGGAGATAGCCTATTATACGACTCCATGACTCCCGTCAACACTTTTCGGATTCTATTTAACCATTATTTTGAGCAAGACCTGGAACTTTTAGAAGATATAAGTTATACGGTAGATTCGGACGATGAAACCGAATTTATTGTTTGGGATAAATAATAAAACATTGCTTTAATGTATATCCTTGGAATTTCGGCATATTATCACGACAGCGCCGCTTGCCTTATAAAAGATGGTGAAATTGTCGCGGCGGCGCAAGAAGAAAGATTTTCAAGAAAGAAACACGATGCGGGTTTCCCGACCTCGGCTATTGCCTATTGTCTGGAAGAGGCCGGTATTACTTCTAGCGGCTTAGATTATGTGGCTTTTTACGACAAACCCTTTCTAAAATTTGAAAGAATCTTGGAGAGCTATCTGACCTACGCGCCCAAAGGCGTCAGGTCCTTTTTGAAAGCCGTTCCTCTTTGGATAAAAAAGAAACTTTGGATAAAGGAGCTTATTAAAAATGAATTAAATTATGAGGGGAAGATTCTTTTTCCGGAGCACCACTTAAGCCATGCCGCTTCCGCTTTTTATCCGTCCCCATACGAGGAAGCGGCAATTCTGACCATGGACGGCGTGGGGGAGTGGGCCACCACAAGTTATGGCCTTGGAGAAGGAAATAAAATTGAACTTCGGGCGGAGATAAATTTTCCGCATTCTCTTGGTCTTCTTTATTCCGCTTTTACTTATTATCTGGGTTTTAAGGTCAATTCCGGCGAATACAAAGTTATGGGCTTGGCTCCTTACGGGGAGCCTAAATATAAAGACCTTATTTTCAAGAATGTTATTGATGTCAAAGAAGACGGCTCTTTTAAGCTTAATATGAAATATTTTAGCTATGTTTCAGGCCTCCGAATGACGAATAAAAAAATGGAAGAACTTCTTGGGGCGCCGAGAAGAAAACCGGAATCAAAGCTTGAGCAGGTTTATATGGATATTGCCCGCTCTCTGCAAGAGGTGACGGAAGAAATAGTTTTGAAGATGGCCGGCTATGCCGGAAAAGAAACAGGCAAAAAGAATCTGGTTCTGGCCGGAGGTGTAGCTTTAAATTGTGTAGCCAACGGCAAGTTGTTAAGAGAAAAAATATTTGAAAATATCTGGATCCAGCCCGCATCGGGGGACGCGGGCGGAGCGCTGGGCGCGGCGCTTGCTGTCTGGCATGATTATTTAGGAAACGGGAGAAAAGCTGATAACAAAAAAGACAGGATGTCGGGAGGATACTTGGGCCCGTCATTCAGCACGGAAGAAGTCAAAAAATATCTGGACGGGCACAATATTTTCTATCAGGAACTAAGAAGAGAAGAGATCCCAAGTAAAACGGCAGAGCTTCTGAAAAAGCAGAATGTTATCGGCTGGTTCCAGGGCAGAATGGAGTTTGGGCCCAGAGCTCTCGGCGCTCGCTCCATTATTGGTGACGCCCGAAGCTCTGAAATGCAGAGAAAAATGAATCTTAAAATAAAATTTCGCGAAAGTTTTAGGCCATTTGCTCCCTCCGTATTGATAGAGAAAGTTTCAGAGTATTTTGACCTAGAGATAGAGAGTCCTTATATGCTTCTAGTAGCGCAAATTACCGCCAAGCGCAGAAAAAACTTGTCGGGCGAAGAAAAAAATAAAGCCGGCCTTGAAAGGCTCCAGGTTATGCGTTCCGATATCCCCGCCATCACTCATGTTGATTCATCGGCCCGAATACAGACCGTCCACAAGGAGACAAATCCTCTTTATCACAAAATGATAAGCGAGCTTGATAAAATGGAAGGCTGCGGAGTTATAGTTAACACATCCTTTAATGTCAGAGGCGAGCCAATAGTCTCTACTCCGGAGGATGCGTACAAATGTTTTATGCGCACCCGTATGGATTACCTGATAATGGAAAATTTCATTCTTGATAAAAGAGAACAGCCGGAACGCTCTGATGATACTGATTGGAAAAAAGAATTTGAGCTTGATTAAATATGGAATTCATGGAAGAAATAAAAAACATTGACGCTTCGGAGAAGAAAGTAAAAAACTTTGGCCGTCTTTTCGCTTTTATCGGCATTGCCTCGGGTATTCTCCTCTTTATTTTTTCATCGGGAAAGTTACCTTTTATTTTTTTAATTACCGGCTTTCTTTTTCTTCTCTCAACTTTTATGGACTTGCGGATTCTTAAACCGCTATTCTATTTTTGGATGACTCTGGCTTTTATTCTTGGATTTATTGTTTCCAATGTTATCTTGGTTGTCTTCTTCTATCTAGTTTTGACGCCGATTTCTTTGACTGGACGCATCTTTGGCAAAAATTTCCTGGATGTCGCCTGGGGAGAAAATAAAGAAAGCTATTGGGTCAGGAAAGACAAAAAGCATTCAAGGGAAATTTACGAAAAGCAGTTTTAACGCTCGTCTTGAGGCCGGGCCGAAAAAAGGTATACTTTAGGTTGAATTATGTCTAAATTATCAACACTTAAAGAGCTTTGGGCTTTTTTGAAAGAGCGTAAAAAATGGTGGCTGACTCCGGTCATCGTCTTTTTGGTTTTGCTGGGCGCTTTAATAGCGCTTTCGCAGGGCTCTGCCGTGGCTCCGTTCATTTATGTTCTTTTTTAAGCGATGAATTTCACTTTTGAGAGATACTTGAAATGGATGACGACGGGAGCTCTTTTTCTCACGCCTTTTGTGCCGCTTTTTATTTCAACCTCTCTTTTCTTCCCGTTCATCACGGGCAAGGCTTTTCTCTTCAGGATTTTGGTTGAGCTTTCTTTCGGTTCCTGGCTTATTCTTGCTTTGTGGAAACCCGAATATCGTCCCCAAAAGTCTGGTCTTTTTGTCATTCTGTCCGCTTTTGTCGGATTTATCGCTCTGTCGGATATTATGGGGGGGCATTTTCTGAAAAGTTTTTGGTCAAACTTTGAAAGAATGGAAGGGCTTGTTACGCTTCTTCATCTCCTCTTCTACTTTTATGTTCTTTCCTCTTTTTTGAAAACCGATAAAATCTGGAGCTACCTTTTGAATACCACAATTCTGGCCAGCCTTTTCTCGGCCGGACGCGGGTTTCTTCAGCTCTTCGGGCTTTTCCAATCAATTCAGAGCGGCGCAAGAATAGACGGCACTTTCGGCAATGCTTCCTATATGGCCGTCTATATGCTTTTTCATATCTTCATAGCGGCCTATCTTCTTTTCAGGGAAGAGACAAAGAAGGTTATGAAATGGTTTTACGGATTTGTTATTCTTTTTGAATCTTTTGTCCTTTTTTTTACCCAGACCAGAGGGGCTATTTTGGCTTTAGTTGGCGGAGCCTTCTTGTCCGCCCTTTTGATTGCCATTTTTGAAAAGGATAGAAAAGGAATAAAAAAGGTGGCCGCTTGGTTTGCCGGAGGCCTTCTCCTTCTCGTCGCTCTTTTCTTTTTGTTGAAAGACACTTCCGCAGTCCAAAGCGTTCCTCCTCTGAAGCGAATAGCTTCAATTTCTTTAACCGAAAGAACCACCTCTTCAAGGTTTTTGATTTGGGATATGGCCTGGCAGGGCTTCAAGGAAAAACCGCTTTTTGGCTGGGGACAGGAAAACTTTATTTTTATTTTTGAAAAATATTACAATCCCGGAATGTGGAATCAAGAGCCGTGGTTTGACCGGGCTCACAACATTTTTTTTGACTGGCTCTCGGCTGGGGGGATTTTCGGCCTTCTCTCTTACTTGTCCATTTATCTTTTTGCTTTTGCGGGACTCTATAAAACAGAAAGACTTTCGGTCGTCTCAAAGAGCCTCTTTGCCTCTCTTTTGGTCGGATACTTTATTCATAACTTCTTTGTCTTTGACAACATCGGCAGTTACCTGATGTTTATTCTGGTTCTCTCCTTTATCCACTTTAAGACCAAGCCGGAAGGCGTCCGTAAGCCCGCCAAGCCTTTGGCTTTTCGCGAATTTCTTACTCCGGTTGCGGTTGTTATGACGATTTTCTTTCTCTACTTTTTCAATGTCAAAAGCATTCTCTCGGCTTCAACGCTTCTGCGGGCTCTTTCTCCGCAAGAGGAAGGAGTGACCAAGAATCTGGAGTATTATAAGAAAGCTTTGTCTTATGACACATACGGAAATCAGGAAATCAGGGAACAGCTTCTCTCGGCCTCTTCGGCCATCATAAACAGAGATGTTTCGCAGGAGCTCAAGGAAAACTTCATCCAGTTCTCTCTTGACGAGATGCAGAAGCAGGTGGATTCCAACCCGCAAAGCGCCCGCCATCAGGTTTTTATGGGCTCGTTCCTGAACCGTCTGAAGCTTTACGACCGGGCCATTCCTTATCTTGAAAAAGCTCTGGAGCTTTCACCCCGCAAACAACCCATTTATTTTGAATTTATCACGAACTATCTTGCTTCGGGTAATTTGGAAAAAGCCATTGATTTTAGTCGGCGCGCTTATGAGCTTGCTCCGGACTTTGACGATGCCAGAATAATTTACGCGGTTACCCTTATCTACGGCAATAATTTTAATGAAGCAGGCGCTCTTCTCAAAGAAAAATACGGGGAAGAGACTATCGCCGACGAAAGACTGGCCAGCGCTTATTTTGAAGCGGGAGAAAGGGAAAAAGCCATTCTTTCCTGGCAAAAACTTGTGGCGGCGGTACCCGAAAACATTCAATACCGGACGTCTTTGGCGGCCGCCTATCTGAGCGGAGACTTTCGGGAAGAGGCTATTCTTGAAATTCAAAAAGCCATTGAAATCAACCCGGACTTCAAAAACCAGGGGGAATTTTTCATCAGAGAAATTAAAGCCGGACGGAATCCGTAAAAGTTCAAGGAGTTTCTTTGCTGGGGACAAAAAGCTTGATAAAAAACAGCCTTAATAATACTATATACTATAGTACATATTATAGTACATACTATAGTATGTACTATAATATGTACTGCAATATATTGTAGTCCTTGTTATTTGTTCTTAATCTCGCAAAATTATGGCCAATTACACCAGAAAATTGGGTAGAACCGGTGGTTACAGTTATTTTATAAATCTTCCCAAAAAGATTGTCCAAAAATACGGTTGGAGAGAAAAGCAAAAACTTTCTGTTACGGACAAGGGACGGGGTCTTATTGAATTGAGAGATTGGAAGAGAAGATAGAGTAAATTCCAATCCCTAAATAACAGTGAACAAAGTATACCGTGGCGGCAGTTATTTGTTAAATGAACCGAATAATTTCCGCCGCGCTTTCTGCATTGCTTCGGTTGCGGCGAGGTGACTTTTCGTTGCGGCTTTTTCCTTAAGCGACGCAATAAGTTATTGAGGTTAAACCTCAATATTGAGGTTTAACCTCAATCTTTCTTTGGCTCCTTTTTCCGTTGGAACGGCCGGGAGCGCTTACTGCTTTTTACCGTTGGAATAGACAAGTGGTTGACTTTTTTCTCTTTTTTTGCTAGGATACCGCTGTGAGTGCCGATATATCGGTGTTCGTTCCGTGAATGTCTAGAGAAAGACCCCACTTTGTGGGGTTTTTCTCTTTTTAGCCCTCTTTTTGAATCCGTAAATTTCACCGAAAAAGTGGTTTTCTTTTATTTTTTCTCCTGCTATTATTGCCTCTAGCGAGGAGTGAAGCGGGAGGCTTGTCCATCCTTCATCCGAGCGAAGAGACAATATAGGTTAATACCACGCGGCTCTGTCCCCGGGAACCTATATTCTCTTGCGGTTGTTCTTATCTACGACCGGCGGCGGCACTCACATAGACATTTTTTGGAGCTCGCACCCGCCGGTCATAAATGAGAGGAATCGCCGTCAGAAGAAATATCAGCCTTAAAAAATACGGCACTTTTAGAATAGGAGGCCGGGCCTCTTTTTTTGTTTCGGTCAAGACGGAAGAAGAACTTCTCCTGGCTCTGGAATTTGCCGGAAAGAACAGTTTGAAAATTTTTATTCTGGGAAGAGGGTCTAATGTTCTTTTTGCCGATGAGGGTTTTGCGGGCTTGGTTATAAAAATTGATTTAAGAGGCCTGCGGTTTTTTGAAGGCCCAAACAAGGTTTTGGCCGAGGTCCAAGCCGGAGAAGATTGGGATAATTTCGTCAAGAAAACAGTTGATAAAAACTATTGGGGATTGGAGAACCTCTCATATATCCCCGGAACGGTCGGCGCGGCTCCCATTCAAAACATTGGCTCTTATGGCGTTGAAGTCGGCGACCTCATAAAAGAGGTGCACGCCATTAACATCAAAAATCTCAAAAAAAAGATCTTTTCCAAAAAGAAGTGCCGGTTTTCTTACCGCCACAGTTTTTTTAAAACCGCAGCCGGCGCCGATTTCGTCATCACCGATATCGTCTTTTCGTTAAAGAAAACCGAAAAAGCAAACTTGTCTTATCGGGATCTTGAGGACTTTTTTGCCGGCAAGGACAGGGCTTCCGTCAAAGCTTTGGATGTCAGAAAGGCTCTCAAAATTATAAGAGGAGCCAAATTTCCCGACTTGAAAAAATTCGGTACGGCCGGGTCGTTTTTCCGAAACCCGGTCGTCTCCGTCAAAAAATTTAAGATTCTGAAATCTAAATACCCCGACCTCCCAGAATTTTATGAAGCAAAAGGCTGTAAACTTTCTCTGGCTTTTATTTTGGACAGAGTTTGCGGCTTAAGAGGATATAAATTGAAAAATGCCGGTCTTTATAAAAATCAACCGCTTGTTTTTGTAAATTTTGGCGGAGCCGAAGCCCGCGATATTTTAAATCTCGGAAAAAAAGTTCGGAAAAAAGTTTTTGAGAAAACGGGAGTTGAAATTTTCGCCGAAGTAACTTTTGTCGGATAAATTTTGTTTCAAAAGTTATCCACAAAAAGCATCAAAGAAGATTGTTTTTTGTTTTTTAGAGTATGATAATTTAAGCAAGCCATGGAAACAATCTTCAGGTCGAAAAATTTTAAAAGAATCGGTTTTTAAAATAAAAAAACAATGAAAAGAAGAAAGGCAGTCAAAAGGGCCGCTCCCAAAAGAAAGGCCGCTCCAAAAAGAAGAAAGGCAGTCAAAAGGGCCGCTCCAAAAAGAAAAGCTCCCAAAAGAAAGGCTGCTAAAAGAAGGAGATAAATTTCTCCTTTATCGGCAAAGACTCTCCGCTCTGATGGGGAGTTTTTGTTTTTTGAGAAGTGGATAAAACCCTCTTTGAGATTCAAAAAAGCCTTATAAATGAGCGTATTTTCGCTTCTTTCCGATATATAGATTTTTTGGAAGATAGGCATATAATATGGGCGTCGTAATTTTACGATGGTCGTTTTTTGCAGGCTTGCTTCCATTTGTATAAATAATCAAAAAAGAAGAAGAGAAAGAAATAGAAACTTTCTCGTAAAAAAACTTCAAAAAAACAACCCCTTTTATTTTGGAAGCCTTTTTATTTAAGAGTCTAATCAGTATCAAAAAATGTACGACGACGACACGGACTTTGACGGCAACCTCGAAAAAGATGAAGAAGATGAAGACGAGGTTGGCGATCTTGAGTTCGGCGAAGACGACGGGGATGAAGAAGATGACGACGACATCCCCGACTACGACAACGATTACGAGTAATCTTTTTTAAAAAGATTCGAAAGAGCCGCCTCTGTAAGGGCGGCTTTTTCTGTGCTAAGATAGCTTCTACTTTCTTTCGAGCATTTTTCGGAAGGAGGGCTTTTTCGGAGAATCATGAAACTCTTAAAAAATCTTTTTGGAGACGAGAGCGCCAAGGAAGTAAAAAAACTTCAATCCGTCGTAGACGCGGTTAATTCTTTTGATAAAGAAATTTCTTCTCTTTCCGACTCCGCTCTTCGGGATAAAACACTCTTTTTTAAGGAAGAGCTGAAAAAAGGGAAGTCTTTGGGCGACATCCTGCCCGAGGCTTACGCCGTAGTGCGCGAGGCCTCAAAAAGAATGACCGGCTTGCGGCATTTTGACGTTCAAATAATCGGAGGAATCATTCTTCATCAGGGCAAGATTACGGAAATGAGAACCGGCGAAGGAAAAACTTTGGCCGCCACTCTTCCGTCCTATCTTAACGCTCTTTCCGGAAAAGGCGTTCATGTCGTTACCGTCAACGATTATCTTTCCAGAAGGGATGCCGCCTGGATGGGCCAGATTTACTCGTTTCTCGGCCTTTCCGTGGGCGTTATCAATCACGAAGAATCTTTTCTCTATGACCCGGAGCACAAAGAGGCCGATAAAGAGCGCGACGAAGTCGGCTCGTTTAAGGTTTTTCATGAATTTTTAAGACCCTGCGCCAGAGGCGAGGCTTACGCAGCCGACATCACATACGGGACAAACAATGAGTTCGGTTTTGATTATTTGCGGGATAACATTGAATATGTCGCGAGCGGCCTCCGGCAAAGGGGCTATCATTACGCCATCATTGACGAAATTGACTCTATTTTGATTGACGAAGCCAGGACTCCTCTTATTATCAGCGCTCCATGGCAGAGCTCCGAGGATTTGTACGGAAAATTCGCCCTGATTTCCGCCAGACTCAAAGAAGAAGAAGATTATGAGGTGGACGAAAAGGCCAGAGCCATTACCCTTAAGGATTCCGGCATAGAAAAAGCCGAAAGAATTTTGGGCGTTGAAAACATTTACACGGAAGGCGGGATTAAATATGTTCATCATTTGGAAACGGCCGTTCGAGCCAAGGCATTGTTCAAAAAAGACAGAGATTATGTCATCAAAGACGGGGAGATTATTATCGTTGACCAGTTTACCGGCAGATTGCAGCCGGGCCGCCGCTGGTCGGAAGGCCTGCATCAGGCCATTGAGGCCAAAGAGGGCGTTTCGGTTCAGAAAGAATCAAGGACTTTTGCTTCCATCACCTTTCAAAACTATTTTCGAATGTACGGGAAACTATCCGGCATGACCGGCACGGCCAGGACCAGCGCCGAAGAATTTTACAAAGTCTACGGTCTCGGCACCGTTTCGGTGCCGACCAACAAACCGGTTCTAAGGCGTGACAGAGAAGATTTGATTTTTCAGACCGAAATCGGAAAATTCAAAGCCATCTCCGAAAAAATCAAAGAGCTCAACCAGAAAGGCCAACCCGTTCTTGTCGGCACCGTTTCCGTCGAGAAATCGGAACTTCTTTCTGATTTTTTGAACAGAAACGGAGTCGGTCATACCGTTCTTAACGCCAAGAAACATGAAAGCGAGGGCGAGGTTATCGCCCAAGCGGGGAAAAAAGGTTCTGTTACCATCGCTACAAACATGGCCGGCCGCGGAGTTGACATCCGCTTGGGCGGTAACCCCTCTACCAAAGAAGAGTCGGAAAAAGTCAAAGCTCTGGGCGGACTTTTTGTGCTGGGAACGGAGAGGCACGAAGCGCGGAGAATTGACGACCAGCTTCGGGGGCGCTCCGGCCGTCAGGGAGACCTCGGAGAATCTCAATTCTTTGTTTCTTTGGAAGACTCACTGATGAAAATTTTTGCCTCCGACATTATAAAGAAAATGATGGGGCGTTTCGGTATTCCGGAAGACCAGCCGATTGAAAACAGGCTTATCACCCGCTCTCTTGAATCGGCCCAAACCAAAATTGAGGGTCTGAACTTTGACAGAAGAAAAACGACTCTGCAATTTGACGATGTCTTGAACGAACAGCGGCGTTCAATCTATAAAAAAAGAAGAGAAATTCTTCTGGGAGACGAAAATGTTCTGGATAAATATCTTTCCGAAATTTTTCTTTCCGCGGATGGGGCCGGAGTCTCCGCTTCCGGTGAGGAAGTCCTTAAAGAGAAAAAAGATATTCTCGGTCGGGAAGATTTTTATGCGACCATCCGAAGAATGTTTTTGCAGGCTATTGACAGCTTGTGGGTGGATCATCTGGAAATGATGGATTATCTGCGCGGGAGCGTTAATCTTCGGGCTTACGGGCAAAGGGATCCGTTAGTGGAATACAAAAAGGAAGGGCTTCGGTTATTTCAGGAAATGGAAGCGTCTTGGGCCGAGAATGTTCTTTCTCTTATCCCCGGTATCGGCGCCGGAGCTTTCCAAAGAGAACGGCAAAGACTTCAGGAAATTCACAAAGAAGCTCAAAGAGTCGGCAGAGATGGGAAAAACGGCGGCTTTTCTCGTCCGGCAAAGTTGAGGGCCGAAGAAAATATCGGCCGGAACGAACCTTGTCCCTGCGGGGCTCTTAACCCGCACACAAACAAACCCTACAAATATAAACACTGCGGGCTCATTAACGCTCCGCATCACAAGAGCTAGAGCATGTTCAAAAACCCCACCACGCCCGCCTCAGGCGGGCGGGGGGCTTTTCGGGCTCATTACTCTTTCTATATATTCCGCAATATTATGACTTTAATTTCCTTGAAATAAGGTCTTTTTTCTTTTATTCTTTACTCTGCCTGTGGTATATTTTGTCGGGGTAGCTCAACTGGCTAGAGCGGGCGTCTCATACGCGCCAGGTTGTGGGTTCGAGCCCCACCCCCGACACATTCGTAAAAACAAAATAAAAAACATTGTTCTTTAAAGTTTTTACGAAAAGTTTTTAGAATGGGGGCGAGAACAGAAGTCTGGGAGACTTCTGCGGAATTTTCCAGAAGAAAATTGAGCCCCACCCCCGACACATTCGTAAAAACAAAATAAAAAACATTGTTCTTTAAAGTTTTTACGAAAAGTTTTTAGAATGGGGGCGAGAACAGAAGTCTGGGAGACTTCTGCGGAATTTTCCAGAAGAAAATTGAGCCCCACCCCCGACACATTCGTAAAAACAAAATAAAAAACATTGTTCTTTAAAGTTTTTACGAAAAGTTTTTAGAATGGGGGCGAGAACAGAAGTCTGGGAGACTTCTGCGGAATTTTCCAGAAGAAAATTGAGCCCCACCCCCGACACATTCGTAAAAACAAAATAAAAAATGATGTCTATATATTATGCGGCCGTAGTGTAGCCTGGTTAACATAATCCCCTGTCACGGGATAGATCGCCGGTTCAAATCCGGTCGGCCGCGCCGCCGAAAGGCTTACTTGACGCAAGTCCCTGCGGCTTCGCTGGAAACTTGGGTGGATGAAGCGAAAGCTTAGTCTTAGCGAGTCGTGCTTAGTGTGTTTTTTTGGCTTTCTAGCTTTCTAGCTTTCTTAAGAATGTTAGAAAGTCTTTGGTAAAAGTATATTTTTACCGAATTTTCGCCACCTTAGCTCAGTTGGTAGAGCGCACCCATGGTAAGGGTGAGGTCCGCGGTTCAATCCCGCGAGGTGGCTCACGAGCGAAGCGAGAGAGACGGCTCAAAAAAGCAAACTGCTTTGCTTTTTGCGCGGGATTGAAAGACGGAGCCATACTTTTGATAAACGCGTTATCAACACTTTTGGTTCTTTTTTAATTTGATAAAAACCGGCTACAATATTTATATTATGAACACAAAACTTGTTTCATGGGTCTTGAGGATAGCCGTCGCCGGAGAATTTCTTGGCCATGGCGCTTTTGCTCTACAGGGCAAAGAGGGCTGGTTCAAGTATTTTACTCCTTTTGGCATTACGAATGCCGAGACTATCGTCAGTATTTTATTTATTGTCGGCCTTATGGATATTCTGCTTGCCGTTTTTGTTCTTATAAAGCCGGTTCGTATCTTCCTCTTATGGATGGCTTTTTGGGGCCTTTGGACGGCTCTTCTGCGTTGGCCAATCGGCCCAGACCCCGTCTGGGATTTTTTTGAAAGATGGGCCAATTGGGGCGCTCCTCTTGCTCTCCTCCTTTTCCTGGGCTTGCCTCAAAACTGGAAAGAGTGGTTCAGATAAAATAACCGCGAATCTTAAATGACAGCCGAATCCCTTTCTTTGTCATTCGGACAAAGGAGTTTTGTCGTTGCGAATCAGGGTATTATCGGTATAATTTCTCAATAGAAAGTTACTCCATTTCGCGGACCCTGACAGCTTTCCGGAGCGAGCGGTCTTTATTGCCAGGATAACCCAGCCCCGCCTAGGACAGGACGGGGTAAACTTGCTCCGCCAATTTTATTGTTTAAAATAAACATGCGCCGACCTAGCTCAATGGCAGAGCAACGGTATCGTAAACCGTAGGTTCTGGGTTCAAGTCCCAGGGTCGGCTCCAAAATCAGACCTTCCTCCGAATGCTTTTTGAGTCCGCCAAAATAATACATACCATAATATGTACTACAGTTAACTGTAGTAAATACCATAATATATACTACAGTTAACTGTAGTAAATACCATAATATATACTACAGTTAACTGTAGTAAATTAACTGTAGGATTTTAAGATATTGTAGCGCTTTGAGTTTGAAGGGAATTGAATAAAGCCGTATTCCCGTCTATACTATTCGAATATGGAAGAAAAAAAGAAATATTATCATCTCCTTGCCCCAAACGAAAACAGGCTTTCATTTTTTGCTCCATGAAAAAAATATCCAAAGAAAAACTTACCAAAATATTACACCATGCCGGTTCGGCTCACGGAGATTATGAAATCAATATCCTAAATGGCGTCTATGATGACGACTGGCCCGCCTGGTACGCGGCCTACATCGTCGGCGCGCTTGGAACGGAGGCAATAAAACCGGCCAAGCTGACGAGGCTTCTTATGGCCGCAGATGACGCCCACAAAAAACAGAATCGGAACATTGACTGGACGACATTCTACGCCGGTTATATTATTGACAATCTGGGTTAAACCCAAGTCGCGTCGGAGACATATGAATAAAGCGAAAAAATACGATGTTTTGATTGTCGGCGGAGGCGTCAGCGGAACCGCCCTCTTTTATATGCTGGCCCAATATACCAACCTCTCCAAAATCGCTCTTCTTGAAAAATACAATAAAGTGGCCCAAGTCAATTCCAAAGGCAAGAACAACAGCCAGACGCTTCACGTCGGCGACATCGAGACGAATTATTCTCCGGAAAAAACGAAAGCGGTCAGGTCAGCGGCCATGATGATCCCTTCTTATGTCAGAAGACTTCATCCGGATGCGCAAAATAAAATTTTGTTCCGAGTTCCTAAAATGGTTCTGGCTGTCGGTAAAGATGAAATCGCCAAATTGGGAGAAAGATATGAAGAAATCAGGAAATTGTATCCGGATCTGCAAAAATTAAATAAAAAAGAAATCGGAAGGATAGAGCCAAACATAACTAAAGGAAGAAAAGAAAACGAGGAATTATTGGCCTTATATACTCCCGACGGATATGCCGTTGATTATGAAATGCTGGCGGTATCTTTCACGAAAGAAGTTAAAAAAAAGGCCGACGGCCGGGCGGATTTATTTCTGGGACAAAAAGTTAAAAATATCAAAAGGGGTGATAAAGAATATCAAATAGAAACCAACAAGGGAATTTTTGAAGCAAGTATAGTCGTTGTCAATGCGGATTCCTACAGCCTGCTTTTTGCCAAATCGCTCGGATATGGGAAAAAGTTCTCGCTTATTCCGGTTGCCGGTAATTTTTATTTTTCCGATGAAGTCCTAAACGGGAAAGTCTATACTATGCAGGATCAAAAACTGCCCTTTGCCGCTGTCCATGGCGACCCGGATGTGCAGGTTCCGGGCAAGACAAGATGGGGCCCGACGGCCAAATTTTTCCCGGTATTGGAAAGCGGGAAACCTTTAACTTCGTTGGATTATTTCAAGTCGGCGGGGCTTTTCCGGTATTGCACGATTAAGAGCTTTATAAAAATTTTGAGCGATTTTACCAGATTTAAATATCTGCTAAAAAATGCTCTGTATGACTTTCCTCTGATCGGCAAGATTTTTTTTATGCCGAATATCAGAAAAATTGTTCCGCTTCTTAAGGCTCGGGACATTAAAAAAGCCAAAGGTTTTGGCGGTATGAGACTCCAGAGAGTGGATACGGAGACTCATGAACTCCAGCTCGGAGAAGGAAGAATTGTCGGGGATAACATCATCTTTAACATGACGCCGTCTCCCGGCGCTTCGGCTTGTCTTTTCAACGCGGTCAGAGATACTGAAGAAATTATGAGTTTTTTTGACAATAGATATAAATTTGACAAACACATGATGGAAAACGAATGTGTCGGCGGGTATCCGTGCGATACCACAAAAGATGTTTCAGCCGACTTCTACTCTTCTTAATTTCCACTCTTTAATAATATGGATAAACAATTTCTTCGTACGGCATAGGCGAGTGAAGTTCCTGCGCAGACAAGAAAAATGAACGGCTTTTTCCGGGCCGGGCAAATCGCCGGACGTTCTTCTCCTCGTCTTGGCCTATGTTGGATCGCCGATGAATCATATTGTCAAAAAACCCGCATCAACCCAACCTCGCCTCAAGATGAAGAATTAAAAAGTCGTGATAAAATATCCAAATGACCGACATATCGGTAAAAATCGCAAAACTTGAAGAAGAAATGCAGGCCTCTTCTTTCTGGGAAAATAAAGACAAAGCCCAATCTAAAATCAGGGAACTTCAGGAGCTGAAAGATGAGCTTCGGGGTGTCGGAAAATACGACAGGGGCGGCGCCGTTATAACGATTTTCTCCGGCGCCGGCGGAGCCGACTCCGAAGATTTTTCTTCCATGCTTTTCAAGATGTATCAGAAATACATTGAGGGCAAAAACTGGGTCTTAGACATATTGCATCAAAATGAAAATGACCACGGCGGATTCAGAAACATCACTTTTGAAATCACAAAAACTCGTTCAACAAGCTCGGGATTGGGGCCTTACGGGATTTTGAAAAATGAATCGGGCGTGCATCGCTTGGTTCGCATTTCTCCGTTCAACGCCAAAAACCAAAGACACACTTCTTTTTCAATGGTAGAAGTGATTCCAAGATTTGAAAATGCCAAAGAAATTAAAATTCCGGAGGATGAACTGGAAATCACCTTTGCCCGCGCCGGAGGACCGGGCGGACAGAATGTCAACAAAAGAGAGACGGCGGTCAGAATTACCCACCGGCCGACAAAGATTTCCGTCCATGTTGATTCCCAGAGGAGTCAGGCGCAAAACAAAGAAAAAGCGCTGGAAATTCTTCAGGGAAAGCTTTATCATATGGAAGAAGAGCGGAAAAAGAAAAAAGAGCGGGGGATGTATATTTCAAAAACAACGGAGATTGAGTGGGGAAACCAAATTCGCTCTTATGTTTTGCATCCGTACAAAATGGTCAAAGACCACAGAACAAAAGTGGAAGTCCGCGATGTTGACAAAGTTCTGGACGGAGAAATTGACGATTTTATAGAGGCGGAGAAAGAACTGAATTAAATTAGAAATTATCAAACGAAAATTGTGATAAATTTTGACAGTGTTACGAAAATTTACTCTGACGACTCCATTGCTTTGGACAGCGTCACTTTTGATGTTAGTCCCAAAGAATTTCTCTCCATCGTTGGAGCCTCCGGCGCGGGCAAGAGCACTATCTTAAAAATGCTTTTGGCGGAAGAAAAGCCGACCGAGGGCGCGGTTTTTTTTGAAAGGGTGGATGTCGGCTCTTTGGGCAAAAAAGAATTGAACCTGCACCGTCGCAGAATCGGCACCGTCTTTCAAGATTTTAAATTGCTTCCCGGGAAAACCGCTTATGAAAATATCGCTTTTGCCATGGAAGTGGCCGGCCGAAGCGACGAAGAAATAAATTCCGATGTGCCCCATGTTTTGGATTTGGTGGACCTTTCCGACAAAGCCTGGAATTTCCCAAACGAACTGTCCGGGGGCGAAAAGCAGAGACTGGCCATTGCCAGAGCCATTATCAACCAACCCGATGTTGTTATCGCCGACGAGCCGACCGGAAACTTGGACCCTTTGAACACGGAGGAAATCGTGCAAATTCTGAAAAAAATAAACGACCTCGGCACGACCGTCATACTGACCACGCATAATAAACAAGTGGTTGATTCTTTGGGCAAGCGGGTCATTACTTTGGATCGGGGAAGAATCGTGCGCGACGACAACAGGGGGCGGTATATTCTTTAAAAATTTTACGGCTTTTTAACTTATAAAATTTTCAACAAATTTCTATGATATGGACAGACCTTAAACGAATAATGCGAGCGGGTTTTGCGGGCTTTTGGAGGAACGCTTTCGTTTCGCTGGCCTCCACCATGGTTCTTTCTTTCGCTCTTTTTGTCATCGGCGTTCTTATTTTTCTCGGGGCCATGCTTGATACTTCTCTGGGGCAGCTTCGGGACAAAGTTGACATCAATGTTTATTTTTTAACCACGGCTCCGGAAGAAGAAATACTTTCTTTGAAAGAGCAGATAGAAACCTTGCCGGAGGTGGAATTTGTTGAATATGTATCCCGCGAAGAAGCTCTGCAAGAATTTCGCTTTAGGCACGAAAATGACCAGCTTATTCTGGAGGCCTTGGACGAGCTTGAAGACAACCCGCTTGGAGCGACACTTAATGTCAAGGCCAGAGAAACTTCGCAATATGAAGGCATTGCAAAATTTTTAGACAGCAATGAAACTCTGTCTGCCGACGGCCGGGGCGAGATTATTGACCGAATCAACTATTTTCAAAATAAAGCCGCCATTGACAAACTAAGCGGTATTATTGATTCGGCCCAGACCATCTCTTTTGCCATAGCTCTTCTGCTTATTATTATCTCCGTGGCTATGACATTCAACACCGTCCGTCTGGCCGTCTTTACGGCTAAGGACGAAATAGGGGTTATGAAGCTCGTCGGAGCGAGCAATCGTTATGCCAGAGGCCCGTTTGTCGTTGAAGGAATTTTCTCCGGCATCCTTTCCGCTTTCATCGCCTTAATCTTGTTTTACCCCCTGACTCTCTGGCTCGGCCCCTCCACGGAGACTTTCTTCGGCGCCATCAGCGTTTTTGATTATTATTTGAACAATTTCGGGCAAATCTTTCTGATAATGCTTTTTTCCGGTATTCTTCTTGGCGGCGGTTCAAGCTATCTGGCCGTCAGGCGTTACTTAAAGATTTAGCAAATCCAAGATTGCGAACTTCATAAAATTTTCCACTTGGGAGTTCAACTCCCAAGT
>Ga0210019_1001113_pt1 | contig 29921 bp, 24 predicted proteins | sample CryGeyCG2114_020_2_FD_183969 | JGI IMG/M metagenome (GOLD analysis project Ga0210019, IMG submission 183969) | Groundwater microbial communities from aquifer - Crystal Geyser CG11_big_fil_rev_8/21/14_0.20 (SPAdes) (version 2) | ecosystem: Environmental > Aquatic > Deep subsurface > Groundwater ...
GCACTTGGATACGAGTCGATCGAGACAAATCATATGAATGAAGGCCATGCGGCGTTCCTTACGCTTGAACTTTTAAGAGAACAGGGATGGAACACTCGGCAGGTGAAGAGCTCATGTGTTTTCACGACGCATACGCCTGTGCCTGCTGGCCATGACCATTTTGATTACAGTCTGATACATAAAGTGATCACCGGCGGTGAATTGCCTGAGCATATCGGGCATCTCGCTACGTATAATGGTGATCTTTCCCTGACAAAGCTTGCTTCGAATCTGAGTAGATACATAAACTCTGTCGCAGAGAAGCATGCTGAAGTCACGAAGAACATGGAAGTTTTCAAGGGTATGGATATACATCACATAACAAATGGTATACATGGCAGGACCTGGACTTCAAAAAGTTTCCAGAAGTTATTTGATCAATATTTGCCAGGTTGGGATCTTGATCCAGACAGGCTTGCTTGCGCACAGGAGATACCTGATGATGAGATCTTGTCTGCGCATGCTCAAGAGAAAAAGCGTCTGATCGATTATGTCAATGGCAGTCTTGCAAAGCAAGGTTCTATTCCTAATTTTAAGGATGATCTATTGACTATAGGATTCGCGCGACGAGCGACTGCTTACAAACGTGCGGACCTGATCTTCAGCGATCTTGAACGTCTGGTGTCTGTCTGTGATGGAAAAGTCCAGTTTGTTTTCGCAGGGAAAGCGCATCCAAAAGACAATGTCGGAAAGAATCTTATCCAGAATATAGTCCAGAAATCAAAGGAGCTGAGTGGAAAGGTCAATATAGCCTATCTTGAGAATTATAACATGGATCTTGGAGCGATGCTCACTTCAGGAGTCGATGTATGGTTAAATAATCCACAGCGTCCGCATGAAGCGTCAGGTACAAGCGGCATGAAAGCTACACACAATGGTGTGCCGAATTACAGTGTGCTCGATGGCTGGTGGATCGAAGGCCATGAAGAAGGGGTGACTGGTTGGGCAATCGGACCGGACCCGCTTGAATGCGATCTATCTGCTGATACATCGAAGATGGATGTCGAGGATCTTTATTCCAAGCTTGGTAATATCATCATCCCGATGTTCTATGATGATAAGGCTTCATGGGTGAAGGTCATGAAGAACGCTATCGCGAAAAATGCATCGTTCTTCAATACTACTCGTATGGTGAAAGAGTATAAAGAGAAAGCTTATCACTTATGAGGTTTTTTGTATACTAGTGTATATTTATACTATTTTTTGGGTTCTTGTTTACATCTAGTTTTATAAAGCAAGGCAGAATCCTTCCACTATCCATGAGGTCATAAATATGCGAGATGATATAAGCATTTTAGTTGTCCAGCCAGCAGAGAAGTTCGGTATAGAGGCTGCGACACTTAGGAATGAATTTGGCAGTGTGTATGTCGCATTTAATCTAGAGGCCGCAAGGATGAAGCTTGCAAGTTCGATCGCTGATGATGGGTTTGGTTCATCAAGTCTTGATGTCGCGATAATCGATCCATATACACCATTATATAACAGTAGCCTACGTGGAATTGATGAAGTGGCGATCTATGATTTTTTTGTTGATCTGAAACATGCTGGGATCTCTGTGATATATGCAAGTAGAAAATATGATCCCCAGTCTTTTGGTCTGATGGAACATGTGCATTATGATATCGCGCTTCCAAAAGATTATGATATTTTCCATATAAAAGAGAATGTTCTACGTGCATCTAAGATGAAGTGAATATCAGGCAGATAATCTGTAATAATCCTCAAGTATGATCCGATCCATCTCTTTTAGATCTTTGACGATATAGAGCCGACCTTTTCCAAGCTCTATTATCTTCTCTGCGAGATCTCTTCCTTTGTCGTCGATATCTATCCCGACAACAGATATGGTTATCCCGCTTTTGTTCGCGATCTCGACAGCTTTCAAAGTGTCTTTTGTCGGATCCTCGCCCACCGTCGGAAGCGCATCTGTTATCAATATCAGATGCCTTGTCACATTCTTCTCATGGAACAGATCCGTCGCTTTCTCTATCGTCTTTGCTATGTCTGTCTCTTTTGATGCGCGGATATTCACCATCGATTTTACGAGGAGTGTGAGGTCATCTGTCGGTTCGATCGATTCTTTTATGTCAGAACCAAATACAATCAGACCGACCTTGTCTTTCTCTTCTGTCGCCCGGTATGCGAGAGCGATGCCTGCTTTCTTGCATGTGCCGATCTTCTCTCCTTTCATAGAACCGCTTGAATCCATCGCGATGATGACATGCACACGTCCCTTGCTCTGTCTTGTGAATATACGAAGATCACCTTTTGTCAATTTCCGATGGCCACGCCGTATAGCAGCCTTGACTGTGCTTTTCATGGCGAGATCTTTATACCTGTCACCTTTCTTGTAGGTCTTGATATCATTCTTCACTCCATAATGTGAGGTCTTGTTGTGATATTTTTTTCCGATAGTCCCCTTTGGCACAAGATTCTCGATCTCTTCGACAAAGCACGAGAGGGCGGCGAGCTCAGCTGCTTTCTCAGTGAATTCATAGTTCTTGTCCACAAGACCGTCCTTCTTCAATTGGTCGAGATTCTGATGGATCTTCTTCTTCACATCTGCCATGAATTCAGGTATACCTACATTCTTCTCGATGTAGCTATCATCATATCCAGTCAGTTGTCTGATGAGCGATGGCCCATATATGTTCTTCGCAGTAGAATAATTGTCGACCAGCTGTTCGAAAAGAAGGTCTGGTGTGAATGCGCCGATGCCTTTGTTGATAGATTCTTTGATGAAATCTGCCTGGTCTACTGTCTTTTTGTCATTATCAATGACAGAATGCATAAGACCATCATCAAGCTCTTTGAATCCAAGCTTTCCTGTGGCTTCTTCTATCTCTTCTCTTGGGGTTGCTTCGCACTCCATGTCAAAGTGAACCACCTGACTTGTCCTCTTTGATATGGACATTAGAATCAGAGATCCGAAGTTTCTTCTTCACTTCTTCGAACTCTTCACGGACGAATTCATCTGCGTTCTTCAGAAGTCTCACAGATGGTTTCAATCTGATGCGATGCGTGATGACTGAGTCAAGCACTTCTTCCACATCGATGACTGATACACTCTTTCGTCCATGCAGTTTTGCGTTTGCCTGGGATCTTTCATAGAGGCCAAGAGATGCTCTCACAGATGGCACTTTCTCAAGATTCTTGTCAGATCTTAGTGATCTGACTAAGCCCACCATGAGTGTCAGCATGTCTTCAGGCACATCTATGATCTTTTTTCCTTTCTGCCTGACAATGTGGGATTCAGTCACTTCATCTTCTGGATATGTCATGTATATCGCATCGAATCTGTCAAGAAGCACATCTGATAATTGTTCGGTATTTGAATCTTCTGGATTCATCGTCGCTATGAATATGAAATCTGTCGCGAAATCTATGTCATATGAGCCGATTGTGACTCTGCCTTCAGAGAGAGCTTGCAAAAGTGCGTTCTGTAGTTTCTCTGGGCATCTGTTGAGCTCATCGAAGAATAAAATGCCATTGTTGGCCTTGAATATCTTTCCTGGCGTGAACGCTTCTGTCGATAATGGGCCGAATTCCAGCGCTTTTATCGGATCGATATCTCCAAGAAGGTCTTCAGCAGTGAGATCTGGGCTTCCTTGTACTCTTATAAAACGCTGGGCGCCTTTGATCACTTTTCGATCATTAGTCTTTCCAGATAAGCATTCTGGACAGACTGGTCTTTCTGGCAGGCAGTGAAAGCCGCAATCCATGACTTCAAGCTCTGGGAGGACTTTCGCTATATTCTTTGCGATAGTGGTCTTTCCTACGCCTGGTGGGCCGACTATGACAATATGCCTGTCTACGATCAGCGCACTTTTGAGAAGTTTCTTCGCCTTGTCCTGGCCAAGGATGTCATTTAGCGGGTCTGTTGTCAATGTTGTCTTGAAATTTTCTCTTGGCATGGCGCTTTATGAATCGCGGGGACTATATAAATGTTCTCAAGAAAATTTTGCTAACGTAAAATGGTGCTTTTAATGGGCAAAATGTTCTATGTATTGCAACTATATTGCAATGCAAAGAAACCAATGATCTCTCGTGGAGATAAAAACAGACTTTATCTACTACCACTAAATTTATAAATCACTTTCATCATGTAAAATATCAAAGATGTTAGCGCTTGTATCATTTTTGATTGTCATCCTTTTCTCTTTGATAGTTGTCAAAGTGGGTTCTGTCGCTCTTGAGACGACAGGACTTTCAAGAGATATCGCTGCGTTCCAGGCGCAGTCTGCGTTCTCTGGTGTTGGATTCACGACAAGAGAATCAGAATCTTTGATGACACATCCTTTGAGACGGAAGATACTTCGTTTCCTGATGCTCATGGGAAGCGCAGGACTCACATCCGCTATCGCGACACTTATCTTGACGTTCATGAACGTCAAGGGTGAGCATTCATTGCTTGGGTTGACAATCAGCAATCTGGCGGCCACAATCTTCGCGATTGTTTTCGTTTTGTTTGTGGTATTATTGATCTCACGTACACATCATTTTGATCTATTTGTCCGGTGGGTGCTAAAAAAACCTCTCCATCTCATGAAATCGCGCATGGCGCTATATGATTATGAGAGAATACTTGGTCTTTCAAAAGGCATGAGCATCGTTCAGTTCGAAGTGCCTAAAAGGCATTGGATGGCCAACAAAAATATCGGAAAATTGAAGCTCGAGAAAGAAGGAGTGATGGTGCTTGGGATCTTTCGTACTGTTCATGGGTACGAGGAATATATCGAGAATCCATCTGATGATTTCAAGATATCACATCTGGATAAGATTGTCATATATTGCAAGGATACGCTTGCTGCGAACCTCGCGAAGAGAGAGAAAGGCGCGAAAGGACAAGCAGAGCGTCAGGACGCAGAGAAGATACACCAGAGCCTTGATCTTCTCAAGCAGATACATGAGGATCATGTGGAAGAAGCCATCAAGAAATGATCAAAACAATATTCTTTTTGCTCGTGTGTTGATCAATTTTTTATATTCATATTTTAAATCTTTGCTTATAAAACTGGATTCTATGAATTCAATCATCACTGGGATAGTTTTTTTAAATTTTTCATAGGTGTTTTTCAATGCTGTGTCATTGATTTTTAAATATTCTGCAACTTTATCAAAATCGTATCTTGTGATTCTATTTTTCTTTCCATTCAATGTAAGTGCCATCTCCTCTGGGTCGGATGGTATCAGGATCTTAGTGGCGACAAGATCATATGCTTTTGATAAAGATATTGTATTATCTTCGGATCTGAGGAGAGAGAAATTTTTCAGGTGCATATCTGCATTTCCGCAGATGAAACAGAATAGTGTGATCTCAAATAAATTGATTATATCCAGTCCCGGCGCATCTGAAAACTTGGTTAATGTACGTCCTATTTTTTCGATTGATCCCCTATATTTATTCTCGCTCATTGTTTCAGTCAATTGACACATATCTTCCATATGTAATTTATTATTCTTCTCTCTATCGATACGTTTTGTGATATACGCCAGTTCACCGGATTTCAACTTGATCAAAGTGTGTGGAACTGTTTCTATTCCACATATTTTTGCAAGGTGCATCGTCAGATCTTCTATCTCTGGAAGCGAAGGATAATTTTCAGTCGGTGGTTTTAATATATAATCTCCGAGAACACCAACAATTGTAAGTCTTTTTTTTTTGTGCAATCCCGTTTTCCGGTCAAATTGCATAGATAATTTGGGTTGTACACCCGGTACAGTGATGCGATCTATTATACTTTTTTTTGCTAGTTCTCCGATGTCTGATAATACATATGGTATAGTCGGTGGGATTTTTGTGCCAAAGATTTTTTTGGAGCATTCTCCATGATATTCTTTATCCGATTTTTTGTAGCAATAGAAGCATTTCATTTTTCTGACACCACTTTTACTGCGCCGATACAATCTTCACAGCATGCAAGTAATAAAGCCATCCGATCTCTTCTATCTATCTTCCAATTCACTTCCGCGATGTCAAGAAGCCAACCTTCTGGTATCAAGCCATCGAAGAACGGGAAAAGCATATCGCTTTCATATTTTTTCTCCTTTAAAGGAAGTGTCAGACTTACTGGCATCGCTTCTTTTGATTCACGATATGAATCATCATATGTAAAGATATAACCATTTTCGGTTTCTTCTATTGTTCCGGCGAAGGATTCTTTATAATATACTGATCCTTTTCGATTCATTCTTCATTCCTCGCGGGTTTAAGTTCAGATCTGAAAAGCGCAAGCACCTGATTGACTTTATCCATCCGCAATGTGGATTTTCCTTGTTCAAGATCTCTTATGAATCGTAGTCCGACTCCAGCTTTTTTTGCTAGTTCTATCTGTGTGAGATTATGTCTTTTCCTGCATTTTTTTACATATTCTGTTAATTTTGTCTTCATTATGTTTGATTGGTGTTTGATATATTAATATATTTGTATCTTTTATACCTTATTGGGTATGATTTGTGATTTATTTGGTGTTTGTATACCCTATTGGGTATAATGGGCATGTTTGAACTTTAATTATACCTTAAAGGGTATATTTACAAAGATTAATATATCTCTTTTGTCTTCTTTTTTTGGTGATATAGATGAAAAATATTCATGTCCTCCCATATACTCCTCAGCTGCAGGGGCTTTATACAATAATCCGTGACAAGACAACACGCCGCGATGATTTTCGTTTCTATGCTGATCGTATAATCAGATTGCTGATCGAAGAAGGCCTCAATTTTCTTCCAATCGAAGAAAAAAGAGTTGTGACTCCGACTGGATCAGATTTCAAAGGTGCAGTATTCAGGGGTGAGATCTGCGCTGTGTCGATCGTACGCGCCGGAGAATCTATGGAACATGCGGTGAAAGAGGTCTGCAAGCGTGTCAGGATCGGAAAGATCCTCATCCAGCGTGATGAAGAGACTGCTGAGCCGATATTATTCTATTCTAAATTACCACCTGATCTAAAGAAACGATACGTCTTGCTTTTGGATCCGATGCTCGCGACTGGTGGCTCAGCATGCAAGGCGATAGAAGTCTTGAAAGATGTCGGCGTCGCTGAAGAGAAGATAATATTTGTGAATCTGATCGCATGCCCTGAAGGGATAAAGAGATTGACATCTGAACACCCAGAAGTCAAGATAATAACTGGTTTCATAGATAAGGAACTGAACGAGAAAGCGTTCATCCTCCCTGGTCTAGGCGACTTCGGTGACAGATATTTCGGGACGGAGTGATGTATTCTGTTGTGGCAGGACGCCTTATCGTGACTGATCATCCATCTTATTGAATGTCTCGACGAGAAAAAACATCGCGGCAGGATGGACGAACACCATCGCAGCAAGCATACCAAGTTCGCTCATGAGCGGGACCACGCCAAGCAATCCGATGGCAAAATTTACGCAAAAGATCACGCCGCCATAGCATCCGACATAGAACAGCATATCCCAGAAATTAGTTCTCATGAGAGCTATACCTCGCTTGATGCTTTCTATGACTGTCAGGTCATATCTAAGCAGTATAAATTGTGCGTATTGTGCAAGCAATGATGCCGCAAGCGTCGGAAGCAGGAGGAATGGAAGACCGATGAGCATCACGAGCATGAAGATGGCTGTGAGTATGATCACCCTAAAGATTTGTCGTCCGCTTGCCCATGAGAAGACAAATTTCTTATCTTTCATCAGAAGATATGATCTTGCGAGTGATGTGTTGATAAGGAAATAATACACAACGAAGAAAAGTATCGCGATAAATCCGATGGCAGAGAAAGCGAGCGCAGCTGGCCCAAAAACAAGATCCTCACTATCTCCCTGCATGAGCCCGACGATGAAGAAACATATATACATGATGGCATATCCGGCCATGACTGGGATGAATCTTTTCCAGATAAGATGATAATTCTTCTTATACCATGGAATCAATTTATCTTTTATCGGTGCGTATTCGATCTTGTGTTTCGTCGTGCTCATGATGAAAAGCACGATCTGTATCACACCACCGAGGAAGAATGAGGTGGCTATCACAAGCAATGGTATCAGAAAGGCAGATATGAATCCTGCGAATGCTTCAATTGACGCAGTGTCTGTAGCAAATCCGGTTATCGATTCGAGCACCACATAATCTCAAATGCCATCAGACTTTATTAATCTAGTGGATGATCCAAATCTATAATCTTGCATTTCCACTCGTCTATTGACGAGTGGTGATTTAGTGGAGATGCAAGGGTCCGAGAAAACGACCCGGAGCGAAGCGGAGCTAAGTTTGCTAAATTCTGCTTTAGCAGAATTTAAAACTGCTTTGCAGTTTTAAGCAAACTTATAATTCGCTTTGCGAATTATGCCACTGGTCTGTGACCAGGGGTGGTCGTTTCCGATTGACGACTTCTTTTGTCGATGAGGCACTTGCTCGCGATTTATAATTTTTGCAGAGCACCCTGGCCACTAGGCCAGCATGCGCTTCTCATCCCTATCTGCTGATTGATTTGAGATACCTCGGATTTTTAATCCGAGGGCAGCAATAGTTCGGACCGCAAGCGGTCTGAACTCTGCAGAAGAATGGATTTTCAACAAAAATTATCGATGGGATGATTTCTACAAAACAAGATTTTCAAATGCATCGATTGCCTATGCAGAATTCGCGAGTCGGACTATACGTTCATAATGCAGCCAGCAGATAGAGAGTTCTATCGCGACAGGGAAAGCCCTGATGTTCGTGAATGTGGTGCGCAGTATGAGTTTCCAGTATTGCCATCTCGCTCTTGACCTGATGCCTACTTTCCAGACGCTTTTGAACAGCGCGCCTAGTTCGCCTTTCGCGAGACGTGATCTCACTGTCGGTCTGTAGTTCTTGATCAAAGTATTTATCCTCCTGAAATACTGTTTAGGAGAATAGAGATTTGAAAGGACTTCCTTATAACCTTCAAGCAGGCGTTCCTTTCCCATCTTCGGTATGAAATTGACGTATGCTGCGGTGTTGTTCCCGCTTGATTCACCAAGGAGCCTGCCTTCTTTTTTTAAGCGGTGCCAAAGTCTTGTCTGCGGAAGCGCAGTCAGGACACCCACCATCGCAGTCACCACACCGATCTGCTGTATAAATTTTATCTGTGCGTTGAAGATGCTTTCATTGTCATTGTCGAAACCGACGATGAATCCGCCCATGACCTGCATACCGTTTCTGTGTATGATCTTGACAGATTCAGTTATGTCACGCTCTAGATTCTGCAGTTTCCCGCATTCTTTTAAGCTGCCTGTGTCCGGAGATTCAAATCCGAGGAACACTTTGTAGAAATTTGATTTGCACATGAGATCCATGAGCTCCAGGTCGTCAGCGAGATTTATGCTCGCTTCTGTCAGGAATTTGAATGGGTACTTATGTTTTTTCTGCCATTCGATCATCTTTGGAAGAAGTTTCTTCACATTAAGTTTATTCCCTATAAAATTATCATCCACAAAAAAGACTGAGTTTCGCCATCCGGTGTCATATATCGCTTTCAGTTCGCCAAGTATCTGGTCTGGTGTCTTTGTCCTTGGTTTTCTGCCGTTCATAATGACTATATCACAGAACTCGCAGTTGAATGGGCAGCCACGGGAATACTGGATCATCAGATTTACATAATGATCTGTGTTGATGAGGTCCCATCTTGGGATCGGTGTGCTTGTGATAGCTGGCCTCTCTGTCGTGGTATACATCTGTTTCGCTTTTCCATTCTGTATATCTTCGACAAATAATGGCACAGTGATCTCACCTTCGCCAAGCACGAAATGGTCAACATCTTTGAACTGTTCATGCTGCGCTGTGAATGCAGGACCGCCCGCGACCACAATCTTTCCAAGATCCTTTGATCGTCGTATGACTTCTTTTGCGCTTTCAGACTGCACAAGCATCGCGCTTATCATGACCATGTCAGCCCATTGTATCTGTTCATCAGTGAGTTCTGACACATTGATATCGATAAGTTTGATCTCCCATTCTTTTGGCAGCATCGATGCTACTGTAAGAAGTCCTAATGGCGGATAAGTCGCTTTCTTTTTTATGAAATGAAGTATGTGATTGAAGCTCCAGAAAGTATCAGGGTATTTTGGATATACCATCAATATTTTTTTTGTCATTTTCTATATAGTCCAGACAGTGTATATAAAATGTCTGCTTTTCACTCATGAGAAGGGATTAATATACTCTCCTCAGAAAATATTGCTCTATATCCTAAAAACACTGAACAGATCAGTAAGATTCAGTTCAATCGCGGCGACAGGCATCTCTATATCGAAGTTCTCAAGTACCCGCGGGTGGATCTCACCGACATACGCCACTTTTTTTCCATTGACTGACATCCGCGCCACACGACCAGGGACAAATGATAAGTGGTCTGTGTTCTCTGCCTCGCATCCGACTGATAATGCGTTCATGATGGCATCAAAGACTTGTCTTGCTTTTGTGAGATCCGCGTTAGGTTCGCACAGAACAACAGAAAGCCTGTCTGCTTCGACTGCGCCGGTCTCAGATTCTCCTTTCTTGAAGATCCTTCCAATAGTGAACACTCGCTGTGGATACTCATGGTGCAGATTGTCCTGTAGCACTTTCATAAGGCTTGGGATCATCCAGCAACGCAAAGAATCATATTCTATATTCAATGGGTTCGCGATCTCGATGATATCCATCTGTTCGATACCCATCTTCGTTGTCTGTATCTGCTTGTTAATCAAATTGTATGTCTTTGTCTCGACAAGGCCAAGGCTTGCCAGCACATCGCCGATACGTGACTTGAAGATCTCGAAATGGTCCTCTTCGCCTGCAGTCGCGACGTTTGGGATGGTCGGCTCGAAATTTTCATAGCCATAAGCGATAGCGATATCTTCAGAGAGATCGACAGAATGCAGCACGTCCGCGCGATATGCAGGCACAAGCGCATTTCCATCTTCATAGCCATAGCCCATCTTCTCAAGGCATTCCTTTATCTTGGCATCATCCAGATCGACACCAAGCCATCTGCTTACGAAGCTCTTGTCGAATTCCATCTTAGATGGTGATAGGTCTGGAGACACAATCTTCTGATCTTTGTATTCAATGACCATCGAATGTATCTCTCCGCCCATGTCAGCAAGAGCGGTCACAAGCATGTTCAGCCCTTTGCTGACAACGCTCTGGTCGAACCCGGAGAACTCGACGAACACATCAGTGGTGGTTTCGCTTATACGTCCGGTCATATGTGAATTGATGACTGGAGGCATGGAAAGCACATTGCCTGCGTCGTCGATGAAGAACGGGAACTTGTCTTTCCCATCAAGGAGGTGTGCATAGTCTCGTCCGGCTGGGTGTCTTGACAGCACCTGCAGTCCATCCATCTCTTCATTCATCTCAAGTGGCCTGAAACGTACTTCTTTTGGATCTTTCGCGATATAATATATCGGTAGCTTTATCTTCTCAAGCGGATAGACGCCGATCGCGCATTTTTTCCTGTTCCGCCCATATGTCACGTGCAGTTTCTCCTGTATTTGGATCACTTCACGTATTTTCTCATCATCGAACATGAGCCCCTTGACGATCGCGCATGCGGTGAATGGTCTTACACTCTCGACAGATTGGTCTACGATGACCCTATAATCATCCTTGCCTTTCTTGATATCGAACTTTGAAAGTCCGGTCTTCACGCCAAGGAATGATGATAATGCTCTGGCAAATCCCTGCTCGGAGAGTAGGTCTGGCCTGTTTGGGAATATCTCTACTTCGATCGAATCGCCTTCGACAGATTCAAGATCTGTCCCAAGCATCGAAATCCTGTCTTTCAATTCTTCATCAGGCATCTCTTTGCCGACAAGTCTCATGACCGTCTTCTTGTTCAGTGTGACTGTGGGCATCTTATGACCTCATCCATTTTTTCATCTCTCTGATCTGTTTAAGATCATTCTTATAGAGATCTCTTATATCTGTGATCGCGAAATATTCCATGATAATACGTTCCATGCCTTGTCCCCACGCGAGCACGGGACAATCGAATCCAAGCAGCGGCTTCACGACTTCCGGCCTGAAAATGCCAGCGCCGCCAAGCTCGATCCATACGTTCTTTGTAGGATGGAGCACATCGACTTCTACTGATGGTTCTGTGTATGGGAAATGCGCTGGTCTCATCCGCACATCTTTGTATCCCATCTTCCGATAGAACTCTTTTAGATATCCTTTCAGATGTTTGAAATTCGCATTCGGATCGACTACAATGCCTTCGACCTGATGCAGTTCGAACAGATGCTTCCAGTCAAGCGCTTCATTCCTAAACACTTTTCCGACAGAGAAGAACTTCGCTGGAAGATCCTCTTTCTTCAATCGTGATATCGCTTCTGCAGAGAGGACTGTTGTGTGCGTCCTGAGAAGGTTCTTCTTTGCCATCTCTTCACTCCACTTGCCGCCCCAGCCCTTGCTTCCGGTGGTCCACCCATTCTCATGCGTGGCCTTCACTTTTTCCATGAGATCTCTTGGCAATATGCCGGAACTAGGATCCTTGATATAAAATGTATCTTGCATCGCTCTTGCCGGATGGTCCTGTGGCACGAACAAAGTGTCAAGATCCCAAAATGAGGTGTGCAGCATGTTGCCCTGCATCTCCTTGAATCCCAGATCAAGCCATATCCTTTTGATATATTGTATGGCTTGGTTAACGAAATGCCTTCTTCCCCTATTCACTTTTGGGACATTTATCTTCACATCATAATGCCTGAATCCTTTCCCTTTCCATTCTTTTGTCTTCAGCAGTTTCGGTGTGATCCTGTCTATCATGTCAGATTCACCAAGACCGGTTTTCAGTATCTCGCTGCCAAGTCTTGTCAGTGTGATTGTCTTTGTCTTCACAAGGTCACTTGTGATTATGCTCTTTCGCTTCATCAGATTATCAAAAGCGAAAGCCTCTTCTGGAGCGAGAGTGGTCTTATCAAGCGGGAAATCTTTTTTTAGGAACAGTTCTTCTAGCGATTCTTTATCAAGCATCTTACGCCCGGGTTCTGTTATTGAGAATACCAAATCGCCATCTTTCCTGACATCTATCGCCGCTTTCTTCTTCAGTGTGCCTATGCAGACATTTATCTCTTCACGGTTCAGGTCCGCTTTTTTCTGCAGGTCGTCCATGCTGAGCGGTCCGTCTTTCAATGCGATCAGAAATCTTCTCTCTGGTAGTTTCTTATCTCTATATTCCCTGCCGTTCTCGTCAAGATCGACCATCTCCTTGACATCTTCTTTCAATTCTACTGCTTCTTTATTTCCGAGCCACTGCACAGCCCTCATGACTTCTATGTCTTTTAGGCCTGTGGCTTTGATTATCTCATCAAAATCACTGTGGCTCTCAAGTGCCGGAAGCACCTTTCTTTCGAGCGGATGCAATGTTGCTATTAATTTTTCATGCATTTTTGTATCTATGGTGGCAGGACTGGCTCATTTATAAAGGTTACTCGCGTAAGTAATATATAATCTGCAGCAGATGGTATCTATCATGAGAAGAGGAGTATCATTTGGGGATTACGGCCAGAGGACAAGGCTTGAAGAAGAGCACCTTGAAGCTTTGCTCAAGCATTTCTCTCATCTCAGTGTGGATCATGTATCATTGCATTTCTCTTTGCTGAATGAAGATAAAGATGATCCGACAGCCTGTGTCGCGACAGAGAAGACGATGTCTGACGATCATATAAAACGCTGTATCGATGCTTTCAACAGGATCGCGATCGATGTGCAACTAAAGCCGCATATAGATACAATAATATTTCCCTGGCGTGGCGAGATCGCATACAAGACGAAAAAAGATCTGGACGATTTCTTTGATAGATACTATGGTCTAATGCATCATTATGCCGTGCTTTCTGAATCGCACGGAGCAAAAGAATTCTGCATCGGCACAGAGTTGAAAGCTTTGTCAAAAGAGACTGAACGATGGAAGGCCTTGATAAAAGAAATCCGAAACGACTTCTCTGGTCAGATCACTTATGCCGCTAATCATGATGAATATCAAAGTGTGAGATTCTTTGACTCGTTGGACTATATCGGCATCGATTTCTATAGCACGATATGTAACGAGAAGAGTCCAAGCCTGGACACGATGAAGAAAGGTCTTGAGAAGCACAAAAAGAGACTCAAAACATTCTCTGAGCGAGAGAACCAAAAGATCGTCTTCACAGAAGTCGGGATCACTAGCCGGGATTATGCATGCAAAGATCCTTGGGAGTGGGGCGATCTTTCGAAGTATGATGCGAATCCATGGCTGCAGGAAAGATATTACGAAGCTATCTTCCAGACATTTTGGAATGAAACATGGTTTGATGGCATGTTCTTTTGGGACTATCCTTATCTGGATATGATAGATGGAAGTTATGAAAAACATTTCTGTCCATATAATAAACCTGCAGAATCAGTGATGATGCGATGGTTCAGCTGATGAATTGTTTTTTCTTGTGTCTTATGATGCGTCTTTCCCGAACATCATCTATACGCTGTACGCCTTTCTTCGCATAATATTTTGTGTTCTTGACCCATGCTGGCAATTTTCCCAGGTGGCACATGATGTCTCTTACAGAGTTTCCGTTCTTTCCTATGACTCTGTTTTGCCTCTTTCTTATGGCATCGAGGAATGAATCGATATCCGCGTCTTCTTTTACGAATGTGAGTGTGTTGCCAAGCTCTCTTGTCGTATGTCCATCGCTTCCACCGGTTATACCTTTGCGAAGATCAGACGCAAGACCGATGGCCTGTAGGTTCCTTTTGTGTATGTTGCATCCTTGTATCACTTCGACACCATGATAGCGGTCGAGAAGCGCGTCACAGACATGATTCCTGTGATACTTATTGCATATCGATGTCGCTCCAGGAGCGAATGGGTGCGGCATGACTGAGACGCAGTTATAATCTTCTGTTGCGTCAAGGATCTGATGGGCAGTTAGATAATCTCTTTTCTTGATTGTCGGTTTGATGTATCTGTCATAATATTCTACCAATTCAGATATGTGATAGAAAAATAATAAAGTATGGAACCCCCTGTCGCATCTCAATTCTATTCCCGGGATACTGAAGATATCTTTATGCTTCGATAGTTCGATCGCGCCTTTTATCACGTCATGATCAGTAGCGGCAAGACCAAAGCCATATTTTCTGCATTTCTTGACTATGTTACTGATGAGCGCGCTGCTGTCAAAAGAGTATTTTGTATGGAAATGCATGTCTGCATAGGTGTAATCATGATCAATATCATTCTGGAGCTTAATCTTATGGAACTCAACCCTTCTCCTAACCATGGTTGTAAGAGATGATTTATAGTATTTAAAACTTAGTTATCGGTTTAGAGCTGTGGGGTGTGGGGTTTTGGGTGTGAGTTCTGAGTTATGGGTTTTGAGTTATGGGTTTTGAGTTATGAGCTATATTGTATGAACTCATAGCGCATAGCTGTCAGTCCACACCAAAGACCCTACCAAAACCCTTATAAATAATACAACCTGCCCAACAGAACATGTCAAGAATAGCTATCATCAAGAAGGACAAATGCACTGGCGAGCAATGTGGCTATGTATGCATGAAGGTCTGCCCAAGGAATCGGGAAGGAGAGAACTGTGTCTTCATAGATGAGACCACAAAGGCAGGCATCAATGAGGAATTGTGCATCGGTTGCGGAATCTGCCCGAACAAATGTCCTTTTGAAGCTATCCGGATAATAAACCTTCCATCAGAGCTTGACAATGATCCAATACATCAATATTCACAGAATGGATTTCGTCTCTATAGCCTTCCTATCCCGATGTTCGGGAAAGTTGTCGGTATCCTTGGAAAGAACGGCATCGGTAAATCTACTGCTATAAAAGTGCTCGCAGGCGTACTCAAACCTAATCTTGGCAGATGGGAAAGCCAGGAAGGATGCAAGACAGAGGAACTCATCGAATATTTCAAGGGCACTGAAGCCCAATTATTCTTCGAGAGATTAAGAGATGGCAAGATCACAGCCGCCTACAAACCGCAGGCAGTGGATATGATCCCAAAGACCACAGAAGGGAAAGTGATAGACTTACTCAAGAAAGTGGATGAGCGCGGTGTGTTCGACGATCTTGTGGACAAGCTGGATCTTCGTGGCATACTTGATAATGATATAAAGACAATCTCGGGCGGAGAGCTGCAACGAGTCGCGATTGCGGCGACAGTCATGAAGAAGGCGAACCTCTATATATTCGATGAGCCGACATCTTACCTTGATATCAAGCAGAGGATACGCGTGAGCAAATTCATCCGGTCTCTTGCTGACGAAGGCACTGCTGTGCTTGTCGTCGAACACGATTTGATAATACTTGATTACATGACTGACCTTGTGCATCTCATGTATGGGAGCGAAGGCTGCTATGGTGTGGTGTCGCAGACAAAGACAGTCAAATCCGGGATAAACACATATCTGTCTGGCTATCTCAAAGAAGAGAACGTGCGTTTTCGAGAAACAGAAATAAAATTCTTCTCAGCTCCTCAGGATATCGGCAGGGTCGAGCAGGAGATGATCACTGATTGGACTGGCCTCAAAAAAAAACTTGGCTCTTTCCAGCTTGAAGCGACAGAAGGGAAAGTGCACAGGCATGATGTCATAGGTATACTTGGTGAGAACGGCATAGGTAAGACTAGCTTTGTCAAGATGCTTGCAGGCGTCTTCGATCCTGATGAAGGCAAGATCGAAGAGAAAGTCAAGGTGTCTTACAAATCACAGTATCTTGAGAAAAGCGATGAGCTTGTGATATCTGTGCTTTCTGAAGCCATGCAATATGAATCTCTCCTGATAAGGCCTTTGAATCTGAAACCATTGTTCACAAAGCAGCTCGATCAGCTATCAGGCGGAGAATTGCAAAGAGTCGCTATCGCAGTGTGTCTCGCAAGAGACGCGGACCTTTTCCTTCTTGATGAGCCGTCTGCTTATCTTGATGTCGAGCAGAGATTGCTCGTGTCAAAAGTTCTTAGAGATTTCATGGTGCAGCGCGGCACGAGCGCGATGGTGGTCGACCACGATCTTCTATTCATCGATCATATCTCGAGGCGTCTTGTGGTCTTTGACGGCGAGCCTGCTATCAGAGGTATCGTGAACGGTCCTTTCTCGATGATCGATGGCATGAATCTGTTTTTGAAAGATCTCAAGATCACAATGCGGCGTGACGAGCATTCCAACATGCCGCGTGTTAACAAGCCAGGTTCTCAGATGGACCAGAAACAGATACAAGAGAATAAGTTGTATTATGTCTGATTCCTCTCTCCGAATATCGCAGTCCCTATCCTGACCATGTTCGATCCCTCTTCTATCGCGATCTTGTAGTCAGAAGTCATGCCCATCGAGAGAAATCTAAGACCAATATCATCATAGAACATTTTCGCTTCTCTGAAATATTTCCTTCGTTTTTCAATATCAATGGAAGGGGTCATCATCATGATCCCGATCAGCTTGATGTTGGCAAGTTCTTTGATCCGATCAATTATCTGGCGTGCATCATCAAGCGCAGCGCCGGTCTTTGGATCTTCATCACCAAGATATATCTCGACCATGACATCCATGATCTTCTTGTTTTCTTCTGCTCTCTTATCAATTTCTTCTGCGAGCGCGATAGAATTCACAGACTGGATGACATCAAAATGTTCTACTACTTTCTTTACTTTGTTCTTCTGCAGATTCCCTATGAAATGCCAGGTGATATCAAGGTCTTTTAGTGCTTCGATCTTTGGCAATGCTTCTTGCAAGTAGCTCTCACCAAAATCCCTAATGCCAGTAGAATATGCTTCTTTGATGGATATTACAGATCTCTTTTTCGATACAGCGACAAGGGTGGCTTTCCCGATCTCTTCCATGATATGTCCGATAGCTGTTTTGATACCCATCATGATTGGTTCGTCAGCGATATGTGACATTGAAGAATTGTCTTATGGTCAACCAGAGATGATTTGCGTCTTCGATCGCAAGACCTTCTGCCTGTCTTGTGTATGTTTTATAGATGAACCGATCAAATAATTCTCGTATGAAAAAATAGAACGGCTTGTTCACCATCTTCCCTTCATAATCTGTCTCGATCATGACTTCGATCTTCACATGTATGTTGCCTTTCTGTATCTTCTTTTTCTTCCCATCCATCTCTACGACGACATCATGGCAATCAGTGATGATAAATTTTGTCTTCAAGATATTCTTGGCATAATCTGATGTCTTCTTCCATGGCGTGAACTTTAGCTTGATCTGTTTTCCAGTTTCTTCCACAATCTCTTCATAGAACGGTTCGAATCGATCATATCCTTTGTCAGTTATCCAGTCATCTACTATACTGTACAGATCATCGATGCTGAACAGACCAGTGTATTTGAAATTAAGAATCTTTAAGCTTCTTTTTTCGCCCATCTTCATTCACCATTATCTTTAAGTTCTTCATCATATGATTCTGGCCTGTCAATTTCGGCCATCCTATGAGACGTCATGCCAATCGCAGCTTTTAATTTCTCATTTAGTTCTTGCACTCTGTACCAAAGATAGTCAGCATGCATTGTATCTATATCATGGAGCAAGATATATTTTTCTAGGATCACTTTCAATCTCTCTTTTATCGGCGAAGAAGACCATAATTTCTCATAATCTGTATGGACTTCCATTGTTGTCTCTACAAATATCCTGCCTTCTATCATCTTCTTTTTCTTCCCGTCCTTGACCACTTCGATCTGTTTGAATTGCTGCGAATAGAACCGTAGATGCACCATGTACATGATGTAGCCAGTAACTTTTTTTTCGCCATGATATTTTATCTCGACTTCAGCAGGTGGTTTATGTTTGTACATATCTTCGATGAGATTGAAATGGTCTTCCTGGAGCCAATTATATCCGGTCTTATACAACCGATCAAAATCAAAGGTCCCTCTGAACTTGAACCTTGTTGTCTTCATCTTGATGACCATGGTATAAAATATTGAAGAAAGCGTTTATAAAGGTTTTTATCGATATGCTAAAAACATCATGCTTTTAGGATTTGATTATGTAATTGACAACTTCTAAAAGCAATGCCACGACATCTTTTCTTTCCTTCTTTAAGTATGCGTTCAAGGTCTTTAGTTCCAGTATCTGAGATTCTATGACTTCTTCTTTGTGCTCTAATGATGTGTTCAGATTATCGATCAGATTGATCTGTTCATCTATCCTCTTCTGTTTGCCGTCGATCAATAATGATAACTCATTATACTTGTCAAGCTTCTCTTTCAATGGTGTATCGTCCTGTATGTATTGCAGGTCTTCACATGAACAGTTCTTCTCGATGATTATCTGCTGCTCGATGATGTCTGGCTTGATGAACAATGATATGCCTAATGATAATATCAGTATGATTATGATGACATAGAGATAATTGATGATTCCACCTGAATGTCTCTGGCTAGTCGATATATTTATTGGCTCTTTTTGTTGTGGTCCCTCTTGCAATTCAGAGATGCATTGATCCACAAGCGCCCTATCATATCCTTTTTCCAGAAGCGCAGATCGTATATGACTCATACGGAAGCCTTTTTGCTGTCCGTGTTTTAGAATATGCATTATGCGCTCTTTTGTCACTCTATAGCCTCTTTTATATATCTCATATCATCACTGATATATAAAAACTTTGCGGGATTTAAGAAATAGAAAAAAATCATGCAGACATGAAGCCCACACGGATGCTGTCTTCTATTGGGAAGGCTATATCATCATCGAATCTTCTCTCTGTATACAAGTGCTGTACGCAAAATCCACCGATGATCTTTCCAAGCGCTGTTTTTTTGTTCATATCGATTCACCTCTGCTTTTTATCTGATCTGGTTCTCCATTGTGATCTGCTTGATCCGCTGAAAAAATATCTGTTCGATCTGTTTTGTATCAGGCGTTGTTGTCATGTGAATCACCTCTAGGATTGATTTGGGGGTGTTTCTTTATTAACTTCAGCCGGCCATGTCCAGTGGACTGGGAAGATGCCGAAACGTAGAATTCTGTGTTCTTATGGGTATCTCTGGTGGGTTTTCATAAGACTGATTAGAAGTTATGGTCGCTATTTGATGTACTTTGGATATGTGCCGGGTTCCATGAAGACCTTGTCGATGCGCACGCAGACTCCTTTCTCTGCTTTCTGTATGTCTTCAGAGATCATCACTGCAGTCCCAAGCGCCACTAATTCATCTTTCAGGCTCATCACAGCGATTATGTCGTCTTTATTTATGCCACTATGGAACCTTGCGACTCCGGGTATACAGAGATTTGATCCATGGCAGAGCGGGTTGATTGTAGTATCAGCCACCCAGACCATTGGCAGGTGTTTCACCGCGTTCTCCATCGGCTGGACCACTTTTCTGAGAAATCTCTCATTTCCTTCTTCTTTGTAGAAATAAAGCGCGTCTGATATGTCCTGTAGGGTGAATGCTGTGCTCTCATCTATCGGTCCGGCCTTTGTCCTTCTAAGTTCAGCCATGTGAGCGCCGCTTCCTGCTTTGATGCCCATATCATGAACCAGTTTCCGGATATATGTCCCGCCTTGGCACCCGACCTTGAAAAGTATGTTCCTTCCATTTTCAATCTCGAGGATGTCGATGTAATAGATCTCACGTGTCCTCAATTGTCTTTTCACGGCGCTCCTGACTGGCGGCATCTGTTCGATTTTTCCAGTGAATCCTTCGCATAATTTGTATATCTCATACTCAGATATCTCTTTATGAAGATTCATGAGGCAGACGTATTCTTTTCCAGCGTTCAGTATCGCCTGGACTACTCTTGTGGCCCTTTCTATCGCTACTGGGAGGACACCAGTGACACCCGGATCCAAAGTGCCTGAATGTCCGCCTTTGTTTACACCCATGATTTTCTGGAGATATGCAGATACTTGGTGTGATGTCGGGCCTTTAGGCTTGTCTACATTGATTATGCCATATTTGATGAGTTCAGGGATCGGTCTTTTGTCTGGCTCTGTCCCATATTCTTTGCATGGGGTCAATTCTCGTTTGATGAGGATCTCTCTTTTTTTCTTTTCAAATGGCAAGGTCGACATGTTCTCTTGGGATAAAGCTGGGTGTTAATAAAGATTACTATAGAAATATTTATATATGATAATCTTCGTAGGGGAAACGGGTGAGTCAGTATTAGAAAAGAGGTGAAGAATAGATTATTCATTGCTATTTTGCTAGTTGTCACCTTTTTATATGCGTATTCTTCTTTTGCTGCGACAAAGACACTCTGTCCTTCTGGTTGTGATTATGATGATCTCTCAGACGGGCTTTTTGGAATAAACAACACTGCTGACTCTCTTGTCATCAATGGAAGCGGGATGTATTGGGTGAATTCGACTTCGTTCTATAACATCAGTGGGATGATTGAAGTGAGTTCTGATGATGTCTCGCTTGATTTCAATGGAAGCACTGTATTTGGCGATGAGAGCAATATCGGCGTATGGGTGAATTTCTCAAATAATGTCACTATCCAGAATAGTGTTCTTAGTAATTTTAGCCGGGCAATATATGCAAATTACTCATCTAATCTGACTATTTTCAATAACACACTGATCATGTACACTAATTCATCATATGCGATATATCTGCGTAATATAACTCATTCTTCCGTCACATTCAACAACCACACTTCAATTGGTGTCACTACAGATGTGGGAGTTTTATTATGGTATAGTCAGAATGGTATCATCAACAACAACACCCAGCATGGCAGGACTAACATAAGATCACCAGTAGTCTCATTCTCAACCAATACGACTGTAATCGGCAACTATCTGACAAGCGGAGGAATGCAATATACTGGTTGGTATTATCTTGGATTGGATCCTATTCCAATGTTCAGACATAATATTTATGATAATATGTTAAATGGTCTTCCAATTGTTCTTGTCAAAGACTCGCCCGGAACATATCTTGAGAATAATGCGAGTATAAACCAACTGTTTTTGATGGATTCTGATAATTCTGTCTTTGACAACCTCACATTCGGAGCAGAGTTTGGTGGTCTGAACTTAGCTAATTCCAAGAACATCACTTTATCAAATGTGGAGGTGGATACAGAAAATTGTGTGAGGGTGGAATTCCAGAATATAAGTGAAAGCCGGTTTGAGAATATCTCAATCAACATGACTGCTGGTTATGATACAACTTGTTCCCAACAAGCGTTCTGGAATTATCACGGGTTTTCTAATAATATTATTCGAAATTATTCTGTTTATGAAAATGATTATGGAGTAACTAACTTTGCGTTATATTTCTATTCGTTGTATCTTGAATCAACAAACAACACTTTCATCGATTGTAGCTTTGTCGCAAGGAATGTGTCAAAACTCGCTTTGTTAGGCAGCTACGTGGATGGAGATCCTGTTATGTATCTGCGTTTCTTGAACACTCGTTTCATCAACAACGGAAGCTATGCTATTATCATTGGCGAAGATGTCTCATTAGATTTTGTCGATTCTTATATCGAAGCGCCATATGGCATCGATGTCCATTTTGATTATACCAATGCCAAGGCTTATTTTCTGAACACTACATTCAACCGTGGCAGGGTGAAGACTGATTCAGGCATTTCTGCGAACTATACGGTCGCGTGGTACCTCGATGTCGCATTGAATAATACTGCTGGTTCAGCATTGGATGGGCTTAATGTGTCTGCATACAATTCGACTGGTGATATGCAGTTCTCCGCAATATCTGTCGGTGGTGTCGCACGATTGAATCTGACTGAATACTGGTCGAATATGACACATAATTTCACGATGGGGAACTATACTGTGAATATCTCTGGCTTTGGCTATGAGATGCAGTCTTTCTCTGTGAATATGACCGAGAACAGAAGGGTCAATCTGACATTCGAATGTCCTTTGGTGGTCGATTACTGGTGGAATGTCACATCTGACTTATACTGCCAGCATCAGACCATGACACTGAACAGCAACCTGACAATTGCATCTTCTGCGAATGTGGTGTTTGATAATGTGACTTTGATTATGAACTCTTCGGGGAATGTCCATAACAAGCTGTATAGTTATGGTAATCTTACTGTGAATAACTCGAACATCACTGCAGGCAATAGTTCGGTAGATTATATCTGGCGAAATGAACAGCCAGGACATCTAGTTCTTGAGAACTCCATTGTAAGCGAAGTCTGCGGGAATGCGTCAGCGTCATGGTCGATCTATAATTCTCTTTATGTCGCGGCAGATCACTCAATCATCCGGAACAATGACCTTCTATTTGATTCAGATGCAGGTGAAAGCGGTCTTGGTGTGAAATCCGCATCTGATGTGATCATAATAAACAACACTATCATTGTCGGTTCTGGCAGCAGTGGTTCTCTGTACTTAAATTATGCAAAAAATGCAACTGTGGATTCAAACAATATCACAAACACTGGAAATTATTCTTATGGGTTATATAGTCTCTTCTCAAACGGTGGTCTGTTCACAAACAATACGATCAGTTCTGTAGTCTGGTCTGCTATCAGGCTATATAAATCAACAAATATGACTTATGTCGAAAATAATCTATGGAATAATCTTTCTTCTACAATCATTTATCTTGATGGCACGACCAATAGTGAATTCAATCATTCAATCGATACAACTAATCTGGCGAATGGATATCCTATTTTGTACTATAATGGCATCTCAGATACTGTCTTTGAGAATCAAGTGATGTCTGGCCAGCTGATAATCACCCAATCAACAAACATCACAATAAGAAATATCACATTCGACTCAAATTCAACGGGCATATTTTTTGGGAAGGTGAATGATTCTTTGGTGTATGATGTTGCATTCAAGGATGCGGGCGATTGTATGTGGGCATTTCGTTCTGAAAACATCACATTTTCAGATATTTTTGCGAATATTACCGGGTTTGGCGCCTATATCCTTTATTCTTTTTACAGTAATAATCTCAGACTCTCAGATTCATCATTCAATCTGACAAATTCAAGGTATCAAAGAGGAATATCTAATATAAACTCTTTGAACTTCAGCATGGAAAACTCGTTGATAGATTCGTATTCATATCTCTTATTCTTCGAAGGCACAGGTGGTCTGACGCGTCTATCTGGAGTTGATCTGATAACTCACACAACGGATAAATTGTCTTCTTTCGTTGTGGCCAATCGTCCCACTGTGACTGAATTGATCGATTGTTCAATGCTTGCGCCGGATATCACTGACATGAACATATCCACGACTAATGCAAGCGTCTCTTTGATAAATACTTCGATTGATGAAGATGACATACTTTTTCATACAACTGCTTTTGATAGCAATTATTCTGTCGCATGGTATCTAGATGTGGATGTGCAGGACGCACGCGGAACAAAGATGCCTTCTGTGAACATCTCTACATACAATTCGACTGACGCGTTTTTGAAATCTACACTCACTGGATCATCTGGCGTGGGCCGACTTAACCTGACGCGATATTGGGCGAACATTAGTGGTAAGTATTATTATGATAATTATACAATAAATATAACCTCTTCCTATGGCACAGAATCATATTCAATCAACATGTCGACGAACAGGCGGTTAAATATCACTATGTCATGTCCATCAGTCGTCGATTACTGGTGGAATGTCACATCTGATATCTACTGTCAGCACCAAACGATGACGCTGAACAGCAACCTGACGATCAACGAGAGCGCGAACGTGTTATTCAATAATGTCACTTTAATCATGAACTCATCGAGCGGCGCGCATAATGGCATCTGGTCGTTTGGAAATCTGACTGTCAATAACTCGAATGTCACTGCTGGTAACCCGGATGATGATTATCTATGGAAAACAAAAGAGCCAGGCAAGTTGATACTTGAGAATTCAAGAGTGACAGAATGCGGTTATGATTTCACTGATTGGTTTACTGGTGAAGAATCGTTCCTTCTCCAATCAAATGGATCGGTGATCAAGAACAGTTTCATCGAGTCTGACGATGATCAGGATTATGGCGTGTTGATCAAAAATGGGTTTGACAATCTTCTGCAGAACAATACGATCATCTCAAAGACATCATTCCAAATCTTTATCGGGGGTGCGCACAGAACAAATATCACATTCAATACATTGATCGGAAATGGAAGCACTTCTCCAACATATTCAATCTACATCAAAAACTCTGAATCGGATCTGATTGCGAACAACACTTTAGTTTCTCCAAAATCAGGGTTGGTATTTGCAAACGCATCGGATGTCCAGTTTAATGGCAATACACTCTATATCGGGAATGGTTCAGCTATAATCTTTTATGAATTCTACGACAGGATACAAAATGCCAACCACTCATTCGATGCGTATAACACTATGAATGATCTTCCGATCTATTATCGCGAATTGCAGGATCAGAGCCTCTCAAATTTGGATGATGTGGGTACGCTTATGCTTGGTCATTCTAACAATGGTGTGATAGATAATATCACACTTGTAGACAACAGTTCAAATATTATAATGTCTCATATAAATAATCTGACACTGACAAATGTGTTTAGCAACGATGTCTTCGGCAATAGTTTTTTCTACTTTGTCAGCAACAGCACATTTGAGAATATGGTTTTGAATAAATTTGTATTCTATGCTAGTTACAATAATAAGATCGAAAACATCCGACTAACAAATCTTAATAATCTGAGCATCCCAATCGCCACTCGGATGAGCAGCCTGCTTATCAGTGGCAATGAAGCAGAACTGGATTTGATGCCGATAACAAACAACACATTCACAAATATCACAATCTTAGGTAATTACACTACGGGTATATTCAATTATTATGTCGGGTCAAGTCTGGAATCTGTCAACACTTATATCAACATAAACATGTCCATTCTTGGAACTAAAGGTATTTGGTTGTCCCTGAGCGGACATATGGGCATGATAGATTCTTTTATCAGCGCTCCTCTTGGTGATGATATTTGGATACAATCTAGTTACAATGGTTTAATCTATTTTTTGAATACCACATTCAATGAAAGCTCTGTGTATTATCAGTCTGGCGCTAAAGGGAATTATTCAGTTGAATGGTACCTCGACTTATCAGTCAATGACACAGAAGGCGCGCCGATCTACGGTGTCAATATCAGTGCATACAACCGGACCGGGCAGTTCATCGTATCAGCATTATCGAACACAAATGGCCGGGTCAGATTGAACCTCACTAACTATCGGTCGAATCTCACGCACAGATTCGATCAATCCAATTACACGATAAATTACACATTCGGCACATTCAATGGCTCATACACGACGAACATGTCCACAAATAGAAGATTGAATCTGAGCCTGAACATGGATCTTCCTGAACTCAACAATTTCACATCAGACAATCGCACATCGACAATAGTCGGGCTCACAAAAGAACAGCTCCAATCATTCAATAACTTCACGCTTGCAAAAACAACAGCGCTCGTAAAGTGGACCGGCACACTGAATATAGAAGGCGCGAAGCTTGATAAGTCTGTGACGGTGGTCAATGCATCTGTCTCAATCAATACATCTTCTCTGAACACAACATTCAACAGCCCTGCTTTATTGAACTTCACTGGTGTAGATTGTTCGGACTATGACATCTATTATTCTTCACAGTTCTTCGAGAATCCATTGCTGACAATCACTTCCGGAATCGAATGTCCATCTGCGATCTGCACAAATGTCGTATGCTCAGGCACCACTCTGACATTCAGTGTACCTGGATTCTCAAGCTACGCTGTGGGTCCTGAGAACACGACGACACCACAGACACCAGGAAGTTCAGGCAGCGGTGGCGGTGGGTTCTCATTGAATTCCGAGACAAAATATTTCAGGAATGTTTTTGCGAATCAACTGCTCACTTTTGATATAAACAATTTCAGGATCGCGATGACTTCGCTTTCATTCCGTTCGCTAAAAGATTTCCAGACAATCAAGATATATGTGCGGAGCTATTCAACGCCACCTGCACAGGCGAGCGGATATTCAATCGATGATCCATTCCAATACTTAAAAGTCACACATGAGAATTATATCACAAATGACGAAGTCATAGACATAGAGATGGAGTTCCGTGTTGACAATAAAACTCTGGGAGATAAGAGGGCAACATTATATCGACTCACAGACACTGGTTGGAAAGAACAGAGCACAAAAGAGACGAAAATAGACGGTCCATATACATATTTCATTTCAAAAGTAGATGGTCTCAGCTATTTTGGGATAGGATTATCATCTGATGCGAAAGTAGCAGAACCGATCAAGACGACTGAACCTATCATTCCGTCAGCACCAATCACAGAAGAGCAGAAGCCAAAGATGACAACAGAAGAGAAGATGTCGCAGCCGAGCAGTCAGACCCCGACAGGGCAGGCCATAAGCTCCACACACCATACCACAGAACCCACACCTCAGACCTCAGACCCAACGCCCGAAAAATCCGGATTCTCTTTGAATTCAATCGGGCTCATAATCGCAGCAGTCATAGTGGCTTGCGTGATAATAATTTCCAGCATAGCGATCACCCGCAGAAAGCCAGATGAAGCTCATCATGGGACAAATGTCTTGATAAGGCAAGCTTTTGAAGGAAAACCGATTCCAATAAGTGTACAGAATCTGATAACGAGCACAAAAGCGTGGATGCAGATGGAGTTATCAAAGGGTCACACGATGGATGAGATCAAAAAAGCCCTGAAGAACCAGGGTTGGGAAGATGATCTTATCGATCGGATGCAATGATACAAAAGATTTATTATTTTCAGAAACAATTAGATTTGTGGAGATGACACAAATGATAAAAAAGAAGATGAAAAAGAAGGCGACAATATCCAAAGAAGGGCTTCCATCCGCAGACGTGTCTGCTGAGTCTCAATTCGACCGTGCGGCAAATATCCTCAAGGTGGATGATGATCTTAAGAACCTGATGAAAGTTCCAAAACGTATAATCCAGCTTGAGTTCCCAGTGAGGATGGATGATGGCAAACTCACGATGTTCAAGGGCTATAGGGTCCAGCATAGTAATATACGGGGCCCGTATAAAGGCGGTCTTAGGTATCATCCCGATGTCAGCATGAATGATGTGAAGGCTTTGGCATTCTGGATGACCTGGAAATGCGCTGTAGTGAATATCCCATTTGGCGGGGCAAAAGGCGGAGTGGTATGTGATCCAAAAAAATTATCGAGCGGTGAATTGCAGAGGATAACAAGGAGATTCACAAAAGAGCTTTCTGAAAACATCGGTCCGGATATAGACATACCAGCACCTGATGTAAATACAAATGCTCAAGTAATGGCATGGGTCCTTGACACTTACAGTGTGCATCACAACAGGAGCGCATATGCTGTTGTCACAGGAAAACCAGTCGAGCTTGGCGGTTCTGTCGGCAGAGCGTCAGCCACTGGCCGTGGAGGGTTCTTTGTGCTTCAGGAAGCAATCGCGACTGGCCATGTGAAAGGAGTAAGTGACATAAAAGAAGCGACGATCGCAGTGCAGGGATTTGGCAATGTCGGTTCATATTTTGCATTGAATGCGTATGATGCAGGCGCCAAGATCGTGGCGATCAGCCAGGTCGAAGGAGGAATCTATAATCCTGCCGGATTGAATCCGCATGAAGTCCTGGATCATATCAAGAAAAAAGGGACGATCCTTGGTTTCAAAGGCGCAACAAGCATAACTAATGAACAATTGTTGCTATGTAAATGCAACATACTTGTGCCAGCAGCGATGGAGAATCAGATCAGGGGACGGATCGCACGGAAAATAAAAGCGAAGACTGTCCTTGAACTCGCCAATGGGCCGACGACACCAAAAGCGCATCAGATCCTGCTGTCCAGAGGTATCTTTTTGATCCCGGATATCCTTGCCAATGCTGGCGGTGTCACGGTATCTTATTTTGAATGGGTACAGAACCTGAACCATGATATCTGGACAGAAGAAGAAGTAGATACAAAACTGCATAGGCGTATGAAGGATGCTTATAATGATGTGGCAAAAGCAGCAAGAGATTATAAGGTGGATATGCGGACAGCAGCTTACATCGTCGCTATCGCTCGGGTCGCAGAAGCGATCAAGCTACGTGGGATATATCCATAGTTTTTTATCTATGGTCTTTTATTTTTTTAAGATTTGCGAGGGATGAGATATGGAAGGATGTATTGTACCCGGGACTGAATTAAAAGGGATGTTTAGGGATTCATTAAAAGACGCGGTCGAAAAGACCAATCTTCAGACAACAAAAGAAGCGCTCATGTATGTGTCACAGATGCTTCTTGATTTCACATTGGCAGATCGGTTCTATGGACGGTCGGATCACCATTCAATAAAAGACTTGGCTGATATGGATAATGGAGATTCGCTGACCTCTATACTTCGGAAAACACAAAGACTCCCAAAAGACAGACAGATGCGTGTCTACGTCCATCTGGGAGATCATTTCCTGTTCCTTAGCGGTGTATATAAAAAAAAGCTTGAAAACACTATGAATGGCATAGATTTCTATCGTGATGTCGGCAGGAGATCATATTGGAATGCTTCTGCGATATTATCCGGAGGAGTCTATGAAGAGCTCTCCAATAAATTCTATGCGATAAGCGATGCTTTGGGGTATGTGTCGATAGATTTTTTAGGTGTGAACGCAGATGACATCAATTCTCTCATCGATAAGGTATTTTTTGGGAATGATCCGGCAGCTATCAAGAAATTGGATTCGATAAGTGAATCGATCTCAGTAGAGGAAGAATTACTGATACACCCGAAATATAAAATTCTAGATACTCAATAATAAAGTATATAAAGCACATAGACCAGTTATAGATATAAAACCCTATAGGAAAAAAGATGGTGAGACTGGTCAAGTTATTGGTAGCAATATCCTTGTTCTTCTTAGTCCCATGTGCATATGCCTGGGTGAGCGCTGACTGCGATGTCATTGGCGGTT
>Ga0210019_1001115_pt1 | contig 29903 bp, 43 predicted proteins | sample CryGeyCG2114_020_2_FD_183969 | JGI IMG/M metagenome (GOLD analysis project Ga0210019, IMG submission 183969) | Groundwater microbial communities from aquifer - Crystal Geyser CG11_big_fil_rev_8/21/14_0.20 (SPAdes) (version 2) | ecosystem: Environmental > Aquatic > Deep subsurface > Groundwater ...
ATGAGCCGATTGGTAATTGATAAAGCTGAAATTAGAGATTTTTTTGAAGAAATTCATAATCATTCAGGAAAAAGCTGGGATGAAATTGGCAGATTGGTGAAATTATCAGGGAGAACAATAAGAGATTGGAGAAGAGGGGTATTACTACCGAACAAAGAAAAAATAGAAAAATTTGCCAAACTATTTCAAAAAAAAATTCCATTTGTCCTTGAGGAAAGGGAAGAGTATTGGACGAGGAAATATGCCAGAAAAGCGGCCCAGGCGATGTTAAAAAAATATGGCCCTCCGGGTACCCCAGAGGGGAGGAGAAAAGGTGGTTTAATTAGTCAGCAACTGCGGCGAAAAAACCCTGAATATTATAGAGGGATTGGCGTGATTGTTAGAGGTAGAATTAGTATTCCAAGAATTGGGTTAGAGTTGGCAGAATTTATTGGTACGGTTTTAGGCGACGGTAGCCTAACCAAAGATCAATGTTCGATTTATTTTAATATGAAAAAGGATAAAGAATATGCCGACTATATTGAAAAATTAATTCAAAAACTTTTTAAGTATAATCCTTATAAATATACCCGGGAAAAATATGGCGTCTTAATTTTATTAACATCTGGTAGAAATCTAATTGATTTTTTAACATCTAAAGGGTTAAAAATTGGTAACAAGGTAAAACAACAGGTAGACGTGCCTTTATGGATAAAAAAGAATTTTAAATTTTCACTAAAGTGCCTGAGAGGTTTAATGGATACAGATGGTGGTATTTTTATTCATAAATATAAAGTTGCCGGGAAAATATATTGTTACAAAAAAATTTGTTTTACCAACAAAAGCCAACCATTATTGGATTTTGCCTTCACTGTATTGAGAAAAATAGGGTTAACGCCAAAATACCAGGGAGAAAAGAAGGTTTGGCTTTATTCAGAAAAGGAAGTGGTAAAGTATCTAAAAATTATTGGTAGTTCTAACCCGAGATTATTGAAGCAGGTTTGATATAATTAATAAACTAAGGAGGAGTCCGATAGCGGCCCATTCGGGCGGTTTGCTAAACCGCTGAGACGAAAGTCTCACGTGGGTTCAAATCCCACCTCCTCCGCTAATTTATGAAAAAATTGTTAATTATTATCGGAGTTATTGTAAGTATTGTTGTTCTAATATTATTTGGACTTCAAAATAGCAGAGCAATTACCTTGCCATGTGTTGTTAATAGATGCCCACTTGGAGGCACCTGCTCGCGCTTTCAAGGGAATACGGTGTGCTTAATGGGTTATCAAGAAGGTTCTTTGTGTAATAACTGCGAATCGGGTAAATGCAACATCGGAGAGTCATATCCATTAAGTATTTGGTGTTTAAAATAGGTTCTAATAGTGTTAGTGGTTTGTCGTCTTCGTTTTGCCGAAGCGAGTTGCGGCGAGACAAGTTCACCTATTTGTATTAGAATGATTTTATGGGCCTGCTAAAAAGAAATCCAAAACCCCAGCCGCTTCAGGAAACGAAACCTGGACCGGTTCAGCCGGTCGAGTTAAAAACTTTGTTAAAGTGGATGGCGCCGGTCCGGCCGTTTAAAAAGCGCGACCGGGAGTACTACACCACGATTGCCGCGATTGTGTTTTTACTGGCAGTGATTTTGCTTTTCCTTAAAGAGTGGCTATTGATTGCCGTGATGATCGCCTTAATGTTTGTGGCTTACGTTTTAGCTACGGTGGCGCCGGAATCGGTCGAGCACGAATTGACCACCCGGGGAATTGTGACCGGCGGCAAGCTGTATAAATGGGAAGATCTGGTCCGGTTTTGGTTTAGTCATAAATGGCATGACACGATTTTGCACTTGGATACCAAACTCAAGTTTCCCGGCCGGTTGATGCTGTTATTGGGCGACCAGGACGAGGTCAAGGTAAAAGAGATGATTCAAACCCGGGTGCAGTACGAAGTGCCGGCGGAAACATTCATGGACCGCTCGGCCAAGTGGCTTTCTGCTAAAATACCCTTAGAAAAAGAATAAACATTCTTGCGCCCATAGTTTAATGGATAAAACTTTGGATTGCGGATCCAAGAATAAAGGTTCGATTCCTTTTGGGCGCACTTTTACTTAGGGTATAATTTCCCTTGGAGGAGTGTGCCGAACGGTAAGGCACCGGTTTCGAAAACCGGCGCCCGCAAGGGCTTGCAGGTTCAAATCCTGTCTCCTCCGCACAAGCACCCATAGTTGAATGGATACAATGGCGGGTTCCGAACCCGTTGGTGAAGGTTCGATTCCTTCTGGGTGCACCAGATGATAAATACAAAACGCGAATTTTCTGCCGGGGGCGCCGTCTATAAAAAAGACGGCGATAAAATCTTATGGCTGGTTTGCCAGCATTCCGGCTACCATAAATGGGTTCTGCCTAAAGGTTTAATCGACCCCGGTGAAAAATCGGCGGAGACGGCGGTTAGGGAAGTGGAAGAAGAAACAGGAGTGAAAACCAAAATCATTGCTAAAATTCCCGAGCCGGAAAAATATATTTACACCATGAACGGCGTCAGAATTTTTAAACTGGTGCAGTATTTTTTAATGGAGTATGTTTCCGGGGACATTGCCAATCACGACTTTGAAATGGAAGCGGTCGAGTGGCTGCCCTATGAAGAAGCTTCTCAAAAATTAAACTTTCACGGGGCAAAAGCAGTGCTGGAAACAGCTAAAAAACTTTTACAGCCATGAAAAAGATCCTGATGGCCGTTTTTGCCCATCCGGACGACGAAACTTTCGGCCCGGCCGGGAGCTTGATCCATTTTGCCAAAACCAATGAGGTTTATTTAGTTTGCGCCACTAACGGTGACCGGCCGGAAAGAAGGGGAGAGCTATTAGCGGCGGCAAAAATTATGGGAATTAAGCGGGTGGATTGGTTAAATTTTAAAGACGGCAGCTTGTGTAATAATAATTACCACAAATTAGCCGGGAAAATTGAGGAAAAATTAAGGCAATACCGACCGAAAATAGTGATGACGTTTGAGCCCAAAGGGGTTTCCGGTCATTTGGATCACGTGGCGGTGTCTTTGGTGACTACCTTTGTGGTGACAAAGTTGAAATTTGTTAAACAATTGCTGTATTTTTGTGAGTTAAAGCGAACGATTAAGTTATTGAAGCAGAATTTCGGCGAGTATTTTATTTACGTGCCGCCGGGGTATTCCCGCCGGGAAGCTGATTTGGTGATAAATACAAAAAAATATTGGCCCCGGCGGCTCCAGGCGATGGCCTGCCACAAAAGCCAGCGGGGGGACTCCAACCGGATGGTGAAGACATTAACTGTTTTACCCAAGCGGGAACACTTTTTGGTTATTCGTACAGGTTTTACTGACGCGCCAAAATTGGATCATGCCGCCGGTTGAGCTTTAGCGAGATGATGAACAAGATCAGCATCACCAGCTGGCAGGCGCCGCAGACCGGGCAGAAAACATTTTCCCTAAAAATTTCCAGGTAGGTAAGCCGCAGGCAAAATATCATGCCGAAACTCACCATAAATAAATGGAGTTTTTTGAACTTCATTAGTGAGGCGTAGAGAATCGTGATGTAACCGATTAAGCCGACCAGGGATACCGGCACACCCAGAAATTCTGCCAGCGGGCCCTTGGTGACCGCGTCGCAATTGACGGCAGTGCTGATATCACACCAGCCCGGCGGAGTGGGGGCCAGGTAAGAATAAAATAAATAGCTGGCCAGGAGGATGCCGAAAGCGGCCAAACCAGCCGAGAGCTTAAACAATTTATCCATTGGCAATATTATAATCGCGAGGTAGACTAAAAGTCTATGGATAAAAAGAGCCTGGGGTTAACTTTGGGCATGCTGGGCTTGGTTTTAATTCCGATTGCCATTTACTCTGTGGTGGTGGCCGGCCCGGCCGGTTCGGGCCGGTACGATCAATTGGCCCAATGCTTGACCGACAAAGGTACAAAAATGTACGGCGCTTATTGGTGTACGCATTGCCAGAGCCAAAAACGCTTATTCGGTAAGAGTTTCAGTAAAATTAAATATGTTGAATGCAGCTTGCCCGGAGGGCAGGAACAAACCCGGGAGTGTAAAGACGCCGGAATCAACAGCTATCCCACCTGGGAATTCGGCGACGGAAGCCGCCTCGAAGGTCAAATTAGCCTGGAAATACTGGCAGAGAAATCTAATTGCAAGGAGGTGATGAAGTAATGAAAAAAATAATAATTGTGGTGGTTTTATTACTCCTGGCAGGTTTGATTTACAAGAAAATGCCGGTGAATGAAACCGTTAAACCGGAGACGAAGTCGGAGGAATTCAGCGGGACTTTGGCCCAGGCGATGAAGTTGGGCGTGCCGATGAAATGCGAGTGGCAGACCAGTGAAGGCAGCGGCGAGTCTTACGTTAAGGGTAAAGATATGTATTTGAAAACGATGATGCAGGGAAAAACCGGCTATATGGTTAAAATCGGCGACTGTGTTCACACCTGGAGTGAGGGCCAGAAGCAAGGAGTTAAATTTTGTCAAGCTCCCGAAGCAATAACCCCAGAAGAGGCTGATAAGCCAGCCGATTGGCAGCCGGATAGCGGCAGTTATAAAACAGAAGGGGTTGATTGGGACGTCCAGTATAAATGCCGTCCCGACATTTTCTCCGGTAACCGGTTTGAGTTGCCGGCCGATGTCCGGTTTTTAGACATGGCCGAAACCTTGAAAGGCTTTGGTCGGTGACTGCAAATCGGTCCGGCCCGGTTGAAAATTAGCCGGGTGGATAGCGAAGCGGAACGCCGGCTGGGTTTATCCGGCCGGGAATCTATGCCGAAAAACGAAGGGATGCTGTTTATTTTCGACCGGCCCGGCCGCTATGCTTTTTGGATGAAGGGGATGAAGTTTCCCCTGGATTTTATTTGGATTGCCGGCGATAAAATAACAGAAATAACCGGAAAAGTTGGGATTGATCAGATGAATCTTCGCCCGCAGCAGCCGGTCGACAAGATATTGGAAGTCAACAGCGGTTGGGCGGCCGAACATCAAATTAAAATTGGTGATACAGTCAAGTATGAATCTGTTTCAAACTAAAGAGTATTTAAATGTTTTTAGCCGGCATTTTTGCCGGCAGGAAGATATCGTCGACGGACTTTGGGAAAAATATCAAGGTAAATTAATTTTGCTGGGAATGAAACCGGTTTTGGGTAAAGAAGAAGTGACTGATTTTGGCCACACCGATATTACTATTTTCCCGCCGGGATATAAGCAAATTCAGCTGGATTATATTCGGGAAGACAGCGCTACTTATACTAGATTTAAAGATCAGGCCGAAAAGATTGAGGTATCGCCGTATATTGATTTGCCGGTTACCTGGGAAGAATATCTAGCTGGTTTAGAGCGTAAACACCGCAAGGAGCTAAAGCGAAAATTTAAGCGGCTGGAGGGGGCGGACCATGAATTTATCAATGAGACTAATTTGCCGGAATTTATCCGGCTGCACCGGCTGTCCGATCCGGCCAAGAATCAGTTTATGAGCCCGGCCATGGCGGTTTTTTTTGAAGACGTGATGACGGCGGCTATTCCCGGCTGGCAAACAATTTTAAGTTTTCTAAAAATTGGCGATCAGTTTGCGGCCGGAGTGGTTGGTTTTGTGAGCCGGGATGAGTATTGGCTTTATAATTCCGGTTATGACCCGCAATTTAATTACTATAGCGCCGGTTTAGTTCTCAAAGCGCAGATGATCAAGTGGGCGATCGAAAACGGCAAGAAAAAATATGATTTTCTGCGGGGTGGCGAGCGCTATAAATATGAGTTGGGAGCCAAGGATTTAAACCTGTACCGAATCGAGATACATCAGTAATTCCGGGATGTTTTTTACATACAGGTCTGCGTCGGAGGGGTGGTAGTTTTTGTGGTGGTGTTCAGTTAGACAGATGGTAAAAGCTCCGGCAGATTTGGCCGAATCAATTCCCGTTTGGGAATCTTCCAAAATAATGGTATTACCCGGTTTAACCTTTAGTTGTTTTATGGCGGTCAGGTAGCCATCGGGGGCGGGTTTAGGTTTTATTTCCGACCGATCATGAAGCGAGATTATTACCGGAATTGGGGATTTTAATCTTGCGATGACCAGAGAGATCCACCGGGTCGTTGATCCGGAGACTAAACCGAGACGGTAGTGCTGATCAATAAGTTTTGTCAGCAGGTCGTCGATTGCGGGGGTAATCGGCGCCTGCCGGTAAATTTTTTGCGCCCAGCGGTTTAAACGGTTAAAATAAATCTCCCAGGTAAGTTTGGGATCAAGCGTTTGCGCCGAATGGAAAGCGGAGTTGATCGATTGGCCTAAGCTGTGGCCAGGTAGGGCGCCTTCGATTTTGTCCCACCAGGTTTCGGAGTCAATAATCACGCCGTCGAGGTCAAAAATAAAGGCTTTATTGTCCATGATTAATTATAACTCAAGGTTAAACTGCTACTTGATCGACGCGCGGGCGGATTACGTCAATATTTGGTGGAGTGTGGTAAATTGGCGGCAAGTGAGCGATAATTATGCCAAATGTGTTTAGTTGTCCCGCTGAAAATTGAATCAAAGCTTAGGCCAGGTAAATACAAGATGGAGACAGGCAGAATTGTTAAGAGTTTGGTTAAAAACGTCCGGGTGGGCGATTACTTAATTTGCCAGCAGGATTTGGGGATTGAAAAAGTATCTAAAAATAAGGCACAATTGATCAGAGATGCGTTACGCCAAGGGATTTAAACTAGCTTTGCTTACTGCCGGGTTTTCCGGAGCAGCCGTGTTTTTAAACAGCCTGACGGTTAAGGCCGTGGGCGATGCTTTAGTGTTTACCACCGTCAAGAATCTGGGTGTGGCGGTGATTATTGGTTTAGTTTTGTTGAGGCAAAAAATTGACTGGTCAATAGTTAGAGCCAATTGGCGGCCGCTTTTGGCCATTGGCGTTATTGGCGGTTCGTTGCCGTTTTACTTATTTTTTCAGGGATTGAGTTTAACTAATCCGGCGACCGGGGCGCTGATACACAAAACCCTGATTTTCTGGGTGGCCTTATGGGCGATCCCGGTCCTGAAAGAGAAAATTTCCGGCAAGCAATGGCTGGCGCTGGGGTTGATTTTCGGCAGTAACTTTATTATTGGCGGCCTGCCGCAGTTAAGTTGGGGGAAAGGGGAACTAATGATTTTGGGAGCAACGCTTTTATGGTCGGTCGAAAACATTATTGCTAAAAATATTTTAAAGCGGGTTCCGGCAGACGTGGTTGTGGGCAGCCGGATGATTTTGGGGTCATTGATATTGTTGTTGGCGGTCAGTTTCAGCGGCAAAATTAACTTAATTTTTAAACTAAATGCCTTACAGTGGTTAATGACTGTGGTATCAATCGGGCTGCTTACCGGCTATGTCATGACGTGGTACCGGGCGCTTAAAACCGCGCCGGTGACTTTAGTCGCCACGGTGCTGACTTTAGCTACAATAGCTACTAACGTATTATCAAGTATATTTATTACTCATAAATTATCATTAGAATTGTTGTACCAAGTTATTATTCTAGTCGTTGGAATCTGGTTTTTTGTGAAAGAGGCAGGAAAAAATGAACGGGCTTTCGCTTTGCGCTAGGTATGCCTTTGCCCCCAATTATTTAAAGTATTGCGGTCCGGACAAGAATCGGGAACTGGCCGGATATTTGGCTCATTCGGTGGCTGATGCCGGTCTAAAATTGATGCTGGAAAAATTTGAAGCCATGTACCCATACTTACAATTAATTGCTCACAATAATGGTATTGGTGATGAGTTTGACGATCGGGTAGCGGAGGCTTATTGGCTGGGAAATCAGCTGTTGGACAAAGTGACCACTTCCAGTTTTTTTGCCCATGTTCGGCCACGTTTGCCGTTTAAAGACAGGCAATGGTTTGAACAAAAACTGCCGCTAGGAGCGAAACCGAATCACGCCTTTCATGTTTTAAACTTCATGACCCGTACTGGCCACAAGGCGATACCGCAAACGGTTGAAACCATGGATCAATGCCGGATTTCCTGGGGGACGGTTTTGCCCGGCGGCAAAGTTACTACCCAAAAACTAGTTTACCAGCGCGGCCGATTGAGGCTGGTGTCGGCAGTCAAAGAGTATAAAAACTTGACCAAAGAGTTTAATCCCGGTGATTTGGTCACAACCCATTGGGGCTGGATCTGCGAAAAAATTAATCGGCAACAGATAAAAAATCTGGAAAACTATACCAATTTGGCTTTGCGGCTGGCTAATACTACAATATAGGTTATGGGAGATTTTAATCAGTCTTTTTGGTTTGACGCAGCCTATACTTATATGATTTTTTCCGGAGTGATTGTATTACTTGGTTCAATTTTTTTGTATTTCGTAGAGAAAAACAGACTAAAAAGTAAGAAGCATAAAAGGAGGGAAAAATGATTTTTGGACAATTAAATATGCTGCCGGTTTTGATCGCTTTTTCCTTGATGGCGATCAGCGGCTATATAGTTTTTTTCATGATACCGCGGCTGAAAAAGTAATATTTCAATGCCTAACCGATCGCTCAAAATTTTATTTTTAGCTAACGGGATTTTTTCTTTTGCCGGCAGTATGCTGGGGCCGCTTTTTGCCGTTTTTGTGGAAAGGTTGGATAAGAATGTTTTATCGGTTAGCCTAACTTGGGCGGCGTTTATGTTTTCCGCCTCGATTTTTACTTATTTGATTTCTTTGGTTGGAGACAGAGTGAAGGAAAAAGAGTATTTGCTCATGGCTGGATTTTTAGTCCGGGCGGCCGGCTGGGGGGGTTAACCATGATTAATAGTTTGACGATGCTGGTAGCTTTACAGATTATTTTGGGATTGGGCAAAGCTTTGGGCTTGCCAGCATTTGATAGCATCTTTGCCGAACACCTGGATAGGAATAAGCATGTTCGGGAATACGGTGACTGGAAGTTGATTTATAACCTGACTTTGGCCCTGGGAACGATTGTGGGCGGCCTGTTGGTGGTTAGATTTGGTTTTAATGTTTTATTTATCATAATGTCTTTTTTAGCCTTGGTATCATCAGTGATCGTTTGGCGCCAGCCGCGGCGGGTGTTGTAAATGAAAATATCGGTGTTCGGGAATCCGGATTTAGACAAGGATAATGCGGCCATTAAATTAATTCCCTGGCTTAAAAAAAAATATCCGAAGGCGAAGATAAAAATAGAGGACCCGGCCGGAGGATTGGAACCGACCGATGACTGGTTGATTGTTGATGTTTGCCGGGGGATAAAGAAAATTACCGAGTTTGAAAATTTGGATAAATTTGAATCACTGCGGCGCGTTAGCGTTCACGACTATGACTTGGCGATGGAACTAAAACTGCTAAAAAAACTGGGGAAAATTAAAAAACTAAAGATACTGGCCGTACCGATAGTTGACAAGGTAAGCGAAAGGGAATAGTATTACAGTGTATGACAGAGACAACATCAATTACCAGAAACACACAAGTGATCTCAATTTCTTTACCGCCGGTAATTGCCAGAATCCTAGATAAGATCAGAAGAGAATTGGGTCAGTCGAGAAGTTCTTTTATTGCCCGATTAATTAAGGATTACCAAGCTGAAAGAGACTGGGAAGAGATTTATAGATTGGGACGGCAAACCGCAAAAAAGTTCGGCATTAAATCAGAGGCAGACGTGTTGCGCATCTTAAATGACTAAGCGGTTGCCGCGGCTAGTTTTAGATACCAATGTTTATATAAGTGCGTTTTTATTTGGCGGTAATGCTGATAAGTGTTTAGATTTGGCCAGAGAAGGCGAAATCAACTTAATTATCAGCAGTGAAATTTTATTGGAATTGGCAGAAAAACTATCGGGTAAATTTTTCTGGACGGAAAAGGACATTGTTAAAGTAATAAGAAGAATTGGGGATTTGGCTACAATGGTGCAACCAAAACAAAAATTAGAATGCGCCCTTGCCGGTAAAGCTGATTATTTGGTTACCGGGGACAAAAAACACCTTCTGGTGTTGAAATCATTCCAGGGAATAAAAATTATTAATCCGGCCGAATTATTAGCTATTTCCAGTTGATTTTGAGAAAGTGGGCGGCACAACTCATGCAGGGATCATAGGCGCGGACTAAAACCTCGATCTCGTGGGCGAGTTTAATCTTATCCACTTCACTTTGGAGGTGAGTTTCCACTAAAATTTTAATATCGTTTTCGATATTTAACTGGTTTTGGCCGGTGGGGACCAGAATTTCCGCGTCAGTGACAACGTTATTTTTGATGACCAAATGATGGTAAAGGATGCCCCGCGGGGCTTCGACCACGCCGATGCCCTCACCGGAAATTACCGTCGGTTTAACCAATGGCTCCGGGGCAAACTTGGTTTTAGCGAGAATGGCAATTGAGCCATCGATGGCCTGTAAAATTTCGACTGCTTGGGCCAGATTGTTGTGGTAAACGTTGCGGGACGGAAATGGCGCCGGCGGGTTGGGCATTAAATTTAAACGGGCTAAGGCGCCGGTCATGTAAAAGCCTTCTTTGTAGGTATAAGCCGAAGCTTGAGAATAATCGAGCTGCTTTTTTTGCAAATGGGAGCGGTACTGGGTTTCGGCAATATCCAAGCCGTCAGTACTTCTTATCCGGCCGTCCATATAAGCCAAGTAGGGAATGGTTTGAGCTTGAGTTTTGGTCCAGACGGTAAATACCTTGATTAAACGCTCGACTGCCGGACGGATGGCTTGGAGCAGATTAATAACTTTGACCGCCGCCGCCGGATTAGGAAATTTGATAAAACCGCCGACCATCGGAAAAGGGGCGTGGACCGAGCGGCCGCCGGTTAAAATCGACAATTGGTTACCGGCGTCTTTGACTTGGAAGGCATCGTGTAAAAGTTGGTGCTGTTCCTGATTACTCTCGTCAAAATCAAGCAATGAATCTTTGTTAAACAAATCCGGCAGGACGAATAAATATAGATGCAGGGCGTGGTCGCGGATAATCAGACCATGATTGACCAGGCGGCGCAGGGTTAGAGTTTGGGGAGAGGGGATAATTTGGAGAGCATTTTCCACCGCTTTAATGGCCGCTAAAATATGGGCGTTAGAACAAGTGCCGCAGATGCGGGCGAGTAGGGTGGGGGCGGCAACAGCGGCCTTGCCCTTGATTGCTTGGGTGTAAAATCGCTTGTACTCGGTGATTTTAAACCGGCATTTGGTTACCCGGCCGTCTTTGACGGAAAAATCCAGAGCCGCCGCGCCCTCGATTTTGCTGATTTCGTCGAGTGATAAGTCAAAATCTACTTGGTGCATAATTTATTTATCAGTTCGACAAATTTTATTTCGTCCATCGGGCATCCCGGTACGGAAAAGTCGACCTTGACGATTTCATCGAGCCGCTGGACTTTGTCGTTGTAGGAAAAGCGTTCCAAAATCGGTTTGATCGCTTTCAGCTGTTCGGGCGTAAATTGGTTGCGTTGGGCCGAGGGCTGGCCGGTGACGGCGCAAGCGCCGATGGCCACGAGGGTTTTGGTTAGCCCCCGGATTTGTTTGAGTTTGGCCGTTTGGGTATCAGAGGAAATTGCCCCTTCGACAAAAGCAATATCCATTGGCCCGATGCCGGCCGATTTTCTTAGGGTTTTAGCGTATTTAAAGTCGATTAGCTTGGTCCATTCCTGCCAGTGATCGTTTAAAATTTCGGTAAATAAAATCGTCGAGTCTTCGCAGCAGGTAAAGGTAAACCAGCCGGCAATAAGTTTCGCCATCTTAGTCTTTCAGTTTTTCCACAATCGGTTCGAGCAGTTTTTTGATAGGCCCCAGTTGTAAGGTTTAGGTATTTTTTTCATAAATAAGTCAACTTTTTTACCTAGTAACTGACTTAATTGTTCCTCGGCGTCCAGTAGTTCAAAAAAACCGATGGGTTTATTAAATTCTACCAGAAAATCAATGTCACTGGTTTTAGTCTGTTCGCCGCGGGCATAGGAGCCGAATAGGGCCAGGTAGCGAATGTGATTGGCTTTGGCCACTTGGGTAATTTTTTCCCGGTATTTTGCCAGAGGATTGGAAGTCATATGTTATGATTATAACAAATGGAGAATACTTTGGCCTTGCAGTTACTGCATGCCACCGAAGTCGGGGCGATCGCCGCGGCGCGGGCGGCCGGGTTTGGGGATAAACATCAGGCAGACGAGGCGGCGGTTAAGGCGATGCGCACTCATTTCAATCAAGTGGATTTTAACGGCCGGGTGATAATTGGCGAGGGGGAGCGGGACGAAGCGCCGATGCTTTATATTGGCGAAAAGCTGGGTACAGGAAAAGGCTTAAAAGTGGATATTGCGGTTGATCCTTTGGAAAACACTAATGCCACTGCCAGTTTGGGCGAGCGGGCGATTGCCGTGCTGGCAGCGTCCGAGCGGGGCGGTTTATTCCACGCCCCGGACATGTACATGGAAAAACTGGTGGTCGGCCCGGAAGCGGCCGGCAAAGTTAATTTGGACGCGACCCCAAAACAAAATCTCAAAGAAATCGCTAAATCATTAAATCGGGAAATCAGAGATTTAGTGATTGTGATTTTAGACCGGGACCGAAACAAGGAAATGATTACTAAGGTCCGGGAAGCCGGCGCCCGGGTCAGGCTGATTTTAGATGGTGATTTGCTGCCGGGAGTGGCCGCTTGCATGCGGGGAACCGGCGTCCATGCGGTCATGGGGATTGGGGCCGCTCCGGAAGGGGTAATTACCGCGGCCGGAATCCGCTGTTTAAAAGGGGAAATGCAGGGCCGGTTTTGGCCGAAAAACGACGAGGAGAAAAAACGGCTGCAGCAAATGGGCGGGAGCTTGGGTAAGATTTACACTCACAATGAATTAGCTTCCGGGAAAACTATGATTTTCTGTGCCACCGGCGTGACCGACGGCGAAGCCTTAAAAGGAGTGCGGTTTTTTGGCGGCGGGGCCAGGACCCACAGTTTGTTAATGAGCACGCAGACCGAAAAAGTCCGGTTTATCGACACCACCCACGTTTTTAATAAAAAAGAGATAGAATATAGGTTATGAACCAGAATAAATTAGCGAAGGCGGCTAAATATCTGTGTCAGCCGGGCAAAGGAATTTTAGCGGCCGATGAATCCAGCGGCACGATTGAAAAAAGATTTAAGACGATTAATTTGGCATCAACCGAAACCAATCGGCGGAATTGGCGGAAACTATTGTTGACTACTCCGGGAATTTCTAAGTTTATCAGCGGGGTAATTTTTTATGATGAGACTTTGCGGCAAAAAATTAAACGCGATTCAAAAATTATTGCCGGGATTAAAGCAGATACCGGGGCCAAGCCATTGGCGGCATTTCCGGGGGAGACGGTAACCGAAGGCCTGGACGGTCTGCACGAGCGCTTGGCAGAATATGGGTCGTTGGGAGCGCAGTTTACCAAGTGGCGGGCAGTGATTAATTTGGGTAAAGGGCTACCGACCGATGAAGCGATTGAAGCTAATGCCCACGTCTTGGCCCGGTTTGCCGCGCTGTCTCAAGAGGTCGGTTTGGTGCCGATCGTTGAACCGGAAATCTTGATGGAGGGCAGTCATACGATTCAGGCACATGCCGCAGCCAGTAAAAAAACTTTATTGTCCGTATTTTTGAAGCTTAAACAGTTCCGGGTTTATCTGCCGGGAATGCTGTTAAAAACCAACATGGTGGCATCGGGATTGGCGGCAAAACGCCAAGCCAAACCGAAAGAGATTGCCCGGGCGACGCTGGCGGTTTTTAAAACCGCGGTGCCTAAAACCGTTCCGGGGATTGTGTTTTTATCCGGCGGACTGTCTCCTGAAGCGGCCACAATTAATTTAAACGCTATTAATCGGTTCGGGAGTCAGCCGTGGCAATTAAGTTTCTCCTACGGCCGGGCGCTGCAGGGTGAAGCCTTAGCCATTTGGCACGGCCAAAATCAGAATAAAGCCGCGGCGCAGGCAGTTTTCTTTAAGAGGGTTAAATCGGTGGCTTTGGCCAGACAAGGCCGGTTATGAAGAAAACAATCAAAGACATCAATCTTAAAGGGAAAAAAGTCTTGCTGCGGGTTGATTATAATGTCAGTCTGTTTGACGGGATGCGGGTTGGCGACGATACCCGGATCAGGCAAACCTTACCCACGATCGAGTATTTGTTAAAACAGGGCTGTACTTTATATTTAATTTCTCATTTGGGCCGTCCGGAGGGTAAGCGGCAAAAGCAGTTGAGTTTGCGTCCGGTTGCCGAGCATTTGCAAATCTTGCTAAAACGCAAAGTTCTTTTTTTTGGCGAGGATTTACTAAAAGACGAAGAGATTAAAAGGCTTAAGGCAATTAGAAACGGCGCAATTATATTACTGGAAAATATCCGTTTTTATCGCGGTGAAGAAACCAATGAGAATAATTTCAGCCGGAGGCTGGCAGGTTTAGGCCAGATATTTGTTAATGATGCCTTCGGCGTTGACCACCGGGCCCACGCCTCAACGGTGGGGCTGGCCGCCTATTTACCGTCGGTGGCCGGATTTTTACTGGATAAAGAAGTGGTCATGATCAGTCAAGCGATGGAAAAACCCAAACGGCCGATGGTGGCGATTATCGGCGGGGCCAAGGCGGAAACCAAGATTACTTTAATTGACCGGTTGCTGGAAAAAGCCGACACTTTGATTATCGGCGGCGGCGTGGCCAACACTTTTTTAAAGGCTTGGGGGTATGAAGTGGGGAAGTCTTTGGTTAATTATGAAATGGTGGAGTTAGCCAAAAAACTTTATTGGAAAGCCGCCCGGAGCAAGACCCGGATGCTGCTGCCGAGCGATGTGGTGGTGGGCGATTTAGCCAAAAATAAATATGAGGGCATTACTGATTCCAGCCGGATCCCGCCGGACATGCAGGCTTTAGATATTGGTCCGCAAAGCCAGGCAGAATTCGGGGCCGAGATTTCCCGGGCCAAAACAATTATTTGGAATGGGCCGATGGGGGTCTGTGAAAATCCCAAATTTGTCACCGGTACTGATTTTATTTACCATGTCATTGCCGAAAACCGTTCCAGTTTGTCGGTGGTCGGCGGCGGCGACACACTGGGAGCCTTGAAAGAAAAAGACTTCTTAAAAACCATTGACCATGTTTCCACCGGCGGCGGGGCGATGCTCGAATTTATTGAACAAGGGAGTTTGCCGGGAATTGATGCTCTTCTGGACAAGTAAGGCCCGGAATGTTAAACTGCTACAAAAACAGGACGAGTTTGTTTTATGCTGAAAATTAAGCGCGAAACCGATCTTGGCGGGGAGTATTTGAGCCTGCAGCGTTGGACTAAGTTCCGGAAATTACCCTACCGGTTAAAGTGGGCCAGTTGATGGGAAAATTGGGTCAAACCTTGGAAAAAGAATTAAACCGGACCAGCCTGCAAACTCTTTATGCTGACAATCAGTAACTTGCGGGTTAAGGTGGAGACGAAGTTGATTTTAAGAGGAATCAGCCTAATAGTAAAACCGGGAGAACTGGTAGCGGTGATGGGCCCGAACGGGTCGGGCAAGAGCACTTTGGCTTATACTTTGGCCGGACACCCGGGTTATGCCATTGCCGGAGGCAAGATTAATTTAAACGGTAAAATCATTAACAATTTACCGGCGGACCAACGGGCAAAATTAGGTTTATTTTTAGGCTTTCAGTATCCAGTGGCCATTGCCGGGGTTGATTTACAAAACTTGTTAAGGCAAGCTTATATGAGCATTTCGGGTAAAAAAATTGCCCCGTTTGAATTTAGAGACTTGGTTAGAAAAAAAATTAAAACCTTGGGACTGGCAGAAAGTTTTATTGATCGTTCTGTCAATGACGGTTTTTCCGGGGGGGAAAAGAAAAAAAGCGAGATTTTACAGTTAGCGATTCTTAAACCCAGGTACGCCATTTTAGACGAGATTGATTCCGGTTTAGACATTGACGCGGTTAAAGTTGTGGCCCGGGCAATTAACCAGGCGCGACTCGATAACCCTAAAATCGGTTTATTATTGATTACCCATTATCAGCGGATTCTGGATTATCTAAAGGTTGATCGGGTGGTGATTATCAAAGCCGGTAAGGTGGTAAAAGAAGGCAGGAGCCAATTAGTAAAGCGATTGGAGAAAAGCGGTTATGCCGGCTTTTAATACCGGTAAGGGTTTGAGCGAATCGGTGGTGAGGACGATCAGCCGTAAAAAACAGGAGCCGGAGTGGCTGTTGGCCTACCGGCTTAAAGGGTTGGAGATTTTTTTAGCAAAAGAGCTGCCGCAGTGGGGAGCGGATTTAAAGGCGATTAATTTTGACGAGTTAACTTATTACGTTGATCCGGCGGCAAAAAAGAGCCGGCAGTGGGCCGATGTGCCCCAGGAAATAAAAAACACTTTTGATAAAATCGGTATTCCCGAGGCGGAAAAAAAGTTTTTAGCCGGAGTCGAGAGCCAGTATGACAGCGAGATGGTTTACGGTTCCTTAAAAAACGATTGGGCCGACCAGGGGGTAATTTTCTGCAGTATGGACGAGGCGGTGAAGCTTTACCCGGAAATGGTTAAAAAATATATGAACACGGTGATTCCGATCGGGGACAATAAGTTTAGCGCGCTAAACAGCGCGGTTTGGTCCGGCGGCAGCTTTGTCTATGTCCCTAAAGGAGTGAGATTAGAACAGCCGCTGCAGGCCTATTTTAGGATCAATACCAGCCAGTTTGGCCAGTTTGAGCGGACGCTGATTATTGCCGAAGAGGGAAGCGTGGTTCACTACAGTGAAGGCTGCAGTGCCCCTCAATATTCTGCTTCCAGTCTGCACGCCGCCGTCGTGGAAATTTTCGTCAAGTCCCGGGCCCGGGTACAGTATACTACGGTCCAAAACTGGTATAAAAATATTTACAACTTGGTGACGAAAAGAGCCTGGGTGGAAACGCGGGGAGAGATGATTTGGACCGATGCTAATTTAGGTTCAAAGGTGACAATGAAATACCCGTCATTTGTTTTAGCCGGCGAGGGGGCCAGGGGTGAGACACTATCGATTGCCGTGGCCAATGCCGGGCAGCATCAGGACGTCGGCAGTAAAGCCATCCATTTGGCTCCCAATACCAAAAGCCTGATTGTCTCAAAATCGATTAGTCTTGGCGGCGGCCGGAGCAGTTACCGGGGCTTAGTCCAGATCAATAAAGGAGCTAAAGGCAGTTACTCCAAGGTGATCTGCGATGCTTTAATTTTGGATTCGCGGTCCCGAACCGATACTTACCCTAAAAATCGGATTTGGGAAAACGACGCTAAATTGGAACATGAGGCCACGGTGTCTAAAGTCGGCGAGGAACAGCTATTTTACCTGATGAGCCGGGGATTGTCCGAGGATCAAGCCCGGGCCATGGTGGTTAATGGTTTTATTGAACCGGTGGTTAAACAGTTGCCGATGGAATTTGCCGTCGAAATGAACCGGCTGATTGAACTTCAGATGGAGGGTTCGGTCGGATGAAATGGCAGGTGTTAAAGCCAACTAAAGCTAATTATTATTTGCCTGTTGAGGGAAATTTGGGTTTAGTAATTTTGGCCAAGTCCGGTAAAAGTGAAATTATCATTGATTTAGATAAGGAAGGTAAACACGCTCTAATTTTGGGCCTTGTCGATTCGGACCAACAGGATAATTTAGAGTTAATCGTGACTACCATTCATAATGCTCCCAATACTCATGCCGAGACCATGATTTATGGTTTAGTGAGAGACAGGGCCCAAGTTCAGATTAAAGGCCTGATCCAGATTAAGAAGCAAGCCCAGCGGGTAACGGATTTTCTGACGGAAAGAATCCTGCTTTTATCTGATCAGTCTCGGGCGATTGCCGAGCCGGAGTTGGAGATTGAGGCGGATGAAGTCCGGGCCTCGCACGCGGCCACGGTGGCCTCGATTGATAAAGACGAGCGGTTTTACCTAATGAGCCGGGGAGTAACCGGGGTTCAGGCGGAACAATTGATCGTGTCCGGCTTTATTAACCAGGTGATTAACCGGATTGATGATGTTAAAATAAGGCAACAAGTATGCTTGATGTTAAAAAAATAAAACTAGATTTTCCGATTTTGCGGCGCCAAGTTAACGGGAAACCGTTAGTGTATTTAGATAATGCCGCTACCAGCCAGCGGCCGAAACCGGTTTTGGAAGCGATCCGGGATTTTGACACCCAGCACAATGCCAATGTTCATCGCGGCCTGCATACTTTATCGGAAGAGGCGAGTGCCATGTATGAATCATCTCGGGCGACGGTAGCCGGGTTTATCGGCGCCCCGGCCGACGAGTTGGTCTTTACCAGGAACACCACCGAGGCGATTAATCTGGTGGCCGCGGCCTGGGCCAGGCACAATCTTCAGCCAGGCGAGGAAATTTTATCGACGGTTATGGAACATCACAGTAATATTTTACCCTGGTTGCAGTTAGGGGTAACGATGAAATTTGTGGATATCACCGACGAGGGCATTTTAGACATGAAGGATTTTGCCAAAAAATTGACTAAAAAAACCAAGCTGGTAACCGTTGGTCACATGAGCAATGCGACCGGAACGATTAATCCGATTGAAACGATTATTAAACTGGCTAAAAAAGTCAAAGCCCGGGTATTGATTGACGCGGCCCAAAGTGTCCAGCATTTAGGGATTGACGTTAAGCAGGTAAATTGTGATTTTTTGGCCTTTTCCGGCCATAAAATGCTCGGGCCAATGGGCATCGGGGCAGTTTATCTGAAAAAGGAAAGACAGGAAGAGATGTTGCCGTTTATGACCGGCGGCGGGATGATTTCCGAGGTTTATCTGGATCAGCCGGCAGTCTGGGCCAAAGGCGCGGAAAAATGGGAAGCGGGGACACCCAATGTTTCCGGGGCGATTGGCTTGGCGGCGGCGTGTGAGTATCATAATCGTTTGGGGATGATCAATATCCGGGCCCACGAAAAAGAGCTGACCGAATACGGTTTAAAGCAATTGAGCCGGATTAAGGGCTTACGCTTGGTCGGGCCGAAGGATGCCAGTATCCGCGGCGGAGTCTTAACGTTTGTGTTTGATCAATATCATGCCCATGACGTGGCTCAAGTTTTAGACAGTGAGGGAGTTGCCGTTCGCTCCGGCCATCACTGTACCATGCCGCTACATCAGCGCTTGGGTTTGGTCTCCACCAGCCGCGCCAGCCTGTACATTTATAACGACAAAAGCGACATCGACCGATTGATTGAGGCTTTGGACAAAGTCCGAAGTGTTCTGGGATGAATTCAGTGACACCGTGGCACAGTGACACAGTGTCATAATTATGGATTTATACCGTGAAGAAATTCTCGATCATTATAAGCACCCGAGAAATTTCGGCGATTTAACTGATTTTGAATTGAAAGATTCGGATCGAAATTCCAGCTGCGGTGACAGTTTAGAAATGGGCGTTAAGATTAAAAACGGTAAGATTACCGACGTCAAGTTTACCGGCATTGGCTGTGCCATTTCCCTGGCTTCGGCCAGCATGGTGACCGAAATGCTGATGGGTAAAACTCTGGTCCAAGCCGATAAAATTAACGACCAGGCGATGTTAAAACGTTTAGGCATACCAATTAGTATAACGCGCCAGAAATGCGCGCTTTTGGGGGTGGCGATATGGCAAAAACTAAAGCTAAAACTAAAGTAAAAATCGGCCGGAAAATGAATCTGGCCGAGCTGGTTACACTTTATCCGCAGTTGGTGAATGTCCTGATGGAAGATTACGGCCTGCACTGTGTTTCTTGTTTTGCCGCCGGTTTTGATACCCTGGAAGAAGGGGCCAAAATCCACGGTTACGATGATCGTGATATTGAAAAAATGGTGGTAAGATTGAATAAGTTGATAAATAAATGAAACACGCTACTTGGCCGAAACTGCTTGCAGTAATAGTAATCATTTTTGTTGGTTTTTTCTTGGGATTAAATTTCAAAAGATTAAAAGCAAATATCATTTCTCCGATAAAAGACAACCAATTTATTGTAAAAAAATGGTCAAAACAGTGTGTAGATCAAAATTGGTCAGGCGATTTATGGTTATATACAAACAATCAAGATAATCCAAAACAAATCACTAAAGGTCAATGTATTAATAAGGTGTTGACATTGTCACCAAACAGAAAACATGCTTTAGTAACGACTACAAGTTATGAGAATGGAAGTAGAAAAACTTTATTGGCAGTGGTTGAGTTAGCAACTGGCGCAACAATTATCTTAAAAGATGGTGACAATTATAGTAATTATGGTATTGGGTATTGGTTGTCAGACAGGGAAGCGGTTAATTTTATTGCCCCGAGGATTGGCAATAACTTAGTAAAAATTGAAGCAATTGATATAAAAAATAAAAACTCAAGATTAATTGGCGAATTACCCATAGCCGCTTTTATTGGGAGTAATACTCCTTTTTCTATGGATAGGCAAAAAGTGGTGATGGGAAATGAAGAAGCTCAGTTTATGAATATTAATGCTGGTTTTTACAGCTTTGACATTCCCTCTCAACAGAAATATTTACTAGTAACCAAGGGAAACCTTAATTTTATTACTTGGTTTGAGGACCGAGTGGTTTATGTTGATAAGCAGAATGGGAACAATAATTTATGGATTATTAATGCTGATGGTACTAACAAAGAAAAATTAGGTAAATTAGAGGGAGAAGAAATAAGTAATTTTGCCGTTTCTGGCGATAGAAAAAAACTGACTTATTCAATAAAAACAAAAGAGACAAATACCCCAGAAATTGACGTTGACCATAATTGGTTTAGTTTTGACTTAATTAACAAAGAAAATAAGAAAATTGACTTTAATGAAAGCTTTGTGGGGATACAAAGCTTGTCAGGGGATGGAAGCTTAGGATCATTTACCAAAAAAGACACTCATGAGTTATTTATTGTGGATTTAGATTCATTAAAAACGACCAAACTTTGCGGATCAGGCAATGGTTGTGAGGTAAGCTGGCCTTGGTGAAGTAATTGCCGCGGTTGCCGCTTGGGCGGCCAATTTCATTGAGTTGGGAATATTTTTAGAGGTGAGGTAATTAACAACAAAACTGCTGATAAAGACGTCGCCGGCACCGGTAGTATCTTGGGTTTTGACAGCGATTGCCGGCTGACGAAATTCTTGATTGCCGGAAAATAAAATACTGCCGTCTTTTCCCAAAGTGGTTAGGACCATTTTGCCGGACAATTTTGCCAGTCGTTTTAATTGGGGCAGTTCGGCGGCAGTCGCGCTTCTGACAGCGAGATCGATTTTAGGTAAATATTTTTCTATGATTTTAAGGGACGGACTGTAAATTGAGCCACCGCAAAAGTCTATGGCCGTAAACCGTGCCGCTGGGTTTAGGCCGGTTAATTGCTTGATTGGCTTTAAATAAGTAATGATTATCGCGTCTTGATTTTGGGGTAAAGTTTTTGGGGTAAAGTTTTTTAAGACACCTAAATCCCAGGCAGAAAACTGCGGCTGTTGGTGCTGGTTTAAAGTAATGTTAACGTGACTGGTTTGGTCGGGGAGTACGGATAAATAGTCAGTATTGATTTTAAGTTTTCGGCAGGCGGTTAAATACTGGCTGCCCCAGTTATCAGTCCCGACCGCCGAAACTAAACTGGTTTGCGCCCCGTTTTTGGAGAGCCAAACCGCCCGGTTAAATGCCGTCCCGCCCAGGTAATATTTTTTGGCTTTGGGATAGACGTCAACACAACAGTCGCCGATTGAAGTAATTTTTAACATCTGTCTGATATAATAACATTTCGAACTATGTTAATGGCGGAAAAACAAAAGGGAATAGTCGTTCCTTCATTTGAAGAAGCACAAGGAATTTTAGAGCAGGACTTGGGTAATGAAAGAATGCGGTGGAATGAAGTTATGCAATATCGAGAGCTTTTTGATAGGCTGGGATTGAAGTCAGATGGGGTTCATGACATTTATCATGCCGGTAGAGTTTTGGTAATTGGAGGGAACTTGGGACGTTGGGAGGCGAAAACAGGAGCACGAATCAGAACACGTGAGATAGAAACTGTTAGCGTTCATCATGATCGTTTACGTCAACATGATGGTTATGATTGGTTTCATGGATTACGGGCCGCCTTAGCCTTGAGGCGAGAGTTTGCTGGAGAAAGTCTTGATTTAGATTTTGTATTGATGCAAAAGCTTTGTTCTTGGCATGTATTACCTGATTTATTTACTCCTAGACAAATTAGGGAAATTCCGGAAATGAAAATATTTGAAGATGCCGATGCCTTAGATAGGCACAATAATAGAGGGAGGGTAAATTTAAATTTTTTAAGACTTAAAAAAAGTATTACTTTATTGCCACTAGCGGAAAAGCTACACATCCAGACAGAAGTAAAAAGAAGCCAAATTGTACATCCATTGGAATTAGTTGCCAGGGAAGCTTTTGCTATTGGGCTGATAATTCAATAAAATAAATTATGGTTAAGCCGCAAAATTATCAAGCCAAAGTGGCCGAACATATTGAACTAAATAAAAAATATCACTCGTTGCGCTTGGAGTTAGTTGAGCCGCACCAACTGGAATTTACTGCCGGGCAATATATTTCGGTGGCCATCGGCCTGCCTGCGCAGGCAGGCGGCGGGGACCCGGCATCCGCCGGGCAAGTGCGGCGGGCGTATTCGATTGTTTCGAATCCGGCCACCAACCATGCCGTTGATCTACTGGTTGACATTGAACCGGCAGGGAAAGGCTCGACCTATATGAAAAACTTAAAGCCGGGCGATGCCGTCGAATTTATGGCCCCTTTGGGTATATTTACTGTTGCTGCCGAGCCCAAGCTTTTATTCGTGGCTACCGGTTCGGGCATTGCCCCGTTTAAGTCAATGCTATTTGATTTATTGGCAGATAAAAAAGACACCCGGGAGATGTGGCTACTGTGGGGATTAAGAAAAGTCGAGGAAATGTTTTGGGAAGAAAAGTGGCGGCAGATCAACAAGTATTATGCCAACTTTCACTACCGGTTGATGATCTCCAAACCGCCGGGAATGTGGCCGCTGGTTTCCGGCCACGTGGTTAAAGAGTTAAATGATGTGGTTCTAAACCAGGATTGGGGAGTTTATTTATGCGGCAATCAGGAAATGATTGCCGAAGTTGAGCAAATGGTGCAGAATAAAGGAGTTTTAACAACTAGAATTCATAAGGAGAAGTATGCCTAAATATAAAGTTAAAATCTTGAAAGATAAATGCATCGGCGCCGCTTCCTGTGTCGGGATTGCCCCGGGGGTGTATCAATTAGACGATAAAAACATTGCCTATGTAGTCAAAGAAGACGGGGACACGCCGGAGAATATTCTGCTGGGCGCCCAGAGCTGTCCGACCAACGCGATCGAGATTTATGACGCCGAGACAAACGAGAAGATTTGGCCTAAAGACTAGCCCCTCTTGACAACAGAGAGAGAACTGATCTACGCTTATCTTGTACAACGATTCTGCCCGGAGGAGGTGAGATACAAATGGCTTTTTCTTATAAAAACGCTAAAGGCGTGACTTATTACCTGCACTTTAAGGATGTCAATCTTCGCGGCGGCAAGATGCAAAGAATTTACTTTTTCGCCCGCGATGTCCGCGCCGGCTCATTGGATGCCGTCCCCGCCGGATACAAAGTAATGGAAACCCAGAGAACCGGTATGCCGGTGTTGAAGAAAGCTTAATCTCTTTTTTCAAGTTGAAGAAATGGACGCAGCGCTCCGACGTGACGTCGGAGCGCTTGCTGATTGGTAGCTACCGCTTGCCAAATAGGCGAATATAGGATAAATTATAAGGATAAGGGGGGATTTATGCTCTTTAGTAAAAAAGTTACCGCGATTATTTTGGCTTTTATCCTGGTCGGCGGCGGGTTTTGGTTGGTGAACCGAAATAAACAGAAAGAGGTTGGAGTAAGCCCGGAAATTACCTTGGAACCGACCCAACAGATTGTGACTGAATTAGTGGCTCCGATGAGCGAAACGGAAAAACAGGCAATCGAAGACGCTTTTGCCAAAGAGGGCGTGGAAATGACATTGTTAAAGGATGTGGCCGGCAGTCAGGCTGTAGGGACTGCCTGGCGCCAATATGACGGGGTTAAGTTTTATCATAAAATCGATGCCAATAATTTAACCGAGCCGGATAAGGGTTTCTTTTATGAAGGTTGGTTAGTGGGCGAGGCCGGGTTTTTCTCTGCCGGCAGACTGGGAGTGGTTGACGGCCGGGGCAAGCTTTACTTTTCGGCCGAAGAGGATAAAACCGGTTTTCGCGGCGTGGTGGTAACCCTGGAGCCGGAAGACGGCAACGACGCCCCGGACAAACATATCTTGGAAGGCAATTTTTAATCATGCTATAGTGGTTTCACTATGATGACGGTGAGACGCCGGATTAAAAATATCGCATTTTTCGGTTTTGCCGAATTTCCTAAATCCAGCCATAATTATCAGGCAGCGTTTGGCGCGGCCCAGCTGTTGGCGAAAAGCGGCTACACCATTGTTAATGGCGGCGGCCCGGGGATTATGGACGCGGCGACGCAAGGGGCGGAATCGGTGGGCGGCGAAACCCTGGCGATTACTTTTACTCCTAAAGACGCGCCCAATTTCGAAGGCCGGTATTTAGCTAATCGGGTGGACAAAGAAATAAAAACCAGTAATTACATTGACAGGATGTTTAAATTATTGGAGCACGCTGACTGTTTTATCATTTTTAAAGGCGGCTCGGGGACGATTTCCGAGCTGGGAACCGCCTGGGTGATGGCTAAACTTTATTACCCCCACCATAAGCCGTTTATTCTTTATGGCGAGCATTGGCATAAAATTATTGCCGCTTTGAAAACGACGATGAAATTAAGACCGGTGGAGTTAAAAGTTTTTAAGATTATAGACGAGGAAAAAGAATTAATTCCGGCCTTGATTGAGTTTGAAAAAGAAATGAGCGAGTTTGACCATAGCCACTGCCGTATCTGTAAAGATAAGGCTTTCATGACATGAAGATTTTTTTAGGCGCCGATCACCGGGGGTTTAAATTAAAAGAAAAAATTAAGGTATGGTTAAAAGCGACTGTCGATTTGGGCAACAATCGCTACGATCCAGAGGATGATTTTCCCGATTACGCGGCATTAGTTGCCCAAAAGGTTAGTCAGGGTGAGGGGCTGGGGATTGTTATTTGCGGTTCGGGCGGAATGGCCTTGGTGGCGAATAAATTTAAAAATGTGCGGGCGGTTGAATGCTGGCATGAATTAGCGGCAATTCATGCTAAAGAGCATGATGCGGCTAACGTGATTATGCTGCCGGCGGATTTTGTCGACGAGACAACGGCTAAGAAAATCGTGTTTGCTTGGCTTAAAACTAAAACACTGGTTGATGAAAAACATCAAAGGCGGTTAAATAAGCTTAAGCAAATAGAAGAAAGGAACTTCGTATGATAAGGATTGCGATTAATGGTTTTGGCCGGATCGGCCGGTTAGCTTTACGGGTGGCTTTGTCCAAACATAAAAATGATTTACAAATCGTAGCCATCAATACTTCCGGCAACATGGACGCGGGCGGCTGGGCGCACTTATTTGAATTTGACTCGACCTACGGCCGCTATCAGGGTAAGGTGACAGTTTCCGGCAGTAATTTAGTCGTTGATGGGCTGTCCATTCCACTGCTGGTTGAACCCGACCCCAAAAATCTGCCTTGGAAAAAATATAGCGTGGATGTCGTTTTAGAATGCACCGGTAAATTCAGAAAAACTGAAGATGCCGATGATCATTTAACCGCCGGGGCTAAAAGAGTTATTTTATCCGCGCCGCCTAAAGGCACAGCCGAAGGCATTTACATGATTGGTTTAAATGCGGATAAGATTGGCAAGGAACCGGTGATTTCCAATGCTTCCTGTACGACCAATTGCGTCGCGCCGGTGGCCAAAGTGATGGTGAAAGAGTTTGGGGTGATTAAAGCGGCGATGACCACCATTCATGCCTACACGTCTGATCAGCGCCTGTTGGACAATTCTCATAAAGATCTCCGGCGGGCCCGAGGGGCGGCGGCCAATATTATTCCGACGACGACCGGAGCGGCCGATGCCGTCAAGGCGGTTGTACCCGAGTTAAACGGTAAATTTGACGGTTTGGCGATTCGGGTGCCCGTAGTTACCGGATCGCTGACCGATTTTACTTTTTTGGTTAAAAAACCGGCCGCCGCCGAGCAGGTAAATCAGGCGTTGATTAACGCCTCAAAAACTTATTTGAAAGGCGTTTTGGGGGTGACGGACAAACCATTTGTTTCGTCAGACGTTATCGGTTGTGAGTATTCCGCTTTGGTAGATTTGGAATTGACCCGGGTTGTTGATAAAGATTTAGTTAAAATTATGGCTTGGTACGATAACGAGTGGGGTTACGTCACTAGATTGATGGAGTTGGCTGCCCTATGCCGGTAATCGCTCCGACAATTTTTGTTTTTGACCATTTAACTTTGGAAGAGCGGTTGGAATGCTACGAGGGTTTAGCCGAACGGGTCCAGTTGGATATTGCCGACAGTAATTTTTCGGCCCAGCCGACCCTGGGAGTGGACGTTATGGTGGCCCAGCCGACCATTTTGAAGCGCGACGTTCACCTGATGATTGCCGAACCGGTCGAGTGGCTGGAAAAATGCCGGGAGGAAGCGATTGATTTGGTCATCGGTCAGATTGAATCGATGAGCAGCCAGGCCGAGTTCAAAAAAACCGCCCAAGGCTTGGGGATTAAATGGGGCTTGGCAGTTGATTTGGAAACGCCCTTGACTGATTTGGATTGGCAAGTGGCTAAAGAAGCCGATCAATTATTAGTAATGACGGTTCGGGCCGGCAAGGAGGGCCAAAAGTTGGACCAAAAAGGGTTGGATAAAGTTAAGGCGTTACGGCAAAAAGGTTATAATCGGGAAATTTGCGTTGACGGGGGAGTGAATGAGGCAACGATTATCAGGTGTGTTAAAGCCGGCGTCGATGTTCTAGCCGTCGGCAGCAGTTTGAGCCTGGCTGAAGACGTAGTGACTGCCTGGGAAAATTTGCAGACGAAGATTAAGGGTTTATGAATTTTGACGTCGCTTGTTTCGGTTCGGCCTTTGTCGATGTTTATTTAGGCTCGACCGAATTTAAAAAAGTCGGTCCGGCCCTGTGCGAGGTTTACGGCGGCAAAATCAATGTCGATAAAATGGTCATGACTACCGGCGGGGGAGCGACTAATACGGCGGTCGGGTTTGAACGTCTGGGCCTGCAAACCGCCGCGGTGTGCGCGGTGGGTAAGGACGACCGGGGCCTCTTTGTCCGTAAAGAGCTGCAGCGTGAAGGCGTCAGCCCCTTGTATGTTCAGCAAGTGGACTCACCCACGAGTTATTCGACGATTCTGGTGGCGACTGATGGCGGTCGGACTGCCTTGGTATATCGGGGAGCGAGCAATGCTCTTTCCGGCTATAAAGTCAAATGGGATAAGCTCGACCCGAAGTGGTTTTATGCGTCATCTTTAGGGGGTAACTTTAATTTATTGGCCCAAATTATCCGCCGGGCCCAAAAACAAAAAATCAAAGTGGCTTTAAACCCCGGCAGTCAGGAAATTAAAGCCGGTAAAAAACTGCAAGCCTTTTTGCCGTCGGTAGAGGTATTGATTTTAAACTGCCAGGAAGCCGAAACCTTGGGGAAATTTTCCGGTCCGAAAATCGTGGCGGTAACCGAGGGAAGAAACGGGGCGGAATTGATTATCGGCAAGAAAAAAATAAAATATGAAGCGATTAAAGCGGAAACAATCGAAGAAACCGGCGCCGGCGACGGCTTTGCCAGCGGGTTTATGACAGGAATTATTAACGGGTTAAAGCCGGAGACCGCCTTAAAAATGGGTCTGATAAACGGCGCGGCGGTAACGACTGCTTTTGGCCCCAAAGCCGGATTGTTATTTGCTCCGGAGATGAATCAATGGTTGAAACAATTAAAAACATAATAGGAACGATTTTTGTAATAAAATATTACAGTATGAACTTGGGTATAATTACAAAAAAACTTTTCTTGAAGGTATTGAAAAAAAAGGAAACAATTTGAACTTCGGGCTTCCGCAAGGAGAAAATAATTATGGTGATTTTAAATCGGGCAAAATTGGCCACCCTTGATCAGAAGGATTTTACCGGAATCGATCGGTTAGAATTGCTGACATGGAAAAAGAAGTAAGCGGCGCAGAAGTAAAAGTCCGCCGGCCTCGAAAAACCATCGGCGAGGAAGGCAGCCGCAAGCAAACAATCATTCTGTTTTTATTGCTTTTATTTTTGGGTTTAGTTATGTATTTACCGGGAAAAATTAAGGCGCCTCAATTGTCAATTGATCGGCCGCAGTGGAGTGATGGCGGCGTCATTACGATTAAGAAAACTAAAAGAGCAGTCATTCGTCAGGCACCGACACTGGAAAATCTGATCGCCGGTCAGCCAGGCGATTTTGGGATTTTGGTAAAATCAGTCAATGGGCAGGAAGAGATAAAGTTAGGGGAGAATCTGGTGATGACCGCCGCCAGCGTTATCAAATTGCCGGTGTTGATCGTTTATTATCAGGCGGTCGACAGCGGCCAGCTCGATCCGGAAGCAGAGTATGTTTTGGCCGAAGCCGACCGGTGGAAATACGGCACCGGCAGTTTGCAGTACCAACCGGCCGGAACAATTTATACCTATCGTCAAGTGGCCCAATTGGCAGCCAATCAAAGTGATAATATGGGCGCGGAAGTATTGATTAAAAAACTCGGCGGTTACGCCAAAACCCAGCAGCTGGTTAATAAACTGGGTTTAACCAAAATCAACTTGAAAGAAAACGAAATCACTGCGGCTGAAGCAGGGGGATTATTATTACAACTGGCCCAAGGCAAGTTATTAACTCCGGCCAGCCGGGAAGAATTGTTTAGAAACTTAACCAAAACCGTTAATGAAGACCGGCTGCCCGCCGGCGTGCCCGACAGTGTCCGGGTGGTCCACAAATTCGGCAGTGAGGCCGGCGTGGTCAATGACTGCGGCATTGTTGAAGCCGGTAACCCTTACGTGATTTGCGTTTTAACGACTGCTGTTAATGTTGGTGAGGTCGAGCCCCTCTTACCTCAAATTTCCGCCGCGGTTTGGGACTGGCTGGGGGATTAATTTGTGTACACTGTTTAATACTTGACAATTTGTACACAGATTGATATATTGGATTTATGCTTAACGATAATATTTATTCTATTAGAGAAACCCGGGAGCAGTTATCCCGGCTGGTGGAGCTGGCCTACTTGACAGGCGGCCAGTTTTTGGTGACAAAATTCGGCCAGCCCAGGGCGGCGATCGTGCCGGTGCCGAAAGACTGGCTAATTAAGCCAAAATCCATCCTGGATTTTGAGGGATTTTTAGGCAAAGGCGGTGAGACGGGAACAGAATTGGTTAATCGGATTAGAAGGAACAAAAGAGAAAAAGCTTACGTAGTAAGACTTAGAAAACGCTAATGAAAAATACTCTTGTTGACACCGATGTATTGATAGATTTTTCCAAGAGAAAAGACAAGATTTTAAAAAAATATTTCAGCAAAAAGGACCAATGGCAACTGTGGGTTAATCCGGTGATAGTAGCCGAATGGTTTAATAACCGGGAATTGTGTAATACCGAAAAACTAGAGAAAGCTAAAGTGTTTATTAATTTATTCAATTGCGCTGAAATCGGTAAAGAAGAGGGGGAAAGGGCAGGCGCGCTAATCAGAAATAATGAAATTAATTACCTGGGAGATGCGTTGATTGCCGCCACTTGTTTAGTGAAAAATGCATCGTTAATAACCAGAAATATTAAGCACTATAAAAACGTAAAAGGTCTGAAGTTATTGGGTTGACTCTCCGGTTAAAATTTTATCCCGTTCTTCCTGTTGCTGTTTCTGCTCCAGTAACTGCCGGATAAATTCCGGTTTGCAGGCGATTTTCGGCTCGGTGCCGGGAATAAAATACTCGGTTTTAGCCGGGCAGCCATTACAGGCTAACTGGCCCGTCATGGTGCAGATCGGGACAGCGATCAGGTTTTCCCCGCCGGTCGGCGGG